>Ga0105347_1000362_pt1 | contig 22055 bp, 16 predicted proteins | sample EasRivMeERMLT890_FD_89677 | JGI IMG/M metagenome (GOLD analysis project Ga0105347, IMG submission 89677) | Soil microbial communities from meander-bound floodplain in the East River, Colorado, USA - East River MetaG ERMLT890 | ecosystem: Environmental > Terrestrial > Soil > Floodplain | place... | reverse complement strand
GCGGCCCTGAGGTTGAGCTTGTCCGCGAGGTAAGTGTGCATGAGGCCGGCGATCATGTAGAACGTGAGCAGCAAGAATACGGCGGCGGCACTGGCTTCGAGGGGCAGGAAGTGCGTGGCCCACGCGGCCTCGGCGACGAGCAGGCCAGTCGCCATTGCATAGAGAATGGTTCGGGTGGTTTCCATCCCTTCCTCGCGCAGGACCTCGATCGCGAGCATGACGCTGACGATGCCTGCGGCAAAGGCGGCAGTGAAGAGGTCCAGGTCGAAGTCGTAGATGGCGACGAAGAAGAGGAACGCGACCACGTAGGTCGCGATATTCAGAACCAGGCGCGCCCGGTGATACGCAGGCTCATCCCGGTCGACCGATTCGTATTCCCCGTAGAGGATCGCCCAGTAGGGCACGACCGAGGCGAGGCCGACGGCGAGAGCGGCGTAACCGGTGGCGACTTCTTCGAGGAAGATGCCGAGTGCCAGGGTGAACAGCACAGGAACGAACAAGAAGAGGGCGGTGTCATCGAGACGCTGGAAGTTGGCGCGGGGATTGTGGCGAACGATGCCGTCGGTTCCGATGGCGGCGAGGCCGCACAAGAGCAGAAGCAGCCAGTTCTGGCTGGGCTCGATCGCGAGGTAGGCGGTCATGCCCAATGCAAGCACCACCGCGAGGATATGGATCCGATCCAGGCGACTAACAGTTTCGGTCAGGGCGAGCGTGGCCCGCTGGGCGACCCGATCGTCGGGGCGGGCACGCGTGAATTGCTTCACGAGGAGCAAGGTTAACCGCCGGTGAGAGAGGCTGTCAACCGGATGGGCACGTGTGCGTGACGTAAGAGAGAGAGAATGGACATAACCTAACCCTACAGATGGTCTGACGTTGCCCCGTTAGGCCGGAGAAGGCTCTAGAGCGGGATTTACAGTCGACAATAACTCTAGCGTTTGCACCAACCTCTTCCGCCAGTCATCGCCAAGATCAATTCGCACAAGGCGCGAACCAGTCTGAACGCCACGGGGCGCGGACGCTTCGAAGGTCTCGCGCGGCACCTCGAATCCCTCCTTCAGGCGGATCGCTGCGGTGGCGCCCTCAGTGATGATGGATTGAACGGAGGCTTGCCGGGCGAGCGTCTTCACGCTGACGACGTACAGGAGATTGCGGGCGAGCGGCGGGGGCGGTCCGAAGCGGTCGACGATCTCCCGGGCGAGGGCCGCAACCTCTTCATCGTCCTGTGCCGCGCTCAGGCGCTGGTACAGCGCGAGTCGGACGTTCAGGTCTGGGACGTAGGAAGGAGGGAGGTGGGCCGATATGGGAAGGTCGATCGTGATATCAGGTCCGTCCGCCTCAGGCTCGGGAGTTTCGCCTCTCTGCAGGGCGCGGAAGCGCTCCACGGCGTTGTTGAGAAGGCGGACATAGAGGTCGAAACCGATGGCCGCCATGTATCCGCTTTGTTCAGCGCCGAGAAGGTTGCCGGCGCCCCTTATCTCGAGGTCGCGCATGGCGATCTGGAAACCTGCCCCCAGTTCCGTCGCTTCGAAGATCGCCTGGAGTCGCATGCGGGCGGCGTCTGTCATGCGGCCGGTACGCTCGAACAGGAGGTAGGCGTACGCGCGGTGAGCACCACGGCCGACTCGGCCGCGCAGCTGGTAGAGCTGCGAAAGGCCGAGCTTGTCTGCGTGGTTGATGATGATCGTGTTGACGTTGGGGATGTCCAAACCGGACTCAATGATGGTAGTGCAGACGAGTACGTCCAGTTGTCCGTGGCTGAACTCGGTCATCACCCGTGCCAGTTCCTTTTCGTCCATCTGGCCGTGGCCGATGCCGATACGGGCTTCCGGGGCGATGTCGGCGAGCTTCGTCGCGATACTGGTGATGTTGTGGACGCGGTTGTGTACGAAGTACACCTGCCCGCCGCGCTCCAGCTCACGCACGATCGCTTCGTGAACCAGCCGTTGGTCGAACTCGGACACGTAAGTCTTGATCGGGAGGCGTTCCTCGGGCGGAGTGTCCATCGTGGACATATCACGGATGCCGCCGAGCGCCATGTACAGCGTGCGGGGAATGGGAGTGGCCGAGAGGGTTAGGACGTCTGCATCCCGCCGGAGTTGCTTCAAGTGCTCCTTGTGACTCACGCCGAAGCGCTGCTCCTCGTCGACGATGACCAACCCTAAGTCCTTGAACCGGACATCCTTCTGGATCAGCCGATGGGTGCCGATGACGATGTCGATTGTGCCCTCGGCGAGGCCCTCGACGACCTGGCGCTGTTCCTGGTCCGTTCGGAATCGTGAGAGCACATCGACGCGAGTCGGAAAGGCGCCGAGCCTCTCGCGGAACGTCTCATAGTGCTGCTGGGCCAGCACGGTTGTCGGGACGAGGACAGCGACCTGCTTGCCGTCCATCACCGCCTTGAATGCGGCGCGGATGGCGACCTCGGTCTTGCCGTAGCCGACGTCTCCGCAGACCAACCTGTCCATGGGGCGCGGTGTCTGCATGTCGGACTTTGTGGCCGTTATCGCGGCGAGCTGGTCTGGCGTCTCGACGTAAGGGAACGAGGACTCGAGTTCGGCCTGCCAGGCGGTGTCAGCGGAAAATGCGTAGCCGGGGAGGGCTTCGCGTGCGGCGTATAGCGCAAGAAGTTCTTTGGCCATCTCCGCGACGGCGCGGCGGGCGCGTTGTTTGGCCCGTGCCCACTCGCCACTGGTCAGGCGAGTCAGGGAAGGCGCACGGTCAGAAGGGCCGATGTAGCGAGTGACCCGGTCAACCTGGTCACTTGGAACGAAAAGGCGGTCACCCTCGGCGTAGTGGAGTTCGAGGTATTCGCGCTCGGTATCGTCGATCGTGCGGTGGATGAGCCCCGCGAACTTACCGATGCCGTGATCGATATGAACGACGAGGGTGCCTGGGGTCAGGTCCGAAAGGAAGAGTTCGCGATTTACGGACTTACGTGGCTGGGCGCGCCGTTGCTTGACGAAGCCGAACACCTCGTGGTCTGTGAGCACCGTCAGATCCGGCAGCTTCCATCCCTCGGAAAGAGACCCCTGGACGAGGGCCACCATCGGCTTGTCGTCCGGGAGCGTGGTCGACACCGCGGCGGGCTGACCCTCCTCCTGGAACATCTCCGAGAGCCGCTGGGCCTGCTGGGAGACGATCATCGTTTGTTGGCCGGCCTTCGCGCTGGAGACGACGTCCTGCACGAGCTTGCGAAGCTGGCCGCCATAGGCGGGCGCGGCGGTGAACGGTGGTCTGACCACGTCGATTGCCCAGCGAGACAGAATGAGAGTGCGCCCAATGGAGTCGAGCCTCGACTTGATGGTGGCCCAGTTTTCGAAGGGCCTTGGCAGACCCTTTGGGATGTCGCCGGTCTCCTCGAGCTCGGATCGGCTGCGTGCGGCTTCCGTCTCCTCCTCATCGATCGCGGCGCGACAATCGTCCTCCTCGTCAACGATGACCAGGGATCCAGGAGCGACGTGATCGAGAATTGTGGCGGAAGCAAGGAACTGGACGTAGAAGTCTCGGTCCCGGAACGAGAGGCCGGAGCGCAGGAGGGCGATCTCCTCCTCGAATCGCTCTCGCACCTCGGGTGGACAGCTGGAGTAGTTGAGCTTCTCCAGAGACGCGAGATCGCCGGCGGGTTCTGTTCGGCCGATCTCCTGGGCAGGGCCGATTAGTGCCTCGTCCACAGTGCGTACCGTGCGCTGGGTATCAAGCGTGAAGTGGCGGATGCTCTCCACCTCATCGCCCAGGAATTCGATGCGGATGGGATCGTCCTCGTGGGGCGAGAACACGTCCACGATCCCCCCGCGACGGCTGGCGTCGCCGGGTTCTTGCACGAGCGGCTCGATGCGGTATCCGAGACGCTCGACGGACCGCAGCAGTTCGTCCATCTTCGTGCGGTCACCAGTCCGCAGGGTGATGGACTCGGCGGAGGCGGCGGAAGGGGTGAGCGTCCTCTGGGACACGGCGAGTGCTGAGGCGACGATCACGGCGGGGCGCCCCTCGCGCAGGGCCGAGAGGGCGGCAAGGCGGTCCCGGACGGTGAGAGGGTCGGGAATCAGCCGCTCGTACGGAAGCGCGTCGCGCTCGGGAAAGCGGAGTACGGGGATGTCGGTTCCGAGCCAGGCGGCCAGCTCCTCGGTAAGCGTTTCGGCGCGAGCAGGACGAGCGGTGAGCAGCAGGACCGGCGCCGATTCATGGCGGAGGAGGGACGCGAGCAAAGCGGGCTTGGCGGAGTCGTTGACCCCGGCGACAAGGCGTGCTGTAGGGCCGTCAAGCCCTTCGGCCACGGCCCTTACTTCATCGCGGTTGTTTATTGCCGGGAAAAGCCCCGATAGGTCCATCTGATCCTCGCGAATAACGCTTTAAGGGGCCGCGGACGAACCGGGCCCCTTCCGTATTTGCTTGATCTCTATTGTACCAGTAGGTCAGGACGCTTGGTCGCGGTTGTAGTAGTTCATTGCCGCCTCCAACCCCTCGGCGACCGTCATTTCGATGGCTTTTGCCGCGCGCGACACAGCGTCCTGGAGTGTCTTCGCCAGTTGTGGCGGCGGGTCGCTGAGCACGTAGTCGGCGACATGCTCCGGGTCCCAGGTGGGTTCGCCGTCAACATGGGGGCGGCCAATACCGATGCGGATGCGTGGGAAGTCCCTGGAGCCGAGCGAAGCAATGATCGACTTCAACCCCTTGTAGCCGCCGTCGCCGCCGTGGGGGCGGATGCGGACGCGGCCGGCGGGAAGATCGAGGTCGTCGTACACAACGAGGAGATGATCCGGGTCGATCTTCCACTTGCGGATGGCCGGTGATACGGCATCGCCGCTCTTGTTCACGTAGGTGCGAGGCTTCAGGAGGACGGCGGGAGTGCCATTAATAGTGCCGTTACCCACGGTGGCAAGGGTACCGGCCTTAAGCTTCACGCCATGGGCTCTTGCCAGGCGGTTGATGCACCAGTAGCCCACGTTGTGCTTGTTGTGGGAGTACTCAGGCCCCGGGTTGCCCAGACCGACGATCAGCCAGCGGTCAGCCACGGGCCCATTCTACCTTTCGAGTTTCCCCAGGGTGAGCGGAAGGGGCGAGATCAGCGTGAGCGGATGGGACGGAATCAGGCGGGGTTCTTTGTGGTCGTGCGGATGCAGCGGGTGCAGATCTTGAGCCGCACGGGGACGCCAGCGATGACGAATGTCTTATTTTGCACGTTAGCCTTGAACGTCCGGTTTGTGCGCGGAGCCTTGCGCTCCCAGCGCCCGGAGTGCTTGTGCCGGATATTGCGTCCGTAGGCAGTAGTTTTGCCGCAGACGTCACACTTGGCCATGATGATGTTCCCTTTACGATGAAAACGGGCGCTGATAGAATGCGCCCGTCGAGCATGGTAGCATTCCCGCCCCACACGAGCAACACACAGAACACGTCCCAGCGCGACGCCAGATGACGCCCGACGAGCCGATCACCGCGCTCAACGGCCCTCAACTAAGAGAACTCTTTTCCGCCGCCACTCGCTGGCTCGAGGCACACCGCGAGCGGGTGAACTCCATCAACGTTTTCCCCGTTCCCGATGGCGACACCGGCACGAATATGCTCCTCACCATGCGCGCCGCCATGGAGGGCGCCGACTCCTGCACTGACACTTCCGCCGGCGCGATGATGGCGGCAATGTCACACGGCGCCTTGATGGGTGCCCGGGGCAACTCCGGTGTGATCCTCTCTCAGCTCCTGCGCGGCTGTGCCCGCGCCATGGAGGGCAAACGTGAGGTGGATGACGCCATTATCGCGGCGGCCCTGGACGAAGGAGCGAAGGCCGCCTATAGCGCCGTCACGAACCCCGCCGAGGGCACCATCCTGACGGTTGCCCGCGAGTCCGCGGAGGCGCTTGCGGGAATGGATAGCGATGTCGGATCGCTGCTCGAAGCCGCGGCGAAGGCGGCCGCCGAGAGCGTCCAGCGGACCCCGGACCTGTTGCCCGTCCTGAAAGAAGCGGGCGTCGTCGACGCGGGTGGGGAAGGGCTACGAATCCTGCTCGAAGGCATGGCCCGCCACCTCCGCGGTGAGCCGGTTGATACTGACGCGGCCGGAATTGGCGAAGTCGATTCCGAGTGGGTCTCAGTCCTCGAGGGCCAGCACGCTGTGGAGTCCTCGTTGTTTGGCTACTGCACGGAGGTCCTCGTGGAGGGCACCGTTGTCGACGTGGAGGCGATGCGCGAGAAGATGACAGCCCTCGGGGATTCAGTTCTCGTCGTCGGAGACGAGTCGCTCTTGCGCATCCACGTCCACACAGACTCTCCGGGCGAAGTGCTGAACGCTGGGACGGAGATGGGGTCCCTTATACAGGTGAAAGTCGACAACATGAACCGCCAGGCGGAAAGCTTTGTCGAGCTGCACACGGAAGCTGACGCCTCGAACGGCGCGACGGGCGCGCCCCTCCACGAGGATCAGACGGTATCCTGCATCGCTGTCGCATCGGGTGAGGGTCTCGCCCAACTTTTCGTCGAGACAGGCTGCGCCCGGATCGTATCCGGCGGTCCGACGATGAACCCGAGCACCGCCGAGATCCTCGAGGCCATCGAGGCCTGTCCGACGGAGGACGTCATAGTCCTACCCAACGACAAGAACATCATCATGGCCGCGGAGCAGGCCATCCCGCACACGAAGAAGAATGTTCGCGTCGTGAGAAGCCGGTCGATCCCCCAGGGGGTCGCTGCCATGCTGGCCTTCATCTACGACCACGACCTGGCCGAGAACGAAACGGACATGGCGGCGGCCTTACTGGCGGTGCGCACGATCGAGGTGACGAAGGCAGTTCGCAGCACAACCATCGGCGGCGTCAAGGTCGAGGCGGGCCAGGCTATTGCGGTGGTCGACGATGTGCTCAAGCAGTCCGGTACCTCGGCGGACGAAGTGGCTCTTGCGGCGATCGCTGGCCTGGAAGACACCTGTGAGCTGATCACGATTTACCGCGGGGGGGATAGCACGCAAGAAGGCGCTGACGCCCTTGCAGAGTCGTTTCGCAGCAGCTCAGGCGCAAGCGATGTACAGGTCATATTCGGGGGACAGCCTCACTACGACTACATCCTCGGTGTCGAATAGGCCCGCAAATCAACATAAAGGTGACAGGCTTACCGGATATTGACGCGTCCGCTGATATACTCGACGCGTTGGAAGGAGGCCCCGCTTGTCCGTTCGCATCGTGACTGACAGTACCGCCGACCTCGCGCCGCAGTGGCTTCAGCAGTACAAGATTGGCGTCGTGCCGCTGAGCGTCGTCTTTGGCGACGAGGTATACAAAGAGGGCGTGGAGATGACGCCCGACGTTTTCTACGAGAGACTCCCCAGCGCAAAGCCATTGCCGACTACTTCCGCGCCCTCCGTCGGTGATTTCCTGGACGTCTACAAGGAGGCGCTGAAGGAGACAGACGAGATTATATCGATCCATCTATCGTCGAAACTCTCCGCTACTCACAGCGCCGCCAGCCAGGCCGCTGCGCAATTGGCCGATGAAGGTGCCCGCATCGACGTGATCGACTCCGAAAGCGTGTCGCTGGGCATCGGTTTCATGGCCCAGGCCGCCGGCAAGGCCGCGGCCGCCGGTGCAACTTTCGACGAGATCAAGAAGCTGGTGAAGAGCATGGTGCCGAGGATGCACGTTTACGTGGTGCTCGACACGCTGGAGTACGTACGCCGCGGTGGCCGCATCGGCCGGGCCCGCGCATTCCTCGGCAACATGCTGAGGGTGAAGCCGATCCTTTCGTTCCGGCATGGCGAAGTGCATCCCGAGGAGCGTGTACGGACGCGATCGCTTGCTCTGGACAGACTGTTCCAGATCGCGACTTCATACCCAAACATCGAGCAAATCGGCGTCGCCTACTCCACGAATGCGGTGGAGGCGGACGAATTCAAACGCCGCCTGGAGGCGGAACTGCCGGAGCTGAAGGCCCAGGTAACACGGCTCGGGCCGGTCGTCGGCGTCCACGGTGGCCCTGGAGTGCTGGGAGTGGGCGTGCTGGAGGGAGAGAGCTGAGATTTGGCGGGTCCTTCCGAAGGACTGCTTCGCATACTGTCGCTCGAACAGGAGAAGAACTACGGAGATAGCGCCGTAGTCGGCGGCCTTGACTCGTACCTGCTCCGATACCTCCAGGAAAACGGAATCACCACCAGCCACCCACTCTCTCGGGTGCTGCAGGCGCTGCCGCCCGGTGGTTATCGGGCACTGCACAAGATCCAGCGCCAGCGCGTCGTCGCGGAGTTGCTGAGAGCCGCGAACGGTGGAGCGCCAGTAGCGCGTGGGCGCGAGCCTGAAGCGCCGCCGCCACCTGTGCCTGCTCCGCCTCGGGCGCCCCGCGCAACAGCAAGACCAACCAGGCCGCCCGCTGCGGCACCTCGCCCTGTCCGCGGCAACCTTGATTCGCCGGTGACGGTGCTCGGCGTGGGGAAGGCCGACGTGACCCGGTTTGGCAAGCTCCGGCAGCAGGTGTTCACGGTGCGCGATCTCCTCTACTACTTTCCGCGTGACTACCACGACTACTCCGAGGCTCGGAAGATCTCGGACCTTGTCATCGACGAGGAGCAGACGGTGATCGGCACCGTCTTTTCGAGTGGGCAGAAATCGATCGGCCGCCAGAGGCGCAAGGCCACCGAGGTCATCGTCAGCGACGGGACAGGCAGTCTACGTGTGATCTGGTGGAATCAGCCGTGGGTGGCGCAGCGCTTCCGGCAGGGTGCCAAAGTTGCGCTCAGCGGCCGGGTGACCGCGTTCCAGGGACGCCCGCAAATGGACGCGCCAGTCATCGAGCCCATCGACGAAGAGATGCTCTCGTCGAGGCGGCGAGTGCCAATCTACTCCTCCACGGAGCGACTCTCACAATTGACGATTCGCGATGCCGTAAAGGCGGCGTTGGATGCCTTCTCCGACTCGCTCAATGACTCGTTGCCACCGGACATGACCCGACGGCTCGGGTTCTCCTCGGTAGCCGAGGCGATCCGCCAGGTACACTTCCCGGAGTCCGCGGACGCCGAGCGCGCGGCCATCGACCGGTTTGCGTTCGAGGAACTTTTGTACATCGAGGTGGGGGTTATCCGGCGACGGCGGGAGTTGCAGGAGGCCGGCGGCGCCCCCCGGCTTGCCCTGCCAGAAGAGGTACTTTCCGGGTACGTGGGATCGCTTCCCTTTACGCTCACAGGGTCCCAGAGCAGCGCCATCGACGCCATCGTCGAGGATCTTGGCAAGGAAACGCCGATGAACCGGCTGCTTGAAGGGGATGTCGGAAGCGGCAAGACGGCGGTCGCGGCGGCGGCTCTGTTATCCGCTGTGATCTCCGGCCACCAGGGGGCGATCATGGCCCCGACCGAAATCCTGGCGGAGCAGCACTTTCGGACGCTAACGACAATGTTCGATTCCCGGACGACGGCGCGAGATCGGGACGGACCGTGGTTCGAGCAACGAGCCCCTGGGTACATCGCGCTGCAGCCGGAGTACCTTGAACGCCCGCTTGGCCTCGCCCTGCTAACCGGGAGCATGAAGCAGAGCGAGAAAGCGGCGACCGTCGCGGCGATCGTTTCGGGCGATGTGGACATTGTCGTTGGCACACACGCGCTCCTCCAGGAAGGTGTCGCGTTTTCGAGCCTGGGGATCGCTGTCATCGACGAGCAGCACAGGTTCGGTGTGGATCAGCGAAGCGCGTTACGCGAGAAAGGCTCGAATCCGCATGTCCTGGTGATGACCGCAACGCCGATACCACGGACGCTGGCCCTCACTGTATATGGCGACCTGGACATCACGGTCCTCAGGGAGATGCCTCCCGGTCGGCCCCCCGTGAAGACGTTCCGGGTGCTGCCTGCCCGCCGCGACGAGGCGTTTGACCTGGCCAGGAGGAAGATCGCGGAAGGCCGCCAGGCGTACGTCATTTGCCCGCTGGTGGAGGAGTCCAGCGCCATTGAAGTACGCGCAGCCACCCAGGAGTTCGAGCGGTTGTCGCGCGATGTGTTCCCGGACCTTCGCCTTGGTTTGCTGCATGGCCGAATGTCCGCGAAAGACAAAGACGCGACGATGATCGCCTTCCGCGACCACGAGATCGACGTGCTGGTGTCAACCGCGGTGGTCGAAGTGGGCGTGGACGTGCCGAACGCAACCGTGATCCTTATCGAAGGCGCCGAGCGCTTTGGCCTCTCGCAGCTTCACCAGTTCCGCGGCCGTGTCAGGCGCAGCAGCGAGCAGGCGTTTTGCTTTCTCCTGACGGATAGCCCCACCCCGGAAAACCAGGAGCGGTTGCGGATCATGGAGTCCACTGACAACGGCTTCGAGCTGGCCGAGGCGGACCTTGCGATTCGCGGCCCCGGCGAATATTTCGGCACGCGGCAGTCCGGGATGCCTGATCTGCGCGTTGCCAGCCTCTCCAACGTGCAAATGATTGAGGCGGCCCGGAAAGAGGCGATGCTGGTGCTGGAACGTGACCCGGAATTGAAGGCCCCAGAGCATCGGGCTATCGCGGTGCGGGTGAGCGAACTGTGGGACCAGGTTACGTCGGAAGTGTCCTAGCACTCCGTTCGTTCACGCGCTAGACTTTAGCCCTGAAGCCGTCCCCACCCAGGGGGCGGTATCTGTTTTCAGACTGATGATGATCAAGGACGAGATCGCCACCATCCTGGCAGCGGCGGTGACCGCCGCACAGGGTCAGGGCACGCTCCCCGCGGTGCCCGTTCCTCACACGCCAATAGAGCGCCCGCAGAGGCCCGAGCACGGCGACTACGCGAGCAGCCTGCCGATGCGGTTGGCGCGCGCGGCGAGCATGCCCCCGCTGAAAATCGCCGAAGCGATCGTGGACCAACTGAACAGAGCCGCCGAGTCGGATGACAGGCTGGAAGAGGTCTACGCCGCTCCGCCCGGCTTCATCAACTTCCGGCTTGCGCCAGCGTGGCTCGCCACCCAGGTGGAGGAGATCGCGAAGTCCGGCCCACAATTCGGAGACGTCGAGGCCGGCAGGGGCCAGCGTATCCAGGTGGAGTTCGTCTCGGCGAACCCCGTCGGGCCGATCCACGTCGGAAATGGCCGCGGACTTGCCCTGGGAGACACACTTGCCAGGGTGCTGACAGCGGCCGGATACGAAGTCGAGCGCGAGTACTTCGTCAACGATGCCGGGACCCAGACGCAGGTTTTCGCAGACACCCTGTACGCCCGTTACCAGCAGCTCTTCGGGCGCGAAGTAGCGATCCCCGAGGGCGGCTACCCCGGCGAGTACATGTCCGAGATGGCGGTGGCGATTAAGGCCGAGCACGGCGACTCGCTCTTGCGCGACGCCGGGGAGCCGGCGCCAAAGGAACTGCACGACCTCGGTATCGCTACGATGCTGGCGTCAATCAAGGAAGACCTGGCGGCGATCGGCGTGCGCTACGACAACTGGTTCTCGGAACGCTCACTCTACGATGGCGACCGCTACGAGGAGGCGATGGACGTGCTTCGCGAGCGCGGATTCGTGACCGAGCGGGAAGGTGCGACCTGGTTCGTGTCGACCTCCCTGGGCGAAGAGAAGGACAACGTCCTTGTCCGGTCCACGGGTGCGCCAACCTACTTTGCGTCCGACGTCGCCTACCACTACGACAAGTTCCACGTCCGGAATTTCGACCGCGTGATCGACGTCTGGGGCGCAGACCACCAGGGGCACGTTCCGCGCATGAAGGCCGCAGTCGCCGCACTGGGGCTGGAGCCGGAGCGGTTGGAGATCCTGATTTACCAGCTAGTGACCCTCAAGCGAGGTGGCGAAGTCGTGAAGCTCTCCAAGCGCGCCGGGGACATCGTGACCCTGCGGGACGTGGTGGCCGAAGTTGGGGCGGACGCGGCGCGCTTCAACTTCATTGCCCGCGCCGCCGATTCGCACATGGACTTCGACCTGGACCTGGCCAAGGAACAAAGCGCGGAAAACCCTGTTTACTACGTCCAGTACGCCCACGCCCGAATCGCCGGTATCCTTGGCCAGGCAGCCGAACGCGGCCTCGATTTCGCGGAAGGCGACGTTCAGTTGTTGCAGGAACAGGCAGAACTGGCGCTGATCCGGAAGATGCTGCGTCTTCCCGAGTTGATCGAGAATATGGCGCAGAGCCTGGAGCCGCATCCATTGCCCTACTACGCGATGGAATTGGCGACGGCGTTCCACGACTTTTACGAGAAGTGCCGGGTACTGAGCGAAGATGAGGCATTGACGAAAGCCCGCCTGAAGCTCGTGTCGGCCGTGCGAATTGTGCTGGCGCGAAGTCTTGACCTGATGGGAATGACCGCGCCGGAGCGGATGTAGTCCGCTGGACCTGCCCGTTTCGGCCACCGGGCAATCGGCCGTCGAAGTAGCGCGTGCTGCCGCGGCCGCGGCGAGTGAGATCGCACTCGCCCGCTTCGCGACGCTAAGGCGGGGCGATCCAGTCGAAAAAACCGCGAAGGGCCGCGGCAACTACGTGACGGATACGGACCTGGCCTGCGAGGAAGCGATCCTCGGTGTGATCAGGGACGCCTTTCCCGAGGCAAGGATTCTCTCCGAGGAGACGTCGCCGGAGGTGGCCGATTGGGATCAAGGCTGGCTATGGGTCGTCGATCCGATAGACGGCACTTCGAACTTCGCCCGCGGCATCCCGTCGTTCGTCGTCAACATTGCTCTCTGCTTCGACGGCGAACCCGTGCTGGGTTTGACCCACCAGCCTGCGACCGGCGATGAGTTCCTGGCCGTTCGAGGCCGGGGTTTGCTCGTGAACGGCGAAGAGTCCCGGGTGTCGCCCGTCGAATCCCTGGCGGAGGCGCTAATGGGGATGGGCATGGGCTACCAATACGACCGCGCGAAGTTGATGCTGGGGTTGCTGGCGGATCTTTGGCCGGCCGTCCAAATGATGCAAAACATCGGCACGGCGGCACTCGGCATGGCCTACGCTGCGAGCGGCCGCTTCGACCTGTACTTCCACAGCTACCTTTTTCCCTGGGACGTCGCGCCGGGGATCGTCCAGGTGCGCGAGGCGGGAGGCCTCGTCCTCGATCGCGACGGTGCAGAGGCGACTATTTACAGCGAAGGGTTCATCGCCGGTGCGCCGGGTCCGGTAAAGGGGCTTGCAGGGGCAACAGCGGGCCGTACGTGGCGCTGACGGTCACAGCCTGACGGCGCGGTAGAGCGTGACGGCGTCGGGGATGCCCTTCATAACGACGGGGCCGACTTCATCGAAGTAGACGTCATCCAACTCGCTTGTCAGCTTCTCAGTGCACGCCTGCGAAACGAGGACCTCTCCGGACTGGGCGAGATCGACAATGCGTGCCGCGACATTGACATCGTGACCAATCAGGTCGTCGCCGCGCAGCAGCGGGCGGCCATAGTTGATGCCGATGCGGACCCACATTGGCATGTCGTCTTCGAAGGGTAGCTCGTCGATTTTCTCCTGCAGGCAGAGCGCAGAGACAACGGCGTCACCGACGTTGTCGAACCACAGGAGAAACCCGTCACCGAGGTTCTTGACGACACGTCCCTTCGAGCCGATCGCGTCCCGAATCAATTCCTCCTGGAGGGACAGCATCTCCAGGGCGGCTTCGTCCCCCCGAATTGCCGTGAATTCGCTGAAGCCCGTCAGGTCCGTGAAAACCACTGCGCCTTCAACTGCGGGCGCCTTCGCGCGGGGGGTGGCCGTCTTCATTTCTCCCGGACTTCGACCGATCCAGAAATGGTGCTGGCCTTAATTTCGAAGTCGGAGCCCTGGGGACATTCGCAGTGAGTGCGTCCGGAGATGGTCCGGAAGCGTAGCCTCGGCGCCCGGCCTTCATCAACCAGCACCTCCACCCTGCCGGATATCGTTTTGACGTCCACTTCGTCTGCCCCGGCGGTGCCGAGGTCGATGCTTCCGCTCATCGTGTGGGCTTTGATCGCGCCGACGACGTGGCCCAGCCTGATCTTGCCGCTCTTGGAGTTCGCACGACAGCGGCCGCCGCACTTCTCGATACTGATACTCCCGCTAATGCTGCGCACATCGGCATCGCCGTTTGCCCGGGCGATCTTGACCTTGCCGGACACCGTGTTCACCTTGACCGATCCGACCTGGCCGACGATAGTGACTCCCCCGGAGATAGTGCCAACGGAAACATTGAGCCAGGTGGGGACCCGGATCTCGAGACTTTGGGACTTCGAGCGCGTTTCCAGGATGTGCCCGCCCTCAATGGCCTCGATTCGGCGCTCGGGTGGGTCAATCTCAACGTCCGCTCGGTCCTCCCCGGTAACGTGGACCTTCCCGGACACGGTCAGGACGCGAAGCCGTGCACCCTCGGGAATATCGAACCTTGTTCCCATACTGGGTTCAGTTTAGCGGAGGCCGGAGCGGTGTAGTGTGACCCAGGTCACAGCGGCTGTCAGCGGGTCAAGCGGAATATCCCGGACTCGTAGCTGACGATTGCAACCTCTCCGTCGGGCAATAGCGTGAACGACGAGGGACCGGAAGGCATTTGCGTCAGATGGACAGACCCGCCACTTCCGGCGGCGTTTACGGCCCAGAGGTGTCCGGAGTAAAAGTCGCCGTACAGGTACCAGCCCTGCAGTTCCGGCAGGGACCCGCCCCGATAAATGACCCCGCCTGTCACGGCCTGCCCGAAGCTATGGTCGTACTCCTGTCGGGGCGCGCGGTACCCGGTATTGGCGCACCCGGACAGTTCGAAATCGTGGTTGCCTTCGTAACAGTCCCATCCGTAGTTGCCGCCGACCACAACCTGGTTCACTTCTTCCCACGTGCCCTGTCCTACGTCGCCGAGCCAAATTTGGTCCGTTGCCGGATCGATCGTCATACGCCAGGGGTTGCGAAACCCGTACGCAAATATCTCTTCACGGATCGGCCCACCACCATCGTTAAAGGGGTTTCCGGCGGGAATGGTGTACCCGGAACCGGAGACGTCGAGCCGCAGCACTTTGCCGAGGAGCGTCGTCAGGTTCTGCCCATTCTCCTGCGGGTCGCCGCCGCCGCCGCCATCCCCTGTGGACAGGTAGAGATACCCCGCACTGTCGAAAGCGATGTGGCCGCCGTTATGGTTCGCCGCGAAATCGGGAATGCTTAGCAGGATGCTCTCCGAGTTGTTGTTGAGTCCTGAAGAATTGCCGGAATAGCGGGCCAGGATATTCGGCGCGGGGCTACCCTTGGTGTAGTAAACGAAGACACGGCCGTTGCTGGCGAACCCCGGAGAAAACGCGACGGAGAGCAGACCTTCCTCGCCACCAGCCGTGAGCTTAGACGAAATGTCTCCCCAGAGCTGCGGGGATCCGCTGCCGTCGAGGGATACCTTGTAAATCTTGCCGTTTTGGCTGGCGACAATTCCGGTGTTAGGGCTGCCGGGCATGACAGCGAACTCGATGACCGAGCCGATGGAGCCGAGGTAGCTATCGGAGAGGTAAGGTGCGATGCGGTAGGCATTTGGCGAAGGGCCCGGGGGCGGAGGTGGGGGCGGGGCCGTGATAGGCACGGCGGTCGGGGCGACTGTTGGCACCTTTGTCGGGAGCACAACAGCTTTCGTTGCAGTTGGCTTTGGACTCTTCGTTGGCGTTGGCGTCGGTGAGCCGCTCGGGCTGCCCGAAGGCGACCCACTCCTGGGGCGGGAACTGGATGTTGGTTCGTCGCAGTCTTCGTCGTCTTCGCCAGGACTTTCGCATACCTCCCTGAGCTGCTCCTCCGGCTCGTCGCCGCCCATTACCAGGGATGCCACGGCTACGCTCGCAAACAAGAGGCCAATGCCTGCGATGCCGCCAAAGAGCATAAGCTGGCGGCTGCTGAAGCGGGTGAGGTATTGAGAAAAGCGGTCTAACACTAACTACTAATACGCATCCGGTGCACTGACCGTTGCACCCGGGTTGACGTAATCAGCCGGAGTGGTGCTCTACGAAGCGTCCGATTCGTTCGAGCGCCTCTTCCAGGAGTTGATACGGTGCCGCATAGCACATGCGCACGTGTCCCTTTCCCCCGTCCCCGAAGGTGGAGCCGGGAATGACGGCCACCTTTTCTTCGTCCAGCAGCCGTTCGGCAAACTCCAGGTCATCCATGCCTGTGGAGCGAATAGAGGGGAAGACGTAGAACGCTCCGTGCGGTTCATACAGTGTCAGGCCAAGGTCCTTGACGCCGCTTACCATCAGGCGGCGGCGGCGGTCATACTCCGCGACCATGCGGCGGACGTCTTCCTCGCCGTTGCGTAGGGCCTCGAGGGCCGCGTACTGCGAAGGCGTCGGCGCCGACATGATGATGTACTGGTGGATCTTCATCATCGCTTCGAGCACGTCCGAAGGAGCGCAAAGCCAGCCGACGCGCCATCCCGTCATCGCGTAGGCCTTGGAGAAGCCGCCGAGGAGTATCGTCCGCTCTTTCATCCCGGGGAGGGCTGAGAAGCTGGTGTGCTCAATCCCGTAACTCAGGCGGTCGTAAATCTCGTCCGAGATGACGAACAGGTCGTGCCTGGCGGCTACGTCCGCGATTTCCGCCAGGTCCTCCCGAGTCATCTGGGCGCCGGTGGGGTTCGACGGGTAGCCGATGAGGATCGCTTTGGTGCGGTCGGTGATGCGCTCCTCGATGTCCGCGGCTGTGACCCGGAACTCGTTCTCCATGTGCGTAGGAACGGGAACGAATACCCCGCCCGCTAGCGTGGTGCAAGGCGGGTACGCGACGTAGTAGGGGTCGGGGCAGAGGATCTCATCTCCGGGGTCGAGCAGCGCGTGAGTAGCGAGGAGCAGCGCCTCGGACACGCCGATGGTGACGATGATCTCGCGGTGAGGGTCGTAGCGGACGCCGTACAGCTTCTGGAGGTGATCGGCGATCGCCTCGCGAAGTTCGGGTAGTCCGTAGTTGGAGGTGTAGTGCGTCTCGCCCGCCATTGTGGCGTCGAAGGCGGCCTTCATATAGCGCTCCGGTGTTACGAAGTCGGGCTCGCCGACGCCCAGCGAGATACACCCGTCCATGTTCGCGATCAACTCGAAGAAACGGCGGATACCCGACGCCGAAATCGAGTTGACCTTTTGCGAGAAGCGGGTCTCTCGCGTCCTATGCGTGCTTTTCGCCACAGGTTCCTCCACGGAGACTTTCAGCAATCCTAGCAAAGCGGAAATGCAGTGTCATTACCGACGTAAACGCGCGAGTGTTTGTGACGTTACGGTTGGGGGACACCGTGCCCGCGGGCGGAGATAGGCCAAACCTCGACTACGTCATCGCCCTTAAGCGCGTACATGACGTCGTGGAGATTGATCGTGGGGTCGATGTGGGATGGGGTCAGCCGGATTCGATCGCCGACTTCGATCGTCGCCTGCGGCGGGACGGTAATGCTCGCGTGTTCGTCGCTGAGGAACAGCACTGAAGCGCCCTCGATACCCTGCACGCCCGGGTTGCCGTGGTCCTCGGTGTTCGACTTCAGGCCCGTGTCGGCTACGCAGAGACCCGGTGATGGCCTGCTCAGCACCGTACCGAGCACCCAGAACGCCTGCTCGAAGGGGATGTCCAGCTTCGAGTACGCCGTGTCCATCAGCACGTACGATCCGGCCTGGATCTCCGTGATCCCGTGGATGCGGCCGGTGATGTCGAACGTGCCGGTGCCGCCCGCCGAGACGATCTCGCACGGGAGGCCAGCCTCGCGGATCGCCTCGACGCTCAGGATGAGGCTCTCCATCGCGTTTAGTGTCGCCGGCTCGCGCTTCTCGCGGTCGGGGATGCCGACGGCGTGGCCCTCGTAGCCCATCGCTCCGCGGAGGGTGAGGCCCGCCGTGTCGGATACCTGCCGCGCCAGCGCCGCCGCCGGTTCGCCAGGCTGGACGCCACAGCGCGGCATCCCCACGTTCACATCGACGAGCACACCGACTTCGGCGCCCGCTTGCCTCGCCGCCTCCGAGATCATCCGCACACCCTCGGGCGAGTCCACCGCCACCTTGATGTCGATGCCCCGGCCTGCGATCGCCGCCACTCGGCCACATTTGTCCGATCCTATGACCTGGTTAGCAATGAGGATGTCGTCGCAGAATTCCGCCGCGATCTCTGCTTCGCGCACCGTAGCGCAGGTAAGGCCCGTGCAGGAGCCGGCGTCTAGCTGCCGCCGCGCGATCTCCGGCGTCTTGTGAGCCTTAAAGTGGGGCCGCAGCTTGCAGTCCGATTCGGCGAAGAACTCGGCCATCTTCCGGACATTGCGCTCCATCGCGTCGAAATCGACAACGAGGGCCGGGGTGGTGATTTCGGCTACGGTTCGGGGAATCACAGCGGCGCCATCTCCTTGTGCCACTTGGTGGCCTGCTCGTAGGCGTGGGCCACCTGGAACATCGACCCCTCGTCGAAGGGCTTCGCGATCACCTGGAGACCGATCGGGAGGCGTGCGCCGTCGTCCGCGGTCGCGAATCCGCAAGGGACTGAGATTCCGGGCAGCCCCGCGATGTTCACCGGGATCGTGCAGACGTCGTTCAGGTACATGGCGAGTGGGTCGTTTGCCTTTTCGCCGATCTTGAAGGCCGGGGTTGGGGTTACGGGCGCAACAAGCACGTCGTGAGTGGCGAAGGTCTCGTCGAACTCTCGCCGGATCAGCGTGCGGACCTGCTGGGCCTTTTTGTAGTAGGCGTCGTAGTAGCCGGCGGAGAGCGCGTAGGTCCCGAGCATGATGCGCCGCTTGACCTCTTCACCAAAACCTATCTGCCGCGTCTTCTCCATCTCCTCCCACATGTTTGCGCCGTCGTGGTACGAGTATCCGTACTTCACACCGTCATAGCGCGCCAGGTTCGCTGAGGCCTCGGATGGGGCGATGATGTAGTAGACGGCGACGCCGAGGTCTGTGGAAGGCAGGCGCACGTCGCGGTCGATTTCCGCGCCCAGGTCTGCCATCTGTGCCAGGGCCGCTTCCACGGCCTCCCTTACCGAGTCGTCCATTCCCTCCGTGAAGTACTCCCGAGGCACGCCGATGCGTACGCCACGGAGGTCACCTCCAAGCGCGTCTGCGACCGAGGGCACGTCTATAGGCGCCGAGGTGGAGTCGCGCTGGTCGTGGCCGGAGATAGCTTCGAAGACCGTGGCCGCGTCGTGGACTGTGCGCGCGAAGGGCCCGATCTGGTCGAGCGAGGACGCGAAGGCGACGAGGCCGAACCGGGAGACGCGGCCGTACGTCGGCTTCATGCCGACGACGCCGGAGAGCGCCGCCGGCTGGCGGATCGAGCCGCCCGTGTCCGAGCCCAGCGCGTAGTAGGCCATCCCGGATGCGACCGCGGCGGCCGAGCCTGACGAGGAGCCGCCGGGAACGCGGTTCTGGGCCCAGGGGTTGCGCGTCGGACCGTAGGCCGAGTTCTCACCGCTGGAGCCCATCGCGAACTCGTCCATGTTGGTCTTGCCCAGCATCACGAAGCCGGCTTCCTTGAGCAGAGTGATCACGTTCGCGTCGTACACGGGGACGAACGGTTCCAGGATCTTCGAGCCGCACGTCGTCCGCACCCCCTCGGTGCTGATCACGTCCTTGATTGCCGCGGGAACGCCGGTCAGTGGCGTCGCCTGACCACTCGCCAGCAATTCGTCGGCATGTTTTGCCTGTTCCAGGGCGGGGTCGGCGGTCACTGTGAGGAAGGCATTGATTTGTGGATCCAGCGACTCGATCCGCTCCAGCGCCGATCGTGTCAGCTCGACGGAAGATGCCTCCCGGCTGCGAAGCAGGGCGGAGGCCTCGGTGAGTGTCAGCGAATGGAGGTCGTCGGGCATTATTCTTCGAGGATTGCGCGGACCCGGAAGTGCTCTCCCTCGCGGCGAGGGGCGTTGGCGAGGGTTGATTCGGGGTCGAGGGGTGGCGTGGGATCGTCGTCGCGCAGGATGTTGTGCAGGTCGAGAGGGTAGGCAGTCGGGGGTACGCGCTCGGTGTCGACGGCGGCGAGGCGCGCGAAGTAGTCGAGGATGTCCGAGAGCTGGTGCTGGAACTTCTCGACGTCGTCGTCGGTCAACCCGAGGCGGGCGAGGGTGGCGAGGTGGCGGACTTCGGCGTTCGTCAGGGGCATGGGTTGATTATGGAACAGGCGCGAAGGTGAGGGAACCAACGCCCAGGTTTCGCCACGGTGGCGGCGTTGGTACCCTGAGGGCGTGACGACAACCCACGTTCCGGAAGGTACGACGGACAGGCGCGCGATTCGGGGCCATCCGAGCCAGGTCTGGACACGCGGACTTGAGCGGAGGCTCGGGTTCGTGCTTGAGCAGGTGGACCTGGAGGGGAAGCGGATCCTCGATATCGGTTGCGGGGTGGGCGCGTTCGTGCGGCGGCTGGGCGAGTTCTCGGGCGAGGTCTACGGCACGGATGTCGACCGGGAGAGCGTCATCCGCGGCGTCGAAGAGGTCCCTAACCTGGCGCTGGCCGTCGGCGAACGGATGCCGTTCCGCGACGGCACGTTTGACGTGATCCTCCTGCACGAGGTGCTGGAGCACGTGGACGACGACGTAGAGACGCTGCGAGAGGCTCGTCGCTTGCTGGCGCCGGGTGGACGGGTGGTCATCTTCTGCCCGAACCGGCTCTACCCCTTCGAGACACACGGGATCTTCGTCGGCAAGCGCTATATCTTCGGAAACGTGCCGTTCGTGAACTACCTTCCGGACCCGGTTCGCAACAAACTTGTCCCGCACGCGCGGACTTATTCGAAACGCCGGCTGCGAAAGGTCTACCGGAAGGCCGGCTTGAAACCGCGCCTGCACACGTTCGTTTACCCCGGTTTCGACCATATTGCTTCTGGTCACGGAATCGTTGGGAAATCGTTGCGTTGGGGATTGTATCCCCTGGAAAACACGCCCTTGAGAAACTTCGGCCTATCGCACTTCGTTGTATTAGAAGGGAAATAGTACGCATTTCGTAAGAGCGAAGGCCCTTGCCTGATCATTTGAGGTTTTAATTGGACAAAGTTTACAGAGCGCGCCGTCGTCGAGCGCGCTATTCCGTGGCCCAGCGTGGGCGCACGTTCCGAAACCGGCTGATGGCCCTGGGCACACTGCTCATTTTCGTGGTTGCCCTGGGGTCTGTCGCGGCCGTCGCGAGCGGATTTTTCGTCTATCGCGGCTACGCGAACGACCTGAAGCCGCCCGAAGAGGTGATTTCTGAGGCGACGATCGGTCAAAGCATCGCCTACGACCGGAACGGGCAGAAACTCTACGAGTACGTCGACCCCTACGGCCGGCTGCGGGACCCTGTCCCCCTCGCCGAGATTTCGCCTTACATGATCGCGGCAAGCGTCGCCACCGAGGACGCCAGCTTCTACAGCAACCCGGGCGTCAACTTCCGGGGCCTCGCCCGAGCGGCGTGGGAAAACCTGACACCCTTCGGTCCCGGCCTGTTCGAGGGTAGTGGTGGTAGCTCGATCACCCAGCAGTTGGCAAAGAACGTCTACATCGAACGCGACGCCCAGGGTTTGGCGCCTCGGACCGCCGAGCGCAAGATAAAAGAGACGGTGATCGCGCTGGAACTCAAGCGCAAGTATGACGATCACCAGATCATGGAGTGGTATCTCAACCAGATCGCGTACGGCGGAATCATCCACGGCGTGGAAGAAGCGGCGGAGCGGTACTTCGGCAAGGCGGCGAAGGACCTGACTCTCGCCGAGGCTGCCCTGCTGGCCGGCATACCCCAGGCCCCTTCCTTCTACAACCCTGTCGACTTCGATGCGGACCCCGCGACGGTAGATGGCCGTGACCGGGCGAAGGCAAGGCAATTGCAAGTCCTGGACCTCGTAAGCCAGCACATGGACGAGGTCAACTCAATCAAGAGCCCCGTGGACCCGGCTTTGCCCCTGGTCACGATCACGCAGGAACAGATCGAGGCTGCGAAAGTCGAGCCACTCAATTACATCGAAACAACGTTCGACATCCAGGCTCCCCACTTCGTGTACTTCGTGGAGGACCAGGTCACCAAGATGTGCCAGGCCGGCTTGTTCGCAGCCCCCGGCGGCATCCCCTGCGACAAGGTCGTCCGCGGTGGCGGCCTGCGGATTACGACGACGCTCGACCTGGGGTTGAACTCGCTGGCCCAGAAGATCATCGAGGAGGAGATAGCGAAGAGCGAGGCCAGGACCCAGGGTCACAACTCCTCGATCGTCGCTATCAAACCAGGCACCGGC
>Ga0105347_1000353_pt1 | contig 22334 bp, 16 predicted proteins | sample EasRivMeERMLT890_FD_89677 | JGI IMG/M metagenome (GOLD analysis project Ga0105347, IMG submission 89677) | Soil microbial communities from meander-bound floodplain in the East River, Colorado, USA - East River MetaG ERMLT890 | ecosystem: Environmental > Terrestrial > Soil > Floodplain | place... | reverse complement strand
GGAGAGCCCGTCAACCCATGAACGGGTAGCGGTAATCGTCCGGCGGGACGAAGGTCTCCTTGATCGACCGCGGCGACGTCCAGCGCAGCATGTTCTGAATTCCGCCGGCCTTGTCGTTGGTGCCGGAGGCCCGGGCGCCTCCGAACGGCTGCTGCCCGACGACGGCGCCGGTTGGCTTGTCGTTGATGTAGAAGTTGCCGGCAGCGAAACGCAGCGCGCGTTCGGCTTGGGCGATGGCAATACGGTCTTGCGCGAAAATGGCCCCTGTGAGTGCGTAGGGTGAAGTTTCGTCACACACCTTGAGCGTTTTGGCGAAGTCGGCGTCCTTGTACACGTACACCGTGAGCACGGGGCCGAAGATCTCTTCCTCCATCAGCTTGAAGTGCGGATCGGTGGTGAGAACCAGCGTGGGCTCGATGAAGTAGCCCTTGGCTTTGTTGTAACGCCCTCCCGCCAGAATCTTCGCGCGCTTCGCTTTGCGGGCGTAGTCGATGAATCCTGAAATCGAATCGAACGCGCCCGCGTCGATCACCGCGTTCACGAAATTGCGGTGGTCCTCCGGATCGCCTACCGCCAGGCCCTTGATCTGTTGCACCAGCGGCTTCTGGATCTTCTGCCACACCGACTCGGCAATGTAGCAGCGCGAGGCCGCGGAACACTTCTGCCCCTGAAACTCGTAGGCGCCGCGGATCATGGCGGTGACCAGCGCCTCGGCGTCGGCGGAGGGATGAGCCAGGATGAAGTCCTTCCCGCCCGTTTCGCCCACGATGCGCGGGTAGTTCTTGTAGGCGGCGATGCTGGCGCCCACGGTCTTCCACATGTTGTGGAATACCGCCGTGGAGCCTGTAAAGTGTATTCCCGCAAGATTCGGATTCTTCAGCACCAGCTCGCCGATTTGCGCACCCGGGGCCAGGATCAGGTTGATCACCCCCGCCGGCAGTCCGGCCTCCAGCAGGATGCGCATGATGAGATGCGACGTGTACACCGCCGTGGACGCGGGCTTCCACAGGGCCACGTTGCCCATCATGGCAGGTGCGGTGGGCAGATTGCCGTTGATGGAAACGAAATTAAACGGCGTCACCGCAAAGATGAATCCCTCCAGCGGGCGATGCTCGGTGCGGTTCCACATTCCGGGAGAACTCTCCGGCTGGAAGCTGTAGATCTGCTGCATGAAGTGTGCATTGAACCGCCAGAAGTCCACCAGCTCGCAGACGCTGTCGATTTCCGCCTGGAAGATGTTTTTGGAATGTGCCAGCATGGTGGCGGCGTTCATGGTGTGGCGGTAGGGGCCGGCCAGGAGATCGGCTGCTTTGAGGAAGATGGCAGCGCGATGTTCCCACGGCATGTCCATCCAGGCCCTCTGCGCCTTCAGCGCGGCGGCCACGGCGGCTTTGATTTCGGCGGCGCCTCCCTGGTGGTAGTGCGCCAGCACCAGCTTGTGGTTGTGCGGCGAAGGTATCGCAATGCGCTTCCCGGTAGCGACCGCCTTGCCCCCAATGACCAGGGGGATTTCCAGCGGCTGCTTCTTTAGGCCCGCCAGGGCTGCTTTGAGCGCAGCGTGATCGGGCGAGCCGGGCACGTAGCTGCGCACGGGCTCATTCTTCGGGACCGGGACCTTAAACGTACTCACAGTTTCATTCCTCCACGCGGATCGCCGACGTCTCAGCCACCCGGCTTCACCACCATTAGATAGATGATCAGCGCCGTCACCAGGAAGTCGCTCCACGCGTACGCCGCCAGAATACCGGCGAGCGGCTTCAATTCATCGGTTTCCTTCACCCCAGAGTCGGCCAGTTCCTGCGCTCGCTGCCGGATCTTACGCGTAGCCGGCGCGGCCATCATCATGCCCGCCAGCACCATGACGAGCGTGGCCACCAGCGCAGTCAGAAGCCATGGCCGCGTGAGCGAGTGCCCCAGCATGTGCGAGAGGCCGATGCCAAAGATGATGGTAAGTGCGGCGGCCGGCATGAGCACCGCTCGCGCCACCAGCGAGCGGAGGGAAGCCAGCTGCACAATGGCTGCGGTGTTGCGCACGCAGCGCAGTCGAAGGCTCACGATGTGCGTCGCGCCTGCTCCCGCCATCAGGGCGAAGGCGAAGAGAAAGTGAAAGTATCTCATGACTTCGTGCATTTGTTTCTCGTCCTCTCCCTCGTCGTCTCCGCGCACGCGAGCGACTTGTTCACTTGTTGATTCCCACCAGATCCAGAAGGTACGCGTACATAAACGCGTACTCCCGGTACTGTTTGTACCGCCCCGAGACGCCGCCATGCCCTGCTTCCATCTCGGTTTTCATGAGCAGTCGATGTGAGTCGGTCCTGGTGGCGCGCAGCTTGGCCACCCACTTGGCCGGTTCCCAGTATTGCACCTGTGAATCGTGCAGGCCGGTGAGCACCAATAGCGGCGGGTAGTTCTTCGCCGCGACATTGTCGTAGGGCGAGTACGACATCATGTACTCGTAGTACGTCGAGTCCGCCGGATTGCCCCACTCATCCCACTCGTTGGCCGTGAGCGGTATCGACGCGTCGAGCATGGTGTTGATCACGTCCACGTAGGGAACGTCGGCCACCAGTCCAGCCCACAGATCGGGCCGCAGGTTGTGCACCGCGCCGATGAGAAGCCCGCCGGCCGAACCGCCGTAGCCGAACAGCCCGTTCGAGCTTGCGTATCCTTCGCTCTTCAAATACTCGCCGCAGTCGATGAAGTCGTAAAACGTGTTCATCTTCTGGAGCTGCCGGCCGTTTTCATACCACTCGCGCCCCAGCTCCTGGCCGCCGCGAATATGAGCGATGGCGTACACGAAACCGCGGTCGATCAACGACAGGCGGATGGCGCTGAACGTGGCATCGGTGGAGAGGCCGTAGGCTCCGTAACCGTAGAGAAGCAGCGGATTGGAGCCGTCCTTCCTGAACTTGTCCTTCCGATACACGAGCGAAATGGGCACACGGGCGCCGTCGCGCGCCGGGGCGTACAGACGCTCGGTGGTGTAGTTGTTCTTATCGAAGCCGCCCAGCACCTCGGTCACCTTGAGAAGGGTGCTCTCCCGACGGCCCAGATCGTAGTCGAACACCGAGCGGGGCGTCGTCATGGAGGTGTACGTGTATCGGAAGATTGGCGTATCGTATGTGTAGTTGTCGGTGCGGAACACATCGTAGGTAGGCTCGCCGAAGTCGATGTAGTAGTCGTCACCCGACGCCTGTCGCACGCGAAACTTGAGCAGACCGTCCTGGCGCTCGATCACCACCGTGTGCTGCCGGAAGAGTTCATAGCCTTCGAGGTACACCTCGGGACGATGGGCGATTTCCTCTTTCCATTTCGCGGTCTGGCCTGTCTCACCGGGGCCGCACGACATCAGGCGGAAGTTCTTCGCGTCGAGATTGGTGCGGATGTAGAAGCGATCGCCGTGATCCACTGAGTACTCGTGGCCCGACGTCCGTGGGAGAAACACCTGGAAGGCGCCCGCCGGGGTGCTCGCATCGAGAAACCGAACTTCATCGGCCAGAGTCTGCTGGCTGTGAATGAAGATGTACTGGCGCGACTTCGACTTTTCCACCCAGGTGTAATAGGTTTCGTCGGCCTCGGTGTACAGGAGCTCATCCTTGCTCGCGTCGGTGCCCAGCGTGTGGCGATAGATCCGATCCCAGCGCAATGTGGCAGTGTCGCGGTCGGAATAGAAAACCGTCTTGTTGTCGGCCGCCCACACGAGGTTTCCGGTGATGTCGGGAATCACATCGGGCAACAACTCGCCTGTGGTCATGTCCTTGAAGTAGACCGAATACCCTCTGCGACCCACGGTATCCACGCCGTACGCCAACAGCTTGTGATCGGGGCTGGGATCGATCCCCGACACATCATAGTAGCCGTGGCTTCCCGCCAGCATGTTCACGTCGAGCAGGATCTGCTCGGGAGCCTCAAGCGTCCCCTGCTTGCGGCAGTAGAGGCTGTACTCCTGGCCGTCCACCTGGCGGGTGTAATAGAAGTAGTCGTCGTAACGATAGGGCACCGACTGGTCGTCCTGCTTGATGCGGCCCTTGATCTCCTGGAACAGCTCCTCCTGAAAGGGAACCGTGTGCTTCATCATGGCGTCGGTGTACGCGTTCTCCGCCTCCAGGTAGGCGATCACCTTGGGATTCTCGCGTTCACGCAGCCAGAAGTAATTGTCGACGCGGGTCTGACCGTGCTCGGTCATGGACTTGGGAATCACCTCGGCCTTCGGAGGCACGGGCACCGACTCGGCCAGTGCGCTTCGCTTCGGAGCGGCGATCGCCAGTGCGGCGACAAGGATCAGAATGGAACGATTGCAGTTCATAGCAGGGCTCTTCCTCGACAGGCAGAGTGCAATATCGCGAAGGACAGAAGCGGCGTCAACGCGGCTCTACAATGGCCCCGTTCACCATTCGGCGGATCGAGAGCGGGTTCCCTTCCTTCAACTCATCGGGCAGGAGAAGATTCGGAAAGCCCTGGTAACAGACGGGACGTACAAAGCGCAAGATGGAGCGCGTGCCAACCGAAGTGGAACGTCCATCGACGGTGGCGGGGTACGGGCCTCCGTGCACTATCGCCGGACCCACCTCCACTCCCGTGGGAACGCCGTTGAGGATGAGCCGGCCGGCTCGTGTTTCGAGCACGTGGAGAAGGTCCGCGTGCTGGGCCCATTCCGTGGCCTCTCCGTGCACCGTCGCGGTGAGCTGACCCTCGAGGCTGCGTGCTATCTTCAGCATGTCCTCACGAGTGTTGCACTCCACGATCAACGTGCTGGGGCCGAAGACTTCGGCCGCGAGGGCGGGGTCGTGAGTGAACGCCGCACCCGAAACGCGCCAGAGGGCCGCGCCAGAATCCTGCGACGTCAGGCGCCTGACGCCTGCTTTCGCGGAGAGCCGGTCCAGCCCCTCGCGATAGGCGTGCTCGATTCCGGAGTTCAACATCACGCCTGGCTGCGTGGCTGTCATGCGTGCGGCGAGCCGCTCGATCAAGCGCTCGAGATCTGGCGAACGAAGTGCAATCACCAATCCGGGGCAGGTGCACATCTGTCCCAGGCTTAGGGTGACCGAGGCGTGCAGAGATGTGGCGATCTCTGAGGCGCGCGCAGCCAAAGCACTCGGTAGAATGAACACGGGATTGACGCTGCTCATCTCGGCAAACACAGGAATCGGCTCGGGGCGAGCCGCAGCGATTTTTGCCAGCGCCAGTCCTCCGGCTCGTGAACCGGTGAAGCCAACAGCTTTCACCAGTGGGTGTGCCACCAGAGCGCGGCCCACTTCGTATCCTGAGTCGAAGAGCAGAGAAAACACACCCTCGTGCAGGCCGCACTCCCGCACGGCTTCGGACACGGCAAGGCCCGCCAGTTCGGAGGTGCCTGGGTGCGCAGGATGTGCTTTGACAATCACGGGGCAGCCGGCCGCAAGGGCGGAGGCCGTGTCGCCTCCGGCCACCGAATAGGCGAGCGGAAAGTTGGCGGCGCCGAACACCGCCACGGGGCCGGTAGGGCGAAGCATCGAACGCACGTCGGGTTTGGGTGCGGGTGTGCGCGCCGGATCGCCGGAATCGATGCGTGCGTCCACCCAGGATCCCTCCTCGACCATTCCCGCGAACAGTCGAAGCTGGCCCGTGGTGCGGGCGGCTTCGGCTCGCACCCGTGCTTCCGGCAAGCCTGTCTCCAGTGGAGTGCGAGCGACAAAGTCGTCCACAATCGCATCGAGTCGATCTGCAATTGCGCGCAGAAATGCGCCGCGGGCTTTGCCAGGGGAGCTGCCGAATTCCTGAAACGCGGCGTACGCGGCTTGCACGGCCGCATCCACTTCGGCCGGCCCCACCGAATGGTACGCGGGTTCAATGGACTCGCCGGAATCGGGACGCACGGCATGGAACGCGGTGCCGCATCCGGGCGTGGACCGGCCGGCGACGATGGAACAGGCCTTGAGGCTCATGACCGTGCGAGGTCGGGACGGCGGGACAACACACCGCGGATCATGGCCTGCGCCTTGGCTAGCTCGCCGCCATCGAGTTGAAGGCGGGGTGCGCGCACCATGGCCGAGCCCATGCCCGCCTCGCGCTGCATGAGTTTGATCAACTGCACGAATTTGGGCACGGCGTCCATGTTCAGAAGCGGCAGGAGCCAGTCGTAGTAGAGGCGCGTGCGTTCTTCATCGCGTTTCGTCACGGCCTCGAACAACGCCACGCACTCGCGGGGCAATGCGTTGGCCACGCCGGCAATCCAACCGCGCGCGCCGGAGTGCACGCCCGTAACCACGAGCGGGTCCAGGCCCACCAGCAGAGTCAGCTTACTCCCCACCTGTGTGCGAAGCGCAGCGATGCGCCGCACGTCGGTGGACGATTCCTTGACGGCCTCCAGTTGAGGCACTTCCTCGGCCAGTTCGAGCACCTGTTCCGGCAGAAAGTCGGTGGTGTAGGCGACCGGGTTATTATAGAGGAGACACGGCAACGGTGTGGATTCCATCACCGTCTTCACGTGCGCCTTCATCTCCCTCCAGTCGGTGGAGTACACGTAGGGCGGTAACACCATCAGCCCCTGGCAGCCGGCCTCCACTGCGGCGTGTGCCACCGCTACGGCTTCCCGGGTCGACAACGCCGACACCGTGGCGATGACGGGCGCCCTGCCCGACACGGCTTCCACGCACGTGCGCAACACCGCACGTTTCTCGGAGAGATCGAGCGTGGCGCCCTCTCCCAGTGAGCCCAGGGGCACCACGCCGGTGCACCCGTTGTCCAGAAGCCAGGCGACGTGCCGCGTGAGGAATTCAAAGTCGACGTCGCCACCCGTTGAAAATGGCGTCGTGACAGCTGGGATGACTCCGGTCCAGTTCATGAGTTGTAACGATCGGGGTTGAGCAGTGTGAGATCAAGGTCGGGCGTGCGCCCGGAGATCAGTTGGGCCACGATGCGCCCGCTGACGGGCCCCAGGCTGAGCCCCATCATGGCATGCCCGCAGGCGATCGTGAGGTTGTCGTAGCGCGCGGCTCGCCCCAGATAAGGGAGGCCATCGGGTGTGCAGGGGCGCAGTCCGCACCAGGGCGTGATTCCCTTGAAGTCCGCCTCGGTGAACTGAGGGTAGTACCTCATGGCCGTTTTGCGGATGCCGGAAAGGCGTGAGGGATTGATGTGCAGGTTGAGCCCCGCCATTTCCATGGTGCCGGCGAAGCGGAGCCCTTGGCCCATGGGAGTCACGGCCACGCGGCCCTCCACAAGGATGGCGCCCTTCCGTGGAGACACGCGCGGTTCGTCCAGCGTGAGGTTGTAGCCTTTGCCCGCCTCGAGAGGCAGCCGCACCGACAGGCCCGTGGTAACGGCCCGGCTCCAGGAGCCGCCACAGAGCACAAACTCGTCCCCTGAAAGTTCCTCCCCAGGGACGGCCAGGGCCTGCACGCGCCTGCCGTTCGTACTAAAGCCGTTCACCTGTGTGTTCCACTTGAACTTCGCCCCCGCCCCAACGGCAAGATTCCGCAACGCCGTCATGAAGCGCGCCGGGTCCATGTGTGCATCCTGAAGATAGTGCACCGCGCCCACGATATTCATCTCGAGGCCGGGCTCCTGCGACTTCGCCTCGCGGGCATCGAGCACGTTCACTTCAAGCCCGAGGCGTCTGGCCTGCGTAGCCGTGGCGGCTTCTTCGTCCAGTCCCCGCTGGGTGTGGCACAGGAGGAGCACGCCTTCCTTCACCAGGCCGAACGCATCACCGGTGCGCTGGGCCAACTCCCCGAAGAGCACGCGGCTGTGCAGATTCAGATCGCGGATGATGGGTGCCGCGGCGGCCGCTTGCCGCGCGGACGCGGCGCGATAGAACTTCCAGGCCCAATCGAGAAACTGCAGATCCATGCGCGGCCTGACATAGAACGGGCTTTCGGGATTCCACATCCAGCGCACCGCACGGCCGATCATCCCCGGAGCTGCGAGGGGCACAATGTGCGAAGGAACCACGAGCCCCGCGTTCCCCCACGAACAGCCGTGGTGGTTTTCGCTCTCGCGGTCCACCACCAGCACGTCGTGTCCTTCAAGCGCTGAATAGTAGGCGGTACACAGGCCGATCACGCCTGCGCCCAGCACGACCACGCGGCGGCTCATGCGCGGGACAATCCGTAACGGTAGGGATCGCGCGGGTCGAGAATCAACGTGGATGTGCCATTCACGTAGGCGCGGCCGGTAATGGTGGGAAGGAGGCGTGAACCATCACGACGGTACGATGCGGAGAACGCGCTGCCCGTGATGCTCTCCTGGACCCACACTTCGCCTTCGCGCAGCGAACCTTCCTCCGCCAGGCAGGCGATGCGGGCACATGTGCCCGTTCCACACGGCGAGCGATCGTAGGCGAGCCCGGGGCACAGCACAAAATTCCGGCTGTTGGCGTCGGGGCGTCGCGGCGGGCCCGACAATTCCACGTGATCCACCTCCGGGAAGCCAGCCGTCTGCACGGCGCGAAGGACGCGCGAGGTGTACTCGGTGAGCGCGGGCGCGTTGGAGAGTTCGAGCGACTGCCCGTGTTCCTCCATGAGGAAAAACCAGTTTCCCCCCCAGGCGACATCGCCTGTCACCGTTCCCAGCCCGGGCACGTCCACCGCCACGGCGTGGGCCTTGCGGTACGCCGGCACGTTTTCCACCGACACCTCGCCCGACTCGCGAAGCACCGTGCGTACCACACCGGCGGGCGTCTCAATACGGTACGCTCCCGGCACGATCCGGCCCAGGTGCACGAGCGTAACGACCACCCCCATGGTGCCGTGCCCGCACATGTTGAGATAGCCGGCATTATTGAAGAAAATCACAGCCGTCACGCAGTCGCTGTTCGCAGGCGGGCACAGAAGCGCTCCCACGTATACGTCGGATCCGCGTGGCTCCATCACCACGGCGCGTCGCACGTGGTCGAACGAAGTGCGAAAGCGTTCTCGCCGGTCCGTGAGCGGGCCCGGGCCCAGGTCCGGCCCGCCGCGCACGATCACGCGCGTGGGCTCGCCCTCGGTGTGGGAGTCCACGACGTCGATCGTTTCAACAGAGGGCATGCGACGGGCTCGCTCGGCGTGGCTTCAGGAACTCTCGCCCCAGGCTCCCGTGGGAATGGGCGTGATGTGCGAACCGGCCTGAATCCAGTGACCGTTCTCCCGGCGATAGATGTCCACCGAGCGCAAAGGCAGCTCATGGTCAGACCCTGACGCATCACTGTAGTCGTAGCGCGCCACGTAGTATACCACGGCCACATCCCCGTACAGTTGAATTTCGGAATCCAGGATTTCGTAGCCCGTTCCCGTAAACGTCTCAAGCGATTTCTCGGCGTTGTGCATGTAGTCTTCGATGCCGCGCTCGATTCGTCTGCTGGGGCCCTGAAATCCGGTCCAGTCGGCTGTGTGCGTATTGCGGATCGTCTTGAGATCGCGGTCTACGTAGGCCTGAAAGATGGAGCGAATGTGCGCGAGAATTTCCTGGCGATCTCGCTGTGTGGCTGGTGACATGAGAGCTTCTCCCGATTGAGGTGAGCGCAGTTGCGTCCCGAGTGACAATGTCCGATGAGTCGCGACCTCGGACAAGACCCACTTCCGGGACCGTACGGCCATGGGCTGGGCGCTTGCCCGCCGCCTTGCCGGCTTTCTAACTTGCGCCTCAGATGGTGGATACAAGCCGCGACCGACCCGCCGGCGAGTTCCGGCCGGACACAGAAGAGGTCCCCTGGCTCACCCTGGCCGACCTCATCGATGAGGGGTCGGGCGCCGAGGTGCAGGCCTTCATCGATCGCCTTTCGCCCGCCGAAACAGCTCTGGCCGTGTCACGGCTGGATCCCGCACGTCAGGAGTCGCTGCTCAAAATCCTCTCGGCCGAGGATGTGGCAGAGATGCTGGTGGATCTGCCGGACGAGCAGGCGGCCGATCTCCTGGGCGACCTGTCTGCCAAGGATGCCGCCGAAATCGTGGACTTTATGGAGTCCAACGAGCAGGCCGACATTCTCGCCAACGTAGGCTCCCGCGAGGTGGAAGCCATCCTGCGCGAGATGCCGCACGAGGAAGCGGCACGCACCCGCGAAATCCTGGCCTACGCCAGGGATACGGCGGGAGCCCTCATGAACACAGAGTTCGTGGTGTTCGAGGAACAGCGCACGGTGGACGCAGTGCTTTCACACCTGCGCGAGAAGGCCGACACGTATTCCGATTACGAAGTGCAGTATGCGTATGTCACGCGGTCGGGACTCCTCACCGGCGTGCTGAGACTGCGAGATTTGCTTCTCTCCCGGGGCCAGACACAGATCCGGGACATCATGATCAAGGAACCCGTGCGCGTGCTCACCGGTGCAACGCTATCGGATCTGGTGCAACTCTTCGAATCTCACCCCGGGTTCATCGGCGTGCCGGTGGTCGAACCGCTCGGTCAGCTGGTGGGTGTGGTGCGGCGCAAGACGGTGCAGGAGGCACAGGGGGAACAAGCGAAGAGTCTGTTCCTCAAGTTCAGCGGTATCGTGGGCGGCGAGGAGTACCGCTCGCTGCCGGTACATCAGCGGGCCCTGCGGCGGCTGGCATTTCTGGCGCCCAACATCGTGCTCAACATGGTCGCGGCCAGCGTGATCGCGATGTACCAGGAAACGATCCTGGCGGTGGTGGCTCTGGCGGTGTTTCTCCCAATCATCTCCGACATGAGCGGATGTGCAGGCAACCAGGCGGTGGCCGTGAGCATTCGCGAACTCTCCCTGGGCCTCATCCGCCCTGGCGAGTATCTGCGTGTGTTCTCCAAGGAAGCCTGGGTGGGCCTGGCCAACGGCGCGGTTCTGGGTGCGCTTCTGGGGCTGGTGGCGGTGCTGTGGTCGGGCGACGCGATTCTGGGAATGGTGGTGGGTTCGGCTCTGGCGTTGAACACGCTTTTGTCGGTGCTCATCGGCGGGAGCATGCCCCTGTTGCTGAAGCGTCTTGGGGCCGACCCGGCCCTCGCGTCGATGCCTCTGCTCACCACGGTTACCGATATGTGCGGATTCTTCTTCGTTCTCAGCTTCGCCAAGGCCGCTCTGACCTGATCATTATAGAGGGCCAGGAGCCCTTTTCGACACGGCCCGCCCCGCCGATAATGATGTAGAGGGGAGAATCGGCCCATGGAATTCGCCATCGTAATCGCTGTCATCACCGGCATGGCTCTGCTGTTCAAGTTTCTCTTTGGCCTGCACAAGAAGCAACAGGCGGAGCTGGCGGCCTCACTCACTCAGGCCGGGTTTCAATCGAATCCGCAGATAGACAGCTCGCTGGCTGAGTCGTTGCAGGGGGTGTCGGCCCGGCGTGCGGGGAAGGCGGAGACGTTCAAGAACCTCTACAGGTACTCAGGGCTCAACTACGACCTGTATCGATACGACGTGCCCGGAAACGAAAGCGATACCACCCACTACGCAATGGACTTCAGGGCCGACCTGTTCCCGGCCTTCGTTACCGTTCCCAACGTCAAGTTGCCTGGATTTCTGGGCGGCATGGTGAACAAGTTGTTCCAGCTGGCCATCGGCCGCTCGGATCTGAAGGAAGTGGAAGTGCCGGGAAAGCCGCGCTTTCAGGAAAAGTATCGTCTGTACGGCGGCGCGTCGCACGAGCTCCTGTCGGCCATCCCGGCACACGTGTGGGAGCGGTTTGCCGAACTGCCGGGGCACCTGTGCCTGTCGGGTCAGGGGCGCGTGCTGCAGCTCACCGCGATGGTGCCCTTGCATGAGCGCAAGGTGAACCACCCGAAGAAGGACGTCCGAAGCATGGTGGAAGCCGCCGACGCCCTGTGGCGCGTGTTCAGTGAAGTGCGCCCTCAGCGCGTGGCGGTGTAGAGGTAAATGGGTAAATGGGGTCAGAGGCAAATTAAGCCGGAGTACTTCGCACGTGAAGCAGGGGACCAGGGTCGGCTTAATTTGCCTCTGACCCCATTTACCTATACCCATTTACCTATCTCCGCGACATCAGATCCTTCAACTGAAACGAGTGCCGGATGGGGTGCATCACGGCGTGTTCCAGCATGGAGTCGATGCTGTACGTGGCACCCCAGCGCGACTTGTATTCTTCTTCGGATCGCTTTTCGGTGAGACCCGCAAGCGGCTCTCGCCAGCGGGCCAGCAGATGTTCCAGATACAACGCGGCTTGCCCCTCGACCTGGTCTTCGTCCGGCGGTTCCTGAATTCCGGGGTCGGGGAAGCCCAGCTGCTCGCACATCCACGTCATGTAGCCGCGCGAGGCGCGGAAGGCGTGCCGCAATAATTTCTGCGGCGACGCATAGTCGGGATCCTGGGTGGCCGGAAGCGACTTGCCCGAAGCCCTGAAAGCGCGCCAGGTCGAGAGGAATTCGCGCATGTTCTGTTCGTGCAAGAGCACCATGGCGCGCGCGCCGCGCCACTGGTACGTTTCAAGTTCGGATGGCATCTGTGTTCTCCTGATGGACTGAGATAGTCGAAGACCGCTGAGCCTTCCTATGTATGCACGGATGCGCGGTGCGTCAAGTGGGCCTCCCCACCATCGTCCCGGGACCGGACCCCAACCATTGACGCGGAACCGGCCATCACGCACTATGGGGCAGTTCGTGCAGGCCGGTACACTGGATGGGGAAGAAGACGCTCGTGACGGGGACTGAATGCGCTGGGTGGTAAAGGCGGGGCGGACTAGCGTGCTCCTCCTGGCGGGGCTATTCTGGCCGGCCACCGCGTCGGCGCGCCTGGCCACACTCTCCGGTTTCATCTACGACCAATCCACCGGCGAAGCGCTGATCGGGGCGAGTGCATACCTCGACGGAACCACCACGGGTGCCGCATCCAACGAGGGTGGCTACTACGTAATTTCCAACATTCCCTCGGGCGACTACACGCTGGTCGCCAAATACGTGGGCTTTGAAACACTGCGCCTGCCCGTGTCGCTGGTGGAGGGAGAGAATCGCGACGCCGTATTGAGACTGGCTCCTGTCCCCATCGTTCGCGACACGCTCGTGGTGACCGCCGAGGAGGTGCCCATCGCGGAACAACTCTTCGAACAACCGGTGTCCAGCATCGAACTCTCGGCCGAACAGATCGCGAACGTGCCCCAGGTGGCGGAGCCGGACTTGCTGCGCACCCTGCAGTCCTTGCCGGGCATTCTGCCCGTTTCGGATTTTTCCTCGGAGCTGTACATCCGCGGCGGTACGCCGGACCAGAACCTCTACCTCATCGACGGCGCCGACGTGTACAACCCGGAACACGCGTTCGGACTGTTCTCCACCTTCAACACGGAGGCCATCAAGCAGGTGGAGCTGTCGAAAGGCGGGTTTGGCGCAGAGTATGGCGGCCGGCTTTCGTCGATCATCGACATCACCAACCTCGACGGCAATCGTGAACACGTCGCGGGAACCGCCGCCATCAGCCTGCTTTCGGCCCGGGCCACGCTTCAGCCGCCCATTTCGAGCCGGGCGTCGCTCTCGGGCTCGATCCGCCGCACCTATCTCGACCAGACGATCGGCCGGGCCGTGGACGACATCCCCGATTACTACTTCATCGACGGCAGCCTCAAAGCGCACATCGATCTGGGCGAGCGTAACAAGCTCACGCTTTCGGGCTTCCGGAGTTTCGACGATCTCGATTTTACGTTCAACACGTCAGCCTCCGATCCCTCGCAGGTGCGCTACGACTGGGGCAACGGCACGGCAAGCGCGCGCTGGACCACGGTGCTCACGCCCCGATTGTTCGCCAACGTGTGGGTCACCGCCAGTCGGTACGAGTCGAATCTCGATTTCGGCGACGCCCTGGCGTTTCGGGAAGAGAACGACGTCAAGGACCTCACCTTCAAAGCGCAGGGCACCTACCATGTCTCACAGCAATTCCGCCTCGGCATGGGAGTAGAACACAAGCGCCTCGAGCTCTCCTACCGGCAGGAGTTTCCCAACGGCCGCGTGGACATTCTGGGCCGGCCACTGCACACCGCGTTTTTCCTGCACGAAACATGGCTGCCTTCCACGCGCTGGAACATCGAGGCGGGCGTGCGTCTCGACTACTTCGACTCGGACACCAACTTTGTGCGAATGGCACCCCGGGGATCGGTGAAGGTCCGGCTCACGCCCACGGTGAGCGTGAAAGCAGCCGGCGGGGTGTACCACCAGTTCCTGCACCGCGTGCCGCGGCCGTTCGTGGCCGACGTGTGGAGCTTCGCCAATCGTTACCAGGGACCCTCCACCGGCTATCACGCCATCGTGGGAGTGCAGAAGGAACTGGCCGATCATTTTCAGCTCGAGATCGAGCCCTACTACAAGCGCTACCTCGACATCTACACCTTCGTCGACAACAACGCCGTGGATTCCGACCCGGGCTACTACGACGAGAACGGGCCGGTGTACAACAGCACCGACGAGATCTTCTACCGCGGCGACGCCTACACCTACGGCGTGGATCTCCTGATCCGCCGCGACCTGGGCGCGGTGACCGGCTGGCTGGGCTACGGCTTCGCGACCACGCGTGGTGCCTACGAGAAGATCAACCAGGAGCGCGCGTTCGCACCCCGGCACGATCGCCACTCCACCTTCAATGTCACCGGCAACGTGGACATCAAGAACTTCCTCCGGGGACTGCGGGGGGAGCGGCCCATCCAGCACCGTTCGAACTTCGCCCTCGGATTCACGTTTGTGTACATGACGGGCCAGCCGATCACGCAGCCCACCTCGGGGTACTACATCCGCACGTTTCCCGACCGCGACACCAACGTGCCGTTCGAGTTTTACCCTTCAGACATCAACAACATTCGCCTCCCGCACTACGCGCGGCTGGACCTCAGCCTGACGTGGGAAAAGCACTACAACGGCTGGTCGCTGTACCCGTATCTGCAGTTCTTCAACATCGGCAACCGCGGCAACGTCTGGTTCCTCACCTACGATCTGGAGGGTTCCGCGCAGACCGTGGAACCCGAATACATGTTTCCCATTCTTCCCACCCTGGGGGTGCGAGTTGAATTCTAAGTTCGCCCTGGCACGCCGTGCACTCTTCGGCAGTCTCCTGCTGCTTGTACTGGGCTGCGGCAAGGGGACCGTGGATCTCACCGGCGTGTCGTACGTACCCAAGATCGTCGTGGACGGCACGCTCATGCCGGGCAAGTTCGTCAACGACATCTGGATTTCGCGCAGTGTGCCACTGGACGCCCCGGTGGACCCGTCGTCGCTCGTGCTGTCGGGTGCCGTCGTCACCATCACCGACGACTCGGGAACCGTGTATCCCCTGGCGTACAATGCCGGCACGCAGGCGTTCCAGAACCTGGCGATCACAGTGCGTGCCGGCGGCACCTATCGCATCGACGTGGAAGCCAATATCGACGGAAGCACTCTCCGCGCGTGGTCCACCACCACGGTGCCCGACTCGGGGTTTACGCTGGACCTCCCCAACTCGCGACTGGACACGCTTGCGTATCGCCAGCGCGATGCCGAAGGCAACCTGCTGTCCTTTAACGTCGCTTTTGACCGGACGCCCGGCAACGAATTCTACGCTCTATCGGTGACCGCACTCAACGCCGACACCAGCACCTTCATCTACGACAACGCCTTCTACGACTTCGACGCCGACGACGTGATCGAGTTCTTCGACGATCTGGCTTACGGATTCAACTGGATCCAGAACGCGCCGCCCGGGGCGGGGGAGTCGAACATGGAAGTGTTCTGGTTCCACGTGAACTTTTATGGCAGTTATCGGGGCGTAGTGTATGCCGGGGACAAGAACTTCCGCGACTTCTTCGTGACGCAGGAGAACGTGCAGGAGATCGACGGCAATTTCCACGAGCCCAGCCTGCACGTGGAGGGCGACGGGATCGGCGTGTTCGGCTCAGCCCTGGCCGATACGGTGCACTTCTACGTGAGTCGCTGAAGCCGCCATTCAACGGAGCGGCTTCGGGCCGTGTCCCGGCGGTCTCGGGTGAGGACTCGGCCCTCCCGGCCCGCCAAAGTTGCCCTTGCGGTTTTCCGGCAGGATCGTAGTTTTCAGGCTCCCGCAAGCCCATGTCCAGGTTCAATAGAGTCCTCCTGCAGGCCCTGGCGGTGGCGTTCGCCATAGGAGAGTCCCTGGCGGCTCCGCCCCCCGGCCGTTCGAATGAACTGCCCTCGAGGCCGCCTTTCGGCGTGGCGGAAGTTCCCTACGTCCAGCACCGTGTGCACCGGGTGGGAGCCATGGGGCTCAACGTAACAAACTTCGGCTATCTGGGCGGTCGCAGGGACGACTGCCTGAAGCTCTTCGCTCCGGCCATCGAGTTCCCCCTCAATTCCAATGTGGAGTACAATTTCGCGGGCGGTCTATGGGTGGGCGCCGTGGTGAGAGGCGACACGCTGGTGTCCATGGCCATCAACGGCAACTCCGGCGGCGGCGGAGAGTTTTTCCCGCGCAAATACCCGGAGGGCGATTTCATCGAACGTACCACGCGTCCGGTGCTGCGACAGCCCGCCAATTCATTCTGCCCAGACGTGATGTTCTCGGAAGACGCAATCTCGGAACAGGACCTGGTCTGCATGTATTCCGACACCCTGGGGGAGGATCTCGGCGTGGGTGGCGAAGAGACCACCCGGCATCGGCCCATCGGTGTGGAGATCATCCAGAAGACCTATTCGTGGTCCACCGAGTTCGCCAGCGACTTCGTGCTCTTTGATCTTCTGGTGAAGAACGTGAACAAGGACACGCTGAAGCAGATGTTCTTCGGGATCTTCATGGATCAGGACGTGGCCGGACCCACGGGATCGTTCGACGACGACATTTCAGGCTTCACGCACTCGGTGCCAAGTCTGGTGGGCGAAGGCTACCTCGACACCGTGAACCTGGCGTGGGTGGCCGACAACGACGGAGACCCGCGCGGCTTCTATACGCCACAATCCCCCACGAGCGTGGTGGGGCTGCGCGTTGTGCAGGCGCCGGGCAATCTTAGTTTCGCCTACAACTGGTGGATTTCGAAACGCAGTAACGAACCCGATTGGGGCCCCAACAAGGTCGACACCAAGGTGGACTTTCCAGAAGGCATTCTGGGTACGCCCGGAGGCGACATCCAGCATTATCAACTGATGTCGAACCGCGAGTTCGATTACCCGCAGTGGGAAGCGGCCATCGACCACACGGCTGACGGCTGGATGCCTCCCACGCCAAACCCGGCCATGGCGGCCAATCTCGCGGACGGATTCGACACTCGCTATGCCCTGTCCTTCGGACCCTTTGACGTGCCGCCCGACTCCACGGTACCGCTCACCCTGGCCGTGGTAGGCGGGCGCGACTTCCACACCGATCCAAGAAACTTTACCACGTACTGGGATCCGCTCAATCCGGCCGCCTGGCTCGAACGCCTCAGCCAGGAGAACTTTGCCCAGAACGCGATCTGGGCAGGCTGGGTGTACGACTCCCCCGGCTTCGACACCGACGGTGATGGCTACAGAGGAAAGTACCGCATCGTGCAGGGCGACACAGCCTACTACACAGGCGACGGGATCCCCGACTTCCAGGGTCCACCGCCGCCCCCTCCGCCGAACGAACTCAAGCACACCACGCGGGCCGGCATGATCGCCATTCGGTTCAACGGTCATCGTTCCGAGACACGCAAAGATCCGTTCTCGTTTGTGGAAGACTTCGAAGGCTACCGCGTGTACATGAGCCGCACGTTGCTGCTCCAGGACTTCGCCCTTCTGGCTTCACGCGACAACATCAACTGGGTGCGGAACAAGTTCAACCGCCTGTCGGGGCGCTGGAAGGCCGACGGACGGCCGCTCTCCATGGATACGCTCAAGTTCCTGTACGACGATCTGTGCGACTCGGTGTACGGGCACTTCTTCCACCCCGACAGCTTCAAGGTGTGCACCGAGGAAACCGCGATGCGGGAGATCGTGCTCAGCCCCGTGGATCCTTCGAAGCTCGACACCAACCTGTACTGCTTTGATCGCTACGAAGCCAACGCGAAGGTCGACGACACCGCCACCGCCTACCTGGCCGATTCGCTGGGGCACGATGTGGTGGGAGTGGTCCGCAAGGTGTATCCTTACAGTGCGGCGGGCGACTCTACGCTCACCCTCGCCGACGGCACCGTGCTGGAGTGGCCGTACTACGAGTACGAGTATGCCATCGACGGCTTGCAGCTGGCCGAGCCCGTGTATCTGGCGGTCACAGCATTCGACTTCGGCAATCCGGCGGCCAATCTCTCTTCTCTTGAGTCATCGCCCCTCGCCAACGCCACCGAGATCTGGCCCATCAACGCAGCCGAGGTGGTAAAATCCGAACGCCCCAAGCCGGGCGTGTATCCCAATCCGTACCGCATGGCCGACGAATACTACGATAAGAGATGGGAGAATCCGCGGGGGCTGGAAGATGACGCGGAGCGGGCGCGAAAGGTCACCTTCACCAACGTACCCGATACCTGCACCATCTCCATCTGGAGTCTCGATGGAGACCTGGTGCGGAGCCTCGATCACGCCGAGCACCCGGGGAGTTCGCAGGCCTCCGTGGTGGTGTGGAATCTGATTACACGGAATACGCAGGCGGTGAAAACGGGGATCTACTTCTACACCATCGAAAGCCGCTTCGGCACCGACATCGGTAAGCTGGTCGTCATTAAGTAGTAAGTAGGGTCAGACTCGACTTTTCAAAAGTCGAGTCTGACCCTACTTTCCAGGGGCTTATTCCTTCAGCACCGCTCCGGGCAGGAGGGCGGCCGCTCCACCGCCGAGCTGCCGCATGCACTTCATCACTTTTGGCAGCGGCACATCGAGCGGACGCACGCGATCCTCTGACATGAAAAACACGGACCCCGAGCGGGCGTTGGGCGCCCCCGGGATATACACAGCCAGATGGCCGGCTTCCAGTCGCTCCACCAGAAACCCGAGCTGCCAGGCGTCTTCGATGCGCGCCAGCACGGGTTTGGCGAGCGATTCATCCTCCTCACCGGCGGCACTGCGCGCCACGCTCTTGAGGAGCAGGTAGCCAGGGACATGGACGAGGATATTGTCTTCCAGCCATTGCGTGGCCTTCCTGGCTTTGTGCCTTCCGGCCAACAGGCCCGCCAGAAAGCAGACGAGGATCAGGAACACCACACCCGCCAGCCGGATGGCCACGGGGTAGCTCAGGGCTGCCACGGGAAAGTTCTCCAAAAGCGGCGTCACGATCTTCATGGCGAGCTGGTGGGCCTTGCCCAGGATGGCCAGCCCGATCACGACGGGGACGAGGAACAGTGCGCCGCCCACCAGAGTGGCTTTCAGGAATCGGATAGCGCTTTTCATGTGTGTCTCCTTGGATGACCCGGATTAGTCAAACGCGAAGCTAGTGCGATGCGAGAAGGCGGGCATCAGGAGTCGACTCCCGCCAGTGGGCGCGGGAACGACTCTTACTCGCCGCCGCTGGCAGTGTCGGGTGCGGTGGCCGTGTCCTGCACGGTCGTGTCCGGCGGCGGCGCCGGTTCGTAGCGCGGCTCGACTTCTTCCAGGCGGAAGGATGCGATGGCCACCGAATCCAGCCACGAGCCCGCCAGGGCGCGATACACTCCCACCACACTCTTGTAGAGCTCGGCCTTGGTGCGCGAGAAGCTCTGCTCCGCGTCGAGATACGAGCGCTCGGCGTCGAGCACTTCCAGGTAGCTGGTCACGCCCTCGTCGTAGCGCATTCTGGCCAGCTTCACGTAGGTGGACAGAGCATCCGTACGCTGCGTTTCGGCTTCTACCTGAGCTCCGGTGAGCGCGCGATCCGTGAGAGCATCCTCCGTGTCGCGGAAGGCGCCGCGTACGGTCTGCACGTATGAATAGAGCGCCTGCTTCTTCAGTCCCTCGGAGGCCTTCACTTCGCCCTTGATTTCGCCCCAGTGGAAGATGGGCTGGAACACTCCGCCGCTCAGATCCCAGATGATGGAATTGGACTCGAACAGTTCATTGAGATCGCCCGAGGCGAAGCCAAACAGACCCGACAGCGAAATCGACGGAAAGTAGAGAGACTTCGCCACGCCCACGCGCGCGTTGGCGGCACGCAGCTGCTCTTCGGCGAAGCGCACGTCGGGGCGCCGCTCCAGGAGGCTGGAGGGGATTCCCACGGGAATCTCGGGCACGATCAGGCTGTCGAGCACGCGGCCGCGCGGCACCGGGCCCGGATTGCGGCCCAGGAGGAAGTTGATCGTGTTTTCGAGGAACACGATGTTTTTCTCCAGAAGCGGGATCTGCGCCATGGCGAACCAGTATTCCGATTCGGCCTGGCTGAATTCCAATTCGGAGAGGTCGCCCTTGTCCTTCCGCTGCTGAAACATCTTGACGGTGTGCCCGCGCAGCTCGGCCGTCTGCCTTGTGATCTCGAGCTGACGATCGAGCGCCAGCAGATCGATGTAGGACGACGCGAGGAGCGAAATGGTGGAGAGCACCACGCCACGCCGCGCTTCTTCCGTGGCCAACAGGTCGGCCTTGGCGGCTTCGCTGGCGCGGCGGAACTTGCCCCAGATATCGATTTCCCAGCCGGCGGAGAGATTCACCTGGAAGTAGTCGCGCGTGGGCCGCTCCCCCGAAGGGTCGCCGGGTGCGCCAAACTGGCCTCGCAGTGCGGTGCCTCCCGCGTCGATCTTGGGAAAGAAATCCGACTTGGCCACGCCATAGCGGCCCATGAGCTCTTCCACGCGCGCGGCGGCGATGCGCACGTCGAGGTTTTCCATCACGCCCACGGTCACCAGCTGGGTGAGCACCGTGTCGCCGAACAGATCCCACCAGGTGGTGTCGGAGAGCGTGGCCGCGCTGTCGGCGTAAAACGTGGTGTCGGGATTGAGCCACGCCGGTGGTGGCTCCACCTCCGGGCGGTGATAGTTGGGTCCCACGGAGCAGGCGGCCACAATCACGAGCACGAGTGGGGCGAACACCTTCTTCATGATCAATGCCCCTTCGGCGCAGCGTGACCCGACGATTCACCGGCATCCTTCGGCGCCGGCGGCCTGGCCCTGGTCAGGTACGTTTCCACCATGACGTACAGCATGGGGATGAGCAGCACGCCCAGGGCAGTGGCCACCAGGAGCCCTGCGAATACCGCCAGGCCCATCACCTTGCGCGATTCCGCTCCGGCGCCGGCGGAGGTCACCAACGGCACCACGCCGAGGATGAACGCGAACGAGGTCATGAGAATCGGGCGCAGTCTCAGCTTGGCGGACTCGAGCGCCGCGTCCACCGCGCTGGCGCCGGCTTCGCGCTTCATTTTGGCGAATTCCACAATCAGAATGGCGTTTTTGGCCGACAGGCCGATCAACGTCACGAATCCGATCTGCGCAAACACGTTGTTCACGTAGCTGTCGGAGAAGAAACGCATGACCCACAGCCCCAGCATGGCGCCGAACAGCACGAACGGAGTGGAGAGCAACACGCTCAAAGGCAGGCTCCAGCTCTCGTACTGGGCGGACAGGATCAGGAACACAAACAGCAAGGCCGCCGCGAACACCACGGCCGCCGTGCCTGCGGCCTTGATCTCCTGGTACGACATGTTGGCCCAGTCATACGACCAGCCGGGCGGCAAGGTCGTGCTCGCTACCGCCTGCAGGGCTGCAAGCGCCTGCGTTGACGTGTACCCGGCGGCGGGCACCCCCGTGATCTCAGCCGATCGATACAGGTTGAAGCGGTTGGTGAACTCCGGTCCGGTGATAGGCCGCATGGTGACCAGCGCAGACAGGGGCACCATCGCGCCCGTGTTGCTGCGCACGAAGAACTGGCCCAGGTCCCAGATGTCATTGCGGTACTCCGCCTCGGCGGAGACGTACACTTTGTACACGCGGCCGAAGCGGTTGAAGTCGTTGATGTAGTTGGCTCCGAGCAACGTGCCGAGCGTGGTGTTCACGTCGGCCAGGGAGGCGCCGGTCTTCAGCACCTTGTCGCGGTCTATGTCGGCGAACAACTGCGGCACCCCTGAGCGGTAGAACGACGCGATGCGACCGATCTCGGGCCGTTTGCGGGCTTCGGCGATGAAGTTCTCGGTCTGCTCCTGGAGCTGCTGGGGCGTACCGCCGGACTGGTCCTGGATGAACATCGTAAAGCCAGCGCCTGTGCCCAGACCCTGAATGGCGGGCGGACCGAAGGCGTACACGATGGCCTCCGGGACGTCCTGCGCGAAACGCTTGTTCAACGTCTCGACCAACTCAAACGAGCGATCCTCGATGTTGGGTCGATCATGCCAGGGCTTCAGCGAAACAAAGAACGTGCAGAAGTTGGAGGCTACCGTGTTGGTCATGATGTTCAAACCCACCACGGTGGTGTAATACGCGATCGCCTCCTCTCCGCTCAGGATGGCCTCCACCTGGCGCGAAACTGCGTCGGCTCGCTGCATCCCGCTGGCGTCGGGAAGCTGCACGCTGATCAGGAAGTAACCGTTGTCCTCCTCCGGCACGAACCCGCCCGGCACGATGCGGAACAGGCACACGATC
>Ga0105347_1000350_pt1 | contig 22414 bp, 17 predicted proteins | sample EasRivMeERMLT890_FD_89677 | JGI IMG/M metagenome (GOLD analysis project Ga0105347, IMG submission 89677) | Soil microbial communities from meander-bound floodplain in the East River, Colorado, USA - East River MetaG ERMLT890 | ecosystem: Environmental > Terrestrial > Soil > Floodplain | place... | reverse complement strand
TTCATATGATAACTAACTACAGTAAAGCTGCATAGGGTCTTCCCGTCCCCCTGGAGGCAACGCGCATCTGCACGCGTAATTCAATTTCACTGAGCAAGTTGTAGAGACAGTGAGACCATCGTTACATTATTGATACCGGACCACATTTAATGGCCAATTGATTTTGCTACCTTAGGATCCTCATAGTTAAGACCGCTATTAACCAGATTTTCGATAGGTCACAGTATTGTTTAAATAAAACAAACCCATAACTTTTCTTATATTAATGGCATCGGGCAAATTTCACACAGTATACTACCATATTCATGATTGCACTGTGTTGTGTTTTTAGTAAACAGTCGGGGCCTCCGATTTTGTGCCACCTTATTTTATATAAAATAAGGTACCTCTTATCGTTAAACTTATGAGGTGAATTTGCCGAGTTCCTTAACAACTTTTAGCTCTGCGCCTTAGTATACTCTACCTACGAACCTGTGTCGGTTTAGGGTACGGTAGTATCTATTAAATTAGTAATTATTAATTTAATAATATATGAATATTATTTTCCTGGCCCACTTTAAGCAGGTGGACTTTCTATTCTTTACTCATCAGCCACAGCTTTCGCTATGGTCCTTAGAGGCCGCTTTAAAACAAAACGGTTTAACCTTTCTATTTGCAACCCTTTCGTATTCGGCGAATTTCATTATAGAAATTTTTTACGTTACTCATGTCAGCATTCTCTCTTCAGTAACCTAAAAAATAATGAAACACTATTTTATAAACAGTTAAACTGAATGTTCTACTACCTAGATTACAAAAAAAATATATTTTTTTTATTTTATATTATTTAAATATAAAAAAGTAACCAACACGATATCGGTTGATTGTTTTAGACCCGTTAAATTTTCGGCGCTACTATCCTTTATTATTTATTATTAAATAATAATACTGCTGATGCGTTGTTACAAACGTTCATTAAAAGTAGCAACTACCAAGCTCACTTCACAGCTGTATTAGATATTGCTACGTCCTTATTTTCACTTAACAATCATTTGGGACCTTGATCAGTGTTCTCGGCTGTTTCCGTCTTGACTGTCCAACTTAGCATGAACAGTCTGAATATCTATCATCAATTTATGTAATTCCGAGATTCGCTTCCAAAGGTAAGATTTATTAAATCCCCGCAACCTGAACGCATTTAATTTTAAAAATTAATTAAACTTGTTGGGAATCGCCTTGCTGTACCTCCATAAATCTAAAGAAAGATATCATACTAAAATATGTTTCGGTAGAAAACCAGCTAGCACCAGGTCAGATTAGCATTTCACCGCTTACCAAAATTCATCGGAGAATTATGCAACATTCACCCGTTCGATCCTTTACAATCTGATTTTGGTAAGATCACCTGGCTTCGGGTCTAATATAAGTAACTTGCCCAACACTATTAAATTAGTCCAGTCGCTTTCGCTAGGGGTAAATAACCTTGCTACTTATATTAACTTGCTGACCCATTATGCAAAAGGTACGCCGTCATTCCTTAATTAAATATTTTATATAAAAAAATTGGAATTTCGACTGCTTATAGAATTACTAATTCACAATCTATTTCACCTAGTTTACTACTAACTTTTCAAAAATTTCCTTCACAGTACTTTTCACTATCGCTAAATTTACAATACTTAGCTTTAGAGGATGGTTCCCCTATATTCCAACAAGTTATCTCTCATTGTACTCACTCTAGTTCTACAAAATTATTATTAACTAAATAAGTTAATAATTAAGTCTAGACCATGATTATTGTTATTAACTCTACAGGACTGGTATAACCTTATTCTGTACAAAAATTACATGAAATTTTACTACTATAATTTTTGTCTTCTTAATTAAACTAAGCACACTTATAATTAAATTTATATTTTGTATTGAATTAAAAAATTAGAAAAAAAATAAAGAATAAGAAAACTAAATAATATTTAAATTAAATATTTTTAAATTAAAAATAAGAAGATAATTTCAAGTTAATAATAAGTTATTTTCATAATTATATAACAATAAATTTAAAGCTAATCCGATTTCACTCGCCATTACTTTCGGAGTCTCGGTTGATTTCCTTTCCTTTCCTTACATAAAATGTTTTACTTCAGGAAGTATATTATAGATAAGATTTACCTTAGGATCGCTTACTAATAAATTTGCTATATTAATAATAAACTTATTAATTACACAAACCAATTCCTAAATTCAGAATAAAGCTTTTGGTATTTACCTCCTTTTTTGTAAATTTGCTTTTTTGTTCCTTAATAATCCCTTTAAATTACTATTTATTTTTATTGTTTATAATGTTATTACTATATCATCATCGATACTTTTATTTAGAAATTTCCTCGGTTGATTTTATTTTTAAAATTATTGAAATAGGTGAATTTTTTTAGCAAAGCAAGGGGGTTATAATAAATATTGCTTAATTAAAAAAATTTAATTTTTATTTGTTAATTTTATAATATAGCTTCTAATAACTTGAGAAAATAAATTTAAAGGTAAAATATATTTAGAAAGTACATAAATAACACTAAATAATAAAATAAATGTTACAAAAATTTGACTGACAAAATAAAAAGGAATTATTTGAGGCATAATTTTAGTTGCAAAGCAAGTAATATTTCTTAATTTTTTTTTGTCTACTATTAATCAATTGCTAGCTTCTAGTTATTTCTAAGCAAGTTACAAGAAAACTGCTTTTTTTAAGTTAGAAAGCAGCGAATGCTGCAAGTTTTAAATTTAAGTCTTTAAAGAGCTTATCTAAGAAAGAAAAATCTCTGCTTTTTAAATTTAATTGACCTGACCTATTATAAAATATTTTATATTTACAATTTAACTATCAGATACAAAAATTTAAATCTAGCGTTTATTATTAAATAAATATCTGCATTATTTGCTAATGCTCTTCTGTCCTGGCACCGTTTGCTAATAAATCAGCTTGTTATAAATTACTAGAAATAATAACAATTAGTAAATACAGAACGAGTAAAGATGCTGTCAAAATTGACAATTAGAATATAAAAAATAATAATAATATTAATGAGATTATAAAATGTAAAATATTTTAATTTAATATCTTTATATATTTTATAAAAAATACCTATATATTATATTATAAATATGCTCAAATTTTTTATAAATACGAGTAATCAGAATCGAACTGATAATTTCTACTTGGAAGGTAGAAGTTATACCATTTAACTATACTCGTTATTTAAATGCTTTTGCTAGCGTCCTTGTTACAAAATAACTAGGATAAATACAGCAACTAAAAATAATTCAAATTTCATCTGCTCTGGAAAAAAAAAGCTGCATTCTTGCATTGTTGCTTTGGAAGCGAGCCAGTTCAGCTAGCTTATTTATAGCAAAGCATTTAATTGCTTAATTCGTTAATTAGTTGCTGTATTTACAACTATTATATAATAATTATTATTTATTCTTGATTTGCTTATAAAAGCAATAAGCTGTCCTTGCGAAGCAAGTTTATTTCTAAGCAAACTAGTTACAAAAACAAGAAAAGACACTAGGATGAAATTAGATAAACTTAAAAAAAAGAGTTGTCTATTTTTACAACATTTGCAGCTAAAAAATAAATTTAAAAGCGAAATAAGAATTCGAATCTTAAATAACAGCTCATGAGACTGCTGTGTTACCAATTACACCATTTCACTTGCTTTGCAATAACCAGTTTAAATTGCAGCTGCTTTGCATTTGCTACACTGCAATTTAATATAAATATTTTTAGCTTTTGCTGATAATAAATAAGCAGCAATATTATTGCTTGCTTCTAAGCAATATATTTAGATTAAAAAGTGAGTCTAGAATTGTTGCACCGCAGCTAGGAAGCAAGCTTTGTTTCGGGTTAGCTTATAGTAGCGAATGCTGCAAATTTTGCATTCAAAAATGACTCAAAATGACAAGAATGCAGCTGCCAGTATAATATTATTTAATATTTCTATTAAAAATATTTATATATAAGTTATAATATAATTTGATTATATTTTATGATTTGCAATTTATTTAAATTCAATTTACTATTCTTATATTACAAATTTACTTTTATAGTAAATATAGAAATATTATTCCTAGCTAAGGCTCCTAATTTACTTCGTAGCAAAGCAATAATACTAAAATTTATTTAGTTTGAGCATACAAATCCTAGCTGTTAGAAATAACTAATTACTAGCACCGCAAGTTACAAGAACAGTAAATTTTTTTGATTGATAAAAATCTAATTAATTGTTTTCTTTTTATAAGCAACAAAGAAAATAATACAATTATAATAATATTGAGCAGTAAAGGAATCGAACCTTTTGCGGCTATTAACCAATTCTTTTACAGAGAACCACCATTACCAATCGGATCACCTGCCCAGTATCTTTAATTTAATCTGTATATAAATAATTTTTATAAGCTAGTTTATGGTTGCTTATAAAAGCAAATAATGCAGCTGCTGCTTACTGTAACTTGCTTGCTGCTAGCTATTTTGTAACAAGCAAGAATACTGCTGTAATTTTATAATAAACTACAAAGTTATTTGCTTACAAAAGACAGCATTTAAAAATAAATTATTTTTTTACGAAAAGCCGCTAATTTCTAGCAAGAAGCTGACTTAGCTTGCTGTATTATCTTTGCTATTAAAAATTATTGGGTGGGGGTTTGGAAGCAATTTTATTTAGAGATAAGCTATAAAAGAATTATAACTATATTAACTAATCTTTAATACTAAAAAAATTTACTGTTATTTATTTGCTTGTTACAAGAAAGAGACAAATAATTAATTATCTATCTAGCTTAAGCTAGATAAATAATAAGAAATAATCGATTTATTTTTGAAGCTAATTAGCTATAAAAATATTGCTTCGTATTGAGTACATTTAAAAAAAATTTTGACCTGAAGTAATTTTGATAGTATAAGCTCCTTTTCTATTTTTGTGTGTAATTCTAGCTGCATCTAAATAATTGACTTTACCAGTAGCAGAAGCTCCTTTTCCAAATATTTTAGTAGTTCTTCTAGGTATAATAGATTCACCCATTAATCTCCCAGATATTTTAATATTTAATCCAGATAAGAAAGCCGGAATACTATTGGCTGATATTAAATTAGGATCATTTAAATCTTTAACTGGATTTTTAGAAAAAATCTTTTGCAGCAAAATACTAGCTTTTTTTCTTTTATTTTTAAGATTTAAAGCTAAAATATTGACTAAAATATTACTATCATGATAAGGATGATGTAATCTAGTTAATTGTAATTCAACAGGTCTATTAAAACTATTACTCAAAATTTCACAAATTAATTTAAATTTATTATCGAAAATTTTATTTAAACTTAATTTTCTTAATTTAAATAATAAATTTAAATTAATTTTATTTTTAAGTCTAGAAATAGCTTTTCTAACTCTCAATCTAATATAAATTTTATTTGATAAAAATCTTATTTTTGCTGCGGAGCAGCTAGTTACTAAATTAGAAGAATCTTTATTTTTTTTATTATTTGCGGAGCAAACTAGAGAAGTTGACCATTTTTTTTTAATAGAATTAATATAAAAAATTGAAAATAATCTATATATTTTTTTTCTAGGAATATTTAAATAATAGAATAGTTGTATTATAATTTTATCATTAGTATATTTAAAAACAGGTTTACTTATTAAACAATACATACTTTTAAAAAAAATATATAATAATTTATAAGTTTCTGCGCCATTAAAATATGTTGTATTTGCAGCAGCACCAAGGAAGCAAGTAGGATTTTTTTTAAAATTATTATTGTAATTACTTTTAAATTTATATCCTATAATTTTATTATAACTAACTCTAGTTGCTGCTTTGCTACAGCACCCTTTATATTTATTTAAATTTAATTTAGTTTGTATATAATTTTGTAAATATTGAGATATAATATAATTTTTATTAGGTAAATTTTTGTAATTATTTTCTGTGTATGTGTGTTGCTGCAAAATAGCAGCTGCAGAAAATATTTCACTAAAAGTTTTTATTCTTTTTTTAAGAATAACTGCTAAATTTGATCTTAATAAATCAAATTTTCTATTTCTTAAAAGTAAATTACTATTTAAAATTTTTAAATATTGACCTGCTTTAGATAAATTAGAATTTGAGTAGTTTAAATTAGAAGTTTCTAGTCCTGCTTTGCTGCAGCTGGATCCTATTGCTATTGAGTGGGTTTTATTACCAATGCAAGCAGCTGTGAAATTTTTACTAAATAATTTAATAATTAATTTAAATTTTTTTAATGAAGCAAGCTGCGCTATAGAAATTTCTTTATTAGCTAATACCGCATTACCTCCTGTATTTATTAACTCCTCCTGCTGCTTTGCAGCAGCTGCTTTGCTATAGCAAATAAGATTTAAAATTTTTAATATTCTAATAAATCTCAAGTGATCTCTAGAAACTCTAATAGATCTACTAGCTCTAACTATTGCCAATATTATATGATTATTAATATTTTTATATTCTTTTTTAAGATAAGATAAATTAGTATTAATACTTTGTACTGAATTAAAACTAGAATCAAAAGATGAATTTTTCATTAAAATATTTTTATTAGTTAAATCTTTTTTAATTTCATTATTTTGAGCTAAAAACAGATTATTTAATAATATATTATTTTGCCAAGATTTCATTGCTTATAAAAAATATTATCGGTTTATTATTAAATTTATATTATATTTAATTTACTATTACTTATATTTTCTAGTAATTTTTAATTAAATAACTAGTCTATTTTGACAGCATTATTTCAATTTGTAACAGCAGCTTTGTAACTACTAGTAACTAGTTATTTTGTAACAAGCAAGATGCTGATTACTGGTTGCTTTTTTTAAATCTCTTTTTAAATCCTTGATGCAACAACAACTGCTAGCTAATTTTATAACAAACAGCATAATAATTATTAACTAGATTTAAAAAAAGCAATAGCTAAATAAGTTTTTATATTTTAATCAAAATTTAAATATTTTATATAATTAAATTTAAAACTAAAATTTATATTTATGTATAAAATTTATATTATTATAATTAGCTTCTCTTTTATTAATAATATAAGAATATAAAAATAATGAATTAATCTATTTAAATTACAAGCAATTATATATAAAAATTAATTAAATTGCTTATTTGCGGAGCAAAAGCGAGTATACAAGTAATCTTATAAATATTTCCATTTCATATTAAATATTGAGATATAAGTATAATATATATTTTAAATAAAAAAATTAATTATAGCCCAGCAATAGAAAAATTAAAAGAAGATTATTAATTATATTAAAAACAAAGAAAAACAAAACAAACAAAAAAAAAACTGCTTTTTTATAAAAGCAAAAATTAAAAAAATTTGTTTATATAAAGAAAAATATAATAATTTAAATATATTTTTTTTTTAATTGGAAATATAAAAATGATACGAACATGTTGAAATTGGTAAACAATCTTCTCTTAAGAAGAAGTGGGTGTTAACCCTTAAGAGTTCAAGTCTCTTTGTTCGTATTTAAGTTTCAAATTTAGTGTTAATTATTTGAAGAGTGTAGTATTAATTGGCTAATATGTTGATCTCCAAAATCGAGGATAGGTGTTCGAATCACCTCACTCTTGCCATTTTAATATTTCCTTTAATTAAATTATTATATTTTTCTACTAGCAGCATCCGCAGCTAGTCTAAATTCCAAACTATCATCCTTTCCAATAAAATTTGAAAAATATAGGCGTGGAGATATAGTAGATAGGAAGTACACTAATTTTTTAAAATTAAGGTATTTAATAATAATTTCTTTTTATCTTTTTTTGGGAAAATTGATTTTTTGAGATATTTTGAAAAATTATATTTTTAGGACACAATTTTGTAATATTTCATCATTTTATATAATAAATAGAGATTGGCTCTAGAAATAAGATATGAGATGAGATGAGATTGTTTATAAAGTATAAATTTCTTACAGAGATAGAATGACTATATTTTATATATTATATATTCTTGGTGCTGCTGCGAATGCTGCAAATCATCTTAAATACCAAATAATCCAAAAAAGGGGTTTAAATTTTAAATTTCAATATATTTACTAATTTCTCCATCAAATAAGGTGATAGGTTCAGTCCCTACTAATCTATTTTCATCATTATAAACTAATATATTTTTGTTAGCTTTTGTTTTTAAAGTATAAATTTCTTCTAAGATTTCAATATTACCTTTATCAATATATTTATACCATTTATTTTGTAAAATTTTTAAATCAATATCTTCATAAAGGGGGTTTAAATTTATTCTTAGCTTCTAACGAAATAATCAGCTGAAAATAATCATATTTTTATTTCTAGCTAATTTCTAAGCAAGATAAATGATATTAAATTTAAAATATATTAATATCTTATATATTTACCTCATGTCTAGTAGTAAATATTCCACCATCTGGGAATATAGCTCTAGAAAAATTAATTAATCTATTATCTGGAGTCGAATATATTAAATTATTCTGTTCCGATAATATAATTCTGGAACCTGCTGGTATTTCTACATTATAATCCCAAAGCATAAACCTTATATTATTTTCAACTATAGTATTAGATTGTACTAAATCTGTAAATGATACTAATGTAGTTGAACTACTATAAGATGGGGCATTAGAAACCTCAGAAGATGCAGAATCAGAAGAGTAATCAGAAGATGATGCTGTATCATCACCGTCATCATTAGAAGAAATAAAATTATTATAAATAGAATAAACTGTAGAATAAATTATACCTTGAGTATAAATATCCCAATAAATATAAGCACATATACCTATGCCTATAATAGTAATACAAATAATTTTACCTTTATTATAGGAGGATGCTGATGGACTATTTGAGGACTCAGGATTATTTGAAGGAATATCAGAGCTAATTTCCAAAGAAATTTTCTTAAAAGAATCGTCTATAACAGATTCCTTTTTATCTTCAAAATTGTCAGTGAAAATATAAAACATTTTTTTAATTTGATTAGTAATTTCATTATTAACAAAGTTAGATATTATATTATAAATATTAGTAATAAAAACTAATAATGTTAAATAATCCAAATTTATTTGGCTGCTTTGGAAATTAGCTGTAGTGTAATATAATAATACTATAATATTTATTATAGATAGTAGTTTAATACTTTTATTATATAAGATATAAATTTTATATAATTTAGATTGGCTTATTATCTCCCTAGCGAAGCTTATATATTTTATAAAGATTGTAATAAATCTACTATATAAAGCATAACTATTTAAATATTTTATTGTATAATTAATAATACTAGATAAAAATTTAAATAAAACGATTATGATATATATATTTTATATTTTTATAAAAATATAGGAAAAAATAAATGTAAAATATATGTTCGAAGTGCTTCGCTAGGAAGAAGACCTAAATTTTGTTTTGTTTGTTTTTGGTGGTTGGGAGGGGATAGGGATAGATTTTTGTTTTTCAATATTATTTTAATGGAGGATAATCTCATCCTCTAGCTGCTAAGCAGCATATCTAGCTTTATAACTAAAGCTAGCAAGCAGCTGCTTAGCAGCAAATAAATTTAGTCTATACAACTCTTAATCTTGGTTTCTTTAACTTAGAAGGTGAGATTCATAATCTCAAATAATTTAGGTGTGCTAGCCCCTCGCTGAAATTATTTCCTTTAAGCAAATTAACTTCGGGTTAAGATTGGAGTCCACTTAAGTGTTTCTTATTTTCACTATTATATAATTAATAATTTTAAGTTTATGTTAATACCATGTTAAGGAAATTGTTATATTATTTAGGGAGATAAGAATTACCATATTTATAATATGATTATAAGTAATTATTTTAATGAAAAATACTGAAAGGAGTTTGGAATCGCGGGGTTTTGGACTAGAATATTTTTAGGAATTATAATTTAAGCTAATTAAATGAACTAAACCATAATGTTCCATAATTCTTTTTTATATTGACTGGCAAGGTAGGAAGAAAATCCCTATTGTTTGTACATCTTTGTATAATAGTTTATGTTTTATAAATTTGATTTAAAATAATTAATATATGAGTTAAATATAAATATTGGACATTTGGGTTGACTAACTAATTTAGATTAGAAATTTATAATTTAAAAAGCTACAAATACAAAAAATTTAATAAAATTCTTTTTACAAATTATTGGTCCTATAATTAATATTATTTCATATATCTTTGTAAGTATTATAATTTTATATTTTATAAGGGATTTAAGAATGTTTGATATCTTCTGAATATTTATATTTTCTATAATTTCTTTCGCTATATCTATGTATATTTCTGATAATTTCAAATTATCTAATAATTTATTTATAAAAATTTTACAAAAATTGGTTTTTATTAGTATTATTTTATCTTTAATTGGTTTAATTGGTTATTTATTAGATATTTCTATTTTTTCTAAATTATTTTGTGAAGGTGATAGTGATAATGAATATTCTAATAGTGGTAATACCTCTAGCTTGCAGCAAGAAAATAATAATAAAAATGAAGAGGAAAATCTTAAAGATATTGCAAGAATAACAACAAACAGAGATGATACAAATGTAGAATATTATAATTTTAAATTTAAAAAAGATATAGTAGACAATATTGTGGAAAAGGGGAAAAATTTAGCTATGGGTGCAGTTACAGATATTGCACCTAATTTAGGAATCGGTGCTGCTGTAGGAAAAGTAGCTTCTGAGGCTTTCAGACAAACTGGTGGTATGGCTCCTGCTCCTAGAGTTACTATAGTAGGAACCACTGCATTAGCTACAGCAGCTGCAACAAAAATTGGAATAGAGCTAGGAAATGCATTAATAAAAAATCAAATTATGGAAAATGAAATATTCTCACCTTCTTCTCCTTCACCTAATCCTAATCCTAATCCTAATCCTAATCCTAATCCTAATCCTAATCCTTCGGATAATGATAAGCAGATATTAGATCAAAATGATGGAAGAAATTCCCCTTCAGATTTTGATAGTGGATTCATTAATTCTGTCTTAGAAGAAAATGAAATACCTTTAGTTACTATGGTAAATGGGTTGTGTTATTTAAATTATATAGAATTTTCCTTAATTTTAAGTTTGTTCTTACTATTATTTAGAAAATATTTAATAAATAAAATTATTGGATTTATTTTAAGTTTAAAAAATAAATATTTTCTAAATAAAGAAGTTAAAGCTAATACGTCGAAGGACATATCCAAATCCTCTTTGATAGAAGATGTAGATAGTTTAAATAAAAATTTAAATATTTTAGATAAATATACAGATTTTTTAATTGTATTTGTATTTTTATGTTTATTTTGAGTTATATTTATAAATATTTATTATTCTAATAGTTTAGCTGGAAATATTGATAGTTTTGTAAAGGTGTATAATTATATAAAAACCAAAGGTTAGGCTTTTTATTCTTTTCTTTAAATAATTTGAGCTGCTCCTCCCTCCCATTTATTAAATATCTTAGTATGGCTTCGCTAGGAATAGATTTAGTAGAATTAGAAAAATAATAAGTTTTATTAGTATGATAATATTCAATTCTAAAATATATAAATTTTTTAAATCTCATAAAATTTTCAGGTGAATTGTAAAATTACTATTTATAACTAAAATATCATTATTAATATATTACACTAATTTTCATGCTGATTTTGAAGCTTACACAAAATTAATAATATCTAATATTGTGTTATCCTTATTATTTTCCAAATTTAAATAATCTTTTTTATCTAATATATTAGTATTAGTAAAGTTATCATCCATTCCAAATCTACCATAAGCTGCATTCATTAATAGTTTAGCAGTTAAATTCATAGGATCATTTTTAGGAAATTTTAATCTTAATTTATATATATTATCTACAAAATCTTTAAATACATAATCAGATTCAAAAGTATATCCTCATAAAATTTCAAATTTATAGCCATATTTTTCAGCGTTATATAATTCTTCTGAGAAATACATCCCTTCCCATGTACCTAAAGGAGAAACAGTTCTATTATTATGATGAATTTGTAAAATAGGATGTAATAAATCATCAGGAGCAGTAATTTTACAATAGAAGAAACCAAATGCTCTATTTTCTGTAGCATTATCAACTAATATATTACCTTCAAAATAAGTAGGATTTCCTACAGGATAAGGATTATTTATCATAACAGATGCGTATAAACTATTTACATCATAACCATAAATTTTCTTACCTATTGGATTAGTGGGAATATACATATCCACAGCTCCTCCAGTATATCCTTGTCTAATATCCTTATCTATTTTAAATGTTAATAAGCTAAACTAGGTAATGTTGGGAAATTAACTATATTTAATTTAAATTTATTAAAGATTAAAGAATTAAATTTAGTTAAAATTTGATGTAATGATATACAATCTAATTCACAATATTTAATAGCTTCTTGTTTAAAATTCCAAATTTTATCTTTGAATGAATCTTTATAAGCATTATATTGATCTATAGTAATATTATTAAAATATTTAAAATCTGGAACTAATTTACTACTATAATTAATATCATATAATTTATAAGGAAATATACCTTTAGGATCTTTCACTAAAAAAGATTTACATAAGTTTTTTAAACTACTTGGTATTAATAGATAAGAATCTAGGAAGGTAATATATCCAAAATCTTTCTTCCATAAAGGTGAAAATCTAAAAGAAATAATTTTATCTTTATGGATAAGTGGTTTACAATTACCTATTTCAACTAAATATTTAATTAGAAATAAAGCATCAAATTTACTAAAATTATGCATATAGATTCTATAATTTTTATATTTCCTGATACAAATATCTCTCATAATATTATAAATTGTATTTTTGATATTACCATTTTCTATTAAATAGCTATGTTTAATATCCCTCTTTCCATCATACCAACATATTAATTATGGAATTAATATAGAATTATTGTTATTAACTACTTGTGATATTGTCTCAATATCCATAGTAATAAATAAATTATTAGGGTGAGAAGAAGGTTTTTTCTTAGAGATTGGTCTAGTAACCTTTAACATTTTAGTTCAGATTATATTACCATCCTTCCATAAAATTGTAGTCTTACCAATTTCTCTAATAATTGAACCATCTTCCCTTAAATGGTCAGTCCACTCATATATAAGTTTACCATTTTTAAAATATTTAACATTATTTTGATTATTAACTTTTTTAATACTTAATAATTCACCTTTTCTATCAAATAGAGAGATTATTATTCTATCTTCTATTTTTTCTATAATATTTCCATATTCTTCAATATTTTTAACAATAGGTAATTTATGGTTGTAGTAAATATGAAAAGAGGTATTTTTTTCTTCCGCCAATGGATCTGTAAATAAATTATTTATTTTTCCTTTTCTAATACCATAACTTATTAATAGAGATTTAATTGGAGAATTATTATAATTATCACTAGTTAATTCAATAGCATTTGATAAATAATTTATAATAGAATCTTTACCTTCTTTATTTATTTTTAAAAGTTTAGTTACAGATTTAATATCATTATTAATTAAAACTATTTTAAAAATAAATATGATATGTTGATCTTCATTGATATTATTAACAATTGAATTATAAAATTTTGAAATAAAAGTATTTAAAATATCTATATTAAATAAATTATCTTTAAGTGGGAATTCTATATTATCCCATAATTTATTTTTAGGTCTTGTAGAATAGGATCTACTTGTAGCAAGAGAACCACAAGTAAGGCTAAAATATGTATTTAAAACAGGTAGCGCCGTAGCAACTATTAAATGATTTTTTATATATCTCATTAGATAAAATTAAGATTCGAACTTAAATTATTTCCTTTAATGTCTTATATTTAAATTTATAATTAACTAATTATTAAAATCTTTAATTATTTTGGCAAATTTAGGTATTTGATATTTTTATATTTTAATACACTTTTCTCGATTTATTTTATTTTATTTGATAAGGGGTGGGGATTTATAAAAGAGTATTTGTAATATCACTATTATTCAATTTAAAAGGTTTAGTTCCAACTAATAAATTATCTTTAAAAATTAATTCCCTCTTATTCTGAGTAACTTTTAAAGTATAAATTTGATCAAGTATTTTAATATTAGCATCCTTTAAATTTCTAAACCATTTTCTTTGATTAAAAATTAAATGATAATCTTTTGTTAAAAGGGTTTTTAATAATTTCAAATTAATATTATTATTATTAATTGCGGCTTTAGTTAATCCCTTAATTTTAATAATTTCCAGTTCAGCTAGATTATTTTTTAAAGCATATATTTTAGGAGCCAAGAAAAGAGTTTGATCCCACTGACCTTCTAATTTTAATTTCCCTATCAGAAATAAAATTCTTAGGTAAAGGACCATCCAAATAAATAGAATCAGTATCAGTATAATATAGATTTGGTAAATTAGGATTATTTTTGAATTGTGACATATGAATTCTAGCATAAGCTGAAACTGCTGCAGCTATACTAATATTAACATTATTTAATTCTTTATCCACATCCATTTTATTTCCATTATAAGAAACTAAAAACTTAGAACCTAATTGGGTAATATTTTCAATCTTAATATTAGATTTATTTGTTAATTTTTCAAAAATTTCTTGATTAACAAATTCCAAAATATTGAAATTGTCATGCATACCAAATCTACCATATAAAGAATTCAATAATAATTTAGCAGTTAAATTCATTGGATCATTTTTTGGATAATTTAATCTAATATTATATAGATCATTAATATATTCTTTAAAAATATAATCTTTATCAAAAAGATATCCCCATAAAACCTCAAATTTATAACCAAAATTTTCAGCATTATATAATTCTTCACTAAAGTACATCCCTTCCCACTCTCCTAAAGGTGCAATTGTTCTCAATTGGCCATCTTTACTATTGTGATGAACTTGTAATATTGGATATAATAAACCCTCTTGAGCCATAATTTTACAATAGAAGAATCCAAAAGCATTAGGATTAAATTTTCTAATGTCTCTTTGGAAATAAGTAGGATTACCAATAGGCATTTTAAAGCTTTTCATTATATATGCATATTACAATTATCTAGATCAAGATTAGAAATAAAATATGAACTATTTTTGTAATTTAATAAAATAAATCGAGAAAAATTTAGAAAAATTGTAATAGTTAAAAAAAGATATATAAGCACAATATAATCATATAAATTTGAAAATTTTAATTGCTTATCTATCAGATTATTTAATATCAATAATAAAACACTATTATATTTTATTTATTTTTATGCTGTAACTTCGTTAATTTCTAACAGCTAGAATGCTGCACGCAAGAAATTATATAAATTCCTTAAAGAATAAAATTATTTATTGAAAGCATTTGGATTTGAACCAAAGACTTTCCCCTTAAAAGGGGGACACTCAACCAACCGAGTTCTGCTTCCTAATTTTTAATAAATAAGCTAGCATTCGCAGCAGTCCTAGTAATTTTGTAATTAGAAGCAGTAAAGCTAGCAAGCTGCAGTAGATGACAATTTATTTCGTTAGAGACACTCTGGACAAACAAATAAATCTTATTATTTAAATATTCTAGCAGCAACTAGCTGTAGTTACTGCTAGAATGCTAAATTACTTTGGAAGCTAGCAATATAGATTACGAAATTATTATTAATTGCCCCGGGAGAGAATTGAACTCCCATATCTATATCTTCAGAATAGCGCTTTGACCACTAAGCAACCGAGGCTTAAATTATATTACTGTTTTATTTATTTTCATAAATAAATTCCGAATATTGGAAGATATTAACATTGCATTTGCTTTAATTGTAGTATCTTAGTTATAATTAGTCCAAGTTACTTCTAACAATTTTATTTCGTTTATTTCGTTAATTTCTAACAGCAATAATTAAGAAAAAAGTAGCTCGCTTCGCGATCCGCAGCTACTATATCTGGCAAATTTTGAAACAAATTATTACTATTATTCATATTTTTATTTTTAATAAATCTAGGAGGCAAAAAATAGTAACTATTTATTTTTATAGCGAAGCAAGCTGGGGATTGTTAAAAAATTATAAGCAATTCGTAAAAAGCTCACACTAGCGAAGCAATTAGAAGCAGCAATTAGAAGCTAGAAGCAGCAATTCCTGCTGCGAATGCGAATGCTGCTAGCTAAATAGGGTGGGGGTAACTTTTCTTATTTATTTAAATAAGAAAAGGAAAAGCAAGAAAATAGTTTTAATTGAAAATAATAAGAAAATAAGAAAAAATTGCTTTGCTAGTTACAAAATAACTAAGCATTCTTGCTTAGAAATAAGCAGCAAGAATCAAGAAATATAAACAAAAAGAACAAAATAATTATTTATATCTCTTCTATTTCCTGTAGCTGCGGATCGCGAAGCGAGCTACTTTTTTCTTAGTTATATAAGCAAATTATTTTTTATAATTAATGTAATTCTATAGCATCTCTTAAATATGAACAAACTAAAAGTGTAAATACAAAGGCTTGTATTAAAGAAACAGCTAATTCTAATCCAACTAATGCTAAGAAAATAGCAAAAGGTATTAAAGTTAATACAGCTATTAATAAATTAGCCGTAAATAATTTGAATAAATAAGTACTTAATATTTTTAATAAAGTATGCCCTGCTGTAATATTAGCAAATAGTCTAACTCCTAAAGAAACAGCTCTAGCTAAATAAGATACTAATTCAATTAAAACTAATAAAGGTACTAAACTTAAAGGAGTACCAGAAGGTATAAAGAAAGCGAAAAATTTAATACCATGAATAGATAAAGCTAAAATAGTTACACCAATAAAAATAGTTAAACTTAATCCTAAAGAAACAATACCACTAGCAGTAACAGCAAAAGAATAAGGTACATTAGAAATTAAATTAGCAATTAAAATATAAAAAAATATTGAATATATAAATGGGAAATATTTTTCACTGTTAACTCCAATTTGGTCTCTAACCATAGTATTTAAACTAGAAAAAGAAGATTCTAAAGAAATAGACCAATTATTTGGTATAATTTTATTATCATTATTTGCATAAATATGTAATCCAATAATAGTTAACACTACAAAAATAGAATATAAACTTAAGTTTGTTAAATTTAAATGTAAATTTCCTAATATAGGAGCATTTATTCCTATTAAATTAGTAACTTCAAATTGACTTAATGGAGAATTAATAAATATATTAAAATTATTCATTTTTGTTGAAATGAACTCTGCTTGGGATAATTTAGTATAAAAAATTTATTGGCTTATTTTATTTAAAAACAAAAAACAAGCATATAAATTTAAAATTAAAGCAGTAATATTATTATTCTGCATAGAAATAAGCAGCAGTAATTACTAGTTTTCCTGTTAGAAATAACTTGCTTTTGCTGCGGATCGCGAAGCGAGCTAGTAAATAAAAATGATTTTTTTTAATACGAGCGTGCTTAGATTCGAACTAAGAACATTTTAATTGACAATTAAACCCTATACCATTTAGATACACACCCTATTTATATAATCTTACAGCTGCTTGCTTAGAAATAAGCTGCTTATTTTGGAAGCAAGTTAGCAAGCGGCTTTGCGCTTAGAGATAAGCAAGGACAAAGATAAAAAATGATTATATTAGCAAGAAGCAGAATTACTAGTAATTAGCTTTGTTTGTAAAAAGGGGGTTATTTAAACAGTCACTTTTAGGATTATTAAGAATATAATAATAAGAAAGCCATCATTAATGCGAATAATCCAGTTGCTTCAGCTAATGCGAATCCTAAGATTGCATAAGTGAATAATTGTCCTCTTAATTGAGGATTTCTAGCAACTGCTAAAATTAAAGAACCAAATACAGTACCTATTCCTGCACCAGCTCCGATTAATCCTGAGCAAGCTACTCCAGCTCCTATATATTTTGCCGCAGCTAACATTATAAAAATGTTTCAAAATTATAATAGCGTCTAACATATTAATTTAATAAAATATATTTTTATATTTCTTTTTTCTAGTCAAGCAATAAAATAATTTTATTAATTTTTAGAGAAGAAAAACATATTAAACTATATAATACTCTTTTATTACCTACCCTGCAGCGAATGCAGCAGCTGCGAATATTGCTAGACCTGGCTAATTTGTAACTTCTGCAGCGAATGCAGCAGCTGCGAATATTGCTAGGAGTTACAAAAGCAAGTTACAACTAATTAAGAGATTAACTTACTAGGTAATAATACAACAAGAGCAGAAGTAATATAAATTATAAATAATCTAATTTCTTCTAAATTAGTTGAATAATTAGATCCTTGCGAATCAACTGACAATTGACTATTTAAGATTAAAGGAGAAAATAGTATAAATAATAAAGATATTAAAGCTATTGTAATATATAAAGAATAAGTTGTTATTACTCCTGTATCTAATTTAGCTAAATTTTTTCCTGTATTATATAAATAATTAGATAGACCATAAGGTCCTAATAATTCAATAGCTCCTCTATCAATTTCTTTAGATATAATATAACCTAATTTAAATCCAGTTTGGAAAATAAAATGATTATAAATAATATCGAAATAATATTTACCATTTAAGAAAGCGTAGATGCTTATACCTACTTTATTATTAGTTAAATTTATTAAAAATAAACCAAAAGGTAAATGATATAAAATAATAGCAGAAAAAGCACCAATAAAACTTAATATAACTGGTAATAATTTAATAATAATATTAAATGTTGAAATATCACTATTACTTAAAGCAGTAGAGAATTCTGCTTCAACTAAAGAAATATTATTAGGATGCATAAAAATAGAATTTTGGAAGAAATCACTACCAATACCTATAAATAGATCAGAGAAAATATAACCAAAGAATATACTAAATATAGCTAAAACAAATAAAGGTAATATTAAAATAAAATTAAGTTTTTCTAACTTTTTAGTGGGTAACCATTCTTTACCATGCATCGATATCTTATGTGTTGTTACGAAGTAACTACCTGAAGAATTTAAAGAATTTAGATAAGATAGTTTATTACCATTAGGTGTAGTTAAGAAAACTAAACTTATTAATCTAAAACTATAAAAAGCAGTAATCCCAGCAGTGATAGAACCTAGTATATAAGCATATATACCACTAAAATTATATTGACCATAGGCTAATTCTAAAATTAAATCTTTACTATAAAATCCAGTTAAATAAGGAGTAGCTAATAAACTTAATGTTCCTGTTAACATTACAGAATATGTAAAAGGTAAAAATTTAATTAAACCACCCATTTTTCTAACATCTTGTTGGTCAGCAAAAGAATGTATTACAGCACCAGCCCCTAAAAATAATAAAGCTTTAAAGAAAGCATGATTTACTGTATGCATTAATGCTATATTATATTGACTTATACCTATTGCCATCATCATATATCCTAATTGAGATATAGTACTAAATGCAATTATTCTTTTTAAATCATTAGCTAATAGACCACTAGTTGCTGCTATAAATGCGGTAGTTGAACCTATTATTGTTATTATTAATAAAGCTGTACTACTATATTCTAAAATAGGAGATACTCTTATTAATAAATAAATACCAGCTGTAACTAGAGTAGCAGCATGTAATAAAGCACTAACAGGTGTAGGCTAAGTTAACAATAAATTTCTCTATTGATCGGACTATATCATCTACAGATATGTAGCTTCACGTGTAGTCTCTGAGGATCCTACTCAATTATTTAAATATATAATCTTTGGTTTCCTGCTGATTGCCCATTGTAATATCTTTAAATTTGTCATTTCCATAATTTAAAATAATGATTAATATTTAAAGCTTTAGGGTGTTCCAGCATATAGTGAAGTTTAAGGAGGCCCCTACTTCCCTAAAAAACTTATTGTTTTAAAATCCCGCCAAAATAATAAAATTTATTTGGCAGTTGCAAAGCAAGGGGGTAAATCAATTATAAACCTAATTTATATAAAAAATCATTATGAATATGTGGTTTTACTAATGCAATAACTATATCCATACTAGTTTTAGATATTCTAATTCTATAACTATTCTTATTTTTATTTCTTATTTTCAAAGTTGATTTAATATCTAACTTTTCTAGGAGTGATTGAAGGATTATACATTCTTCTTCAATAAATGAATCAGTACAAAGAATAACTGTTTTAGCTCTTCCATATGAATCAAAATAACCATCATCCATTATCCAATAAGCTAAAGATAAATCTGAGAATATTTCAGATATATTTAAAGGAACTATTTTAATAAACTTGTTTCCCTCATTATTTTTCTTATACCATAAACTATGTAATGCTGTATACAAAGGATGTGTTTTAGTTTTAAAATGGTACTGAGTTATTTTTTTATCTTTATGGTGAGGAAGTAAAATATTTGGATAAGGATAAATTTTAGTTTCAGTAAATTGACTATAAATATTATTATCTAAATGATGTAAATAATTTAAAGAGTAAACATCCATAGTCATAGAAAACTTACCTAGTCCTTTTAGTGGTCTAGATAGACTTATAGAACCATCGCCTAACATATTACCAGTAATAGCATATAATAAAGATTTAGGTATAGAATTAATAATAGGAAAAACAGATAAATAGTTTATATCATAAGAATTGTTATAATTATAAAAAAACAGGAATAAAAATATAAAGAAAATATATAATTGTTTTACAACATTTAAAGCCTCCATACTACCAGGTAACCAAGAATGTAAAGGAATATTAGCACTTTTAGCTAAAGCACCTCCTAATAGCAATAAAGATATAATAGTAATTGTACTTTCATTTATAAAAGGAATTAAACTAAAAATTTCAGAATAATTAAATGACCCAAAGATAGAGAATATAGCAAAAAATCCTATACTCATTAACATATCTCCTCCTCTATTCATTGTAAATGCTAATATTGCTGCTTTATTGGATTGTATTCTAGTAAAATAAAAATTAATTAATAGATAAGATGCTACACCTATAGATTCCCAACCTACAAACATCACTAAAAAATTACCTCCACAGATTAATACTAACATTCCTGCAGTAAAGGCAGATAAATATGCAAAAAATCTTTGAATATGAGGATCTGTAGATAAATAATCTACACTATAAATATGTATTAAAGTAGAACAATATATAACTGCTAATCCTAAAGATACTGTTAATTGATCAAAATAAAAAGACCAAGTTATATTTAGTATTTCTATATCTACCCAATTTAAAATATCTATACTTACAGGAGACCCACATATACCTACTTCATAAAAGGCTATTGTTATTAAAATTGATGTAATTATTAAACTACTACATGTTATTATTTGAGATCCAGTAACTCCTATTTTTCTACCTAGAAATCCACTTACTAAGGAACTTAATAAAGGTAAAATAATAATCGATAAATACATTAATTATATAAAGATATAGTCCCTCTTAATCTATAATATGCTACTAATATACTTAATCCAATTACAGATTCTGCACCAGCTATAGATAAAATATATATACTAAAAATTTGACCTATATTATCATCAAAATTATAAGACATTATTAGAACTAATAGTGTTACTGATAATAACATAATCTCTATAGCTATAATCATTAATATAATATTTTTTCTATTTAATACAAACCCCAATATTCCTATTATAAATAATAAAATAGAGATATTCATATATATATTTATTGAAAATATTATCATTTTTGTTACATTTAATAAATGCTATTTTTATTTCTAGCCAAGCAAATTTTACTTATTGGATTACTAGCGACAAAAGCGCGCTGCTCTAGCGAAAACTGCAGCTATTCATTTTATTGCCTTAAAGGAAGCAACTAACTCTAGCCTATTTCTAAGCTAGAGTTAATTTGTAATACCAACCAAGGCTATAAAATAGCTTACAAATAATAATAAATTGGCAATTGCTGCACTATAAAAAAGAAAACAAACAGTCACTTTTCAAAGCACAAATTTGCAAAAGAAATAAAAAAAGTTTTAAATAATTGAAAATTTAAAAAAGAAATAATTAATAATCATCTCCTTTTATTATTGCTGCGCTAGTAGTTTAATTTATATTCTTGTTATATTTTCGCTAATTTGCTAGCGCAGCAATTTAAAAAAAAGAAAACTTTCTAATGAAAGAATCACTCTTGCTTGCTTTCCTGCTTATCAAATTAGCAAGAATGCTGCTGCATATGCTTTGTAGCAAGATATTTTGTTACAAACAACTAGTAATTACTGCAGCTATAAATTATTAAAATTTATAATAAAATTCGGAAATTGGAGGATTCGAACCTCCGGCCGATTATTACCGGCTTTCGCTTTCAAGGCGAACTTAATAAACCACTCTAACAAATTTCCATTTAATAGCTAATTATAATTAGCTAATTTTTTTGAGTCTAAATTTGT
>Ga0105347_1000349_pt1 | contig 22420 bp, 18 predicted proteins | sample EasRivMeERMLT890_FD_89677 | JGI IMG/M metagenome (GOLD analysis project Ga0105347, IMG submission 89677) | Soil microbial communities from meander-bound floodplain in the East River, Colorado, USA - East River MetaG ERMLT890 | ecosystem: Environmental > Terrestrial > Soil > Floodplain | place... | reverse complement strand
CCGGTGCTGTCATCGCCGCCACCGGCAGATACACTCCATGATTCGACCGTGACACTTGAGTGGTCGCTGGTGCCCGGCGCCGTCCAATACACAGTCCAGGTGGCCACCCATCCCGGATTCGCGGCTCCACTGATTGACACCGCCATTCCGGTCGCCTCTCTGAACGTGTCCGGACTCACCCAGGACTCTGCGCATTATTACTGGCGCGTGAACGCCACCAACGCTTGCGGCACCGGGCCGTGGTCGGCCTCCGATTTTCGGATCATCTTTTGCCCGATTCTGCTCACGGGTGACATCAACATGTCCGGCAGCATCTCCTCGGCCGACATCGTGCTTATGGTAAATTATGTCTTCAAGAGCGGACTTCCCCCGCAGCCCGTGCCCGAAGCCGGTGATGTAAATTGCAGCGGCCAGGTGACCTCCGCCGACATCATCGCGCTGGTCAACTTCACCTTCAAGAGCGGGTCCCCGCCCTGCGACGCCTGCTCCCTCTTGTGAGTGCCGAATGGGTCTGCATACAGCGCCAGCTTCAACGCTTTCCGGTTGCAGAACGGCCGGTCGGGCGCATACTTTGGCCAGCCCGGGCCGCATGGGGACCGGGTTCTAAAGTTCCACTTTTTGGAGGACCTGAGTGAACATCATCAAGTCGAGGGGACTCATCGGTGAGTGGCAGGGCCTGCGCGAGGACTGGGAACGCGACCGCGGCCTGCCGCGAGACGACATTGCCTTCCTCGCCCAGCGAGTGAAGATGGAGCCCCTGTACGGGCGCATTCCGGCCCGGTTCGTGGAGTTTGGCGACTTCATGGGCGATCGCAAGTTCGAGCGGGTGGTACACATCCCCGACCAGCGCGCCCGCGACGTGCTCATCGAGGACATCGACATCCAGGGCGACACCGAGTTCGCCTCGGTGGAGCAGCAGGTGCACCTGTTGGGCAATGCGCCCTCGCACATGGATTACAAGCACGCTCTCATCCTCATGGCCCAGGAAATCCGACACGGTGTGCAGATGTGCGACGTGTTGCTTCAGCATTTCGGCGAAACGGGACGTCGCTACGCCGAACGCCTGCTTGAACGCAACGCTCTGGAAGACACGCGCCGCCTGGGCGCGTTCAACGGCGAGGTGCGCAACTGGCTGGGCTTCTGGCTCTACACGGCCTTCCAGGACCGCGACGGCAAGTATCAGCTCGTCATGTGGTGGCACTCGGCCTTTGCCCCCATGGGGAGTTCCATGAGCCCCATGCTAATGGAGGAAGGGTTCCATATTTTCGTGGGTTTGTCGGGGCTGTGCCGGGTCACCGAGGCCAACGTCGTGCCGCGGCCGCTGATCCAGCGCTACATCAACGAGATCTTCCCCAAGGTGCTCGACTTGTTCGGGGGCGATTACTCCAGCATGGCAGAGTGGCGCTACGTGTGGGGCCTGAAAGGCCGCTACGATGAGAACCGGCACCGGCCCGCCACCAAGGAGGAAAAGGAAGACCTGAACGGGCACAATCGCAGGCTGTTCATCTATGAATGCCAGACGCAGGTGATCGACAAGATGAACGAGTTCGTGAAAGTCCCGGAGGAGAAGCTCTTCCTGCCGTCGGAGAAGTTCAATCGCCAGATGGGTGCCTTCAAGGCTCAGTGTTTCGACGTACAGGGGCAACCCGTGCCCGAAAGCAAGTGGCAAGCCTACCTGGCCGGCGTGCTGCCGAATGCGGAGACCGACCGCGAATTCGAGGCGTGCTCTCGCGAGCCCAACTGGATCACGCCCGCCTGGAAAAGTTCGTACGATCAGGATTGAGCCGGCCTTGCGGCTCTCTGAAACCGCGGTCTCAAGCCGCGGTTTTTTTGTGGCTGGTCAGGGGGTTCGCGCAGGCCTGGGCCCCTGCTACCGCATGGGCCAGCCGGATCGTAAGAGTGTGCCCGTCGGCCGCCGTGAAACGAAACGGGAGGATCTGCCCCACGGCCAATAGTCCTCCGTAGTACGCGACAATGTCCCGCTCCGGATCCTGGTAGGCCCGCAAATGTGAGGTCTCCACGAAGTCGGGCACCGAGAACAGCACCTGCGCCCCGGGCGGAAACAGACCCACCACGCGGCGATCGTCCAGGTGTTCGAACACCTCCAGGGCGATGATCACGGAGTAGTCCCGGGGCTCGTACATCGAGCGGTCGTACGCCGAGCCCACACATACATTCAGTCCCGCCTGACGACAGGAGTCGATCGCCACCGGAGAGATGTCGAATCCCCTGTAGGATACGCCGAGATCGCGGATACGCCGACCGAGGTCGCCCGTGCCGCAGCCCACTTCGAGAACGGAGGCGCCTGCGAATCGCTCGAGGAAGTCGAGCACGGCGTCGTACACGGGGCGGTAGGCCTGGGTGGAGTAGCCCGCGGCGTAGATGCGGTCGTAGTACTCGGCGCCCTTTTCTGTGAACGGAGTGTAGATCATCTCCGGCGCGACCCTCCCCTGCTCCGTAGTTCGGGAACCGCGGAGAACTCCTGCAGAGTGCCGGCCGCACTGTTCACACAAAATACACCTCCAGATCCGCGCATGGGGACCGGCAAACCGTTGACTCGGCTGTCGCACCCGCCCATGTTGGCGGGATGCCTGGAAGCCATGGGCCCGCGTCCGCAGGGACGCTCGAGGCAATGCCGTGACGCCGGAAGACGTAGCCGAACTCGATCGGTTGTCCGGGGACCAGATGCGCGAACTCTGGCCGGTGCTCACGTCGGAAGAGCGCAGCGAAGGTTTCGCCGTGCTCGCGCGAGAGGAGGCGGAGGAAGTGTTTCTCTCGCTCTCCGCTTCCGACCAGTACAATCTTCTGGCCCCGCTCCCCGAATCGCAGCGCCGCGGCTGGGTGCGGCTTCTGGCACCCGACGACGCTGCCGATCTCCTGCAGGATGTCTCCGAGCACGAGCGCTCCGGCTGGCTGGATCTGCTCGATGGCTCCACGCGCAGGGACGTGTCCGCACTGCTCGCCTACGCCGAAGACGAGGCAGGCGGCCTCATGAACACGCAGTACACCCGCCTGCGGCCCGACATGCGGGTGGACGAAGCCATCAACTACCTGCGACGTCAGATTACCGGCCGTGATGAGACCGACTTCCCCACCTATGTGCTCGACCCGGAACAGCGGGTGCTGGGCGCGGTGAGCCTGCGAAAGCTGTTCTGTGCACGGTCCGATGCCTATGTGCGCGAGATCATGGATCCGGAAGTGATCACCGTGCACGAAGGAATGGATCAGGAGCAGATCTCCCACCTGTTCGCCGACTACGACCTGCTCACGCTGCCGGTGGTGGACGACCAGGGGCGCATGAAGGGCGTGGTGGCCGTGGACGACATCGTCGACGTGGTGCAGGAAGAGGCCACCGAGGACATCCACAAGTACGGCGGTGTCGCGGCCCTTGAGCAGCCGTATCTGGATCTTTCGATCGGAGAGATGTTCAAGAAGCGGGTGGGCTGGCTCGCCGTTCTGTTTGTGGGCGAACTCCTCACGGCCACAGCCATGCGCAACTTCGAGGAGCACATTGCCAAGGCCGTGGTCCTTGCGTTTTTCGTGCCGCTCATCATCGCCTCGGGCGGCAATTCCGGGTCGCAAGCCTCCACTCTCGTGATTCGCGCCATGGCGCTGGGCGAGGTGCGACTGCGCGACTGGTGGCGGGTGGCGCAGCGTGAACTGGCGTCGGGCGTCGGTCTCGGACTCGCCCTGGCCGCTCTGGGTTTTGCGCGCATCATGGCCTGGGACGCGATGTTCGGGATGTACGGGGAGCACGCACTGCCCCTGGCGCTCACCCTTTCGGCCACCCTGTTCGGCATCGTGCTCTGGGGCGGTTTCGCCGGATCCATGCTGCCCTTTCTCCTGCGCCGTCTGGGAGCCGACCCTGCCAGCGCGTCGGCTCCGTTCGTATCCACGCTGGTAGACGTGTCCGGCATCGGGCTGTACTTCACGATCGCCGCACTCATCCTGCGCGGTTCCCTCCTGTAACCGCGGGGTCAGACCCCGCCGGCACGTATCACATTTAATTGGGGTCAGACCCCAATTCACAATCTCCAGGCGGTCTGGTGAGGGCTTTGATTCGCACAACCATTGGAATAGATTGGGGTGTGTATGAATAGCCGAACCGTGATGGCAGCAGGCGTGGCCTGGCTTGCGGCGACGGGCATGGCGCTCGCCCAATATTCGAGCGACTTCCGCTACGATCCCAACAAGACCCATCCCACCGAAGTGCTCCAGGACCTGAAGATGCTCAGCCCGGAGCGCCGCGTGGATACTGCGATGTGGCTGTTCAAGGGGGTGTCCGACTCGGGGCCGCGGGTGGCCACGCAGATCCTCCTGGCGGAGAGACCCGAGTACGTGGTGGACAAGATCACACAGGCTCTCACCTTCGACCCGCTGTTCCAGGACGAGATCCGGCGACGTTACGCATTCGTGGTGCTGGCCGCCAAACAGGAGTGGCCCCACCCTATGACGTACGAGCTTTTGACCGACGGGCTGCTCGACTACCGCGTGGAAAATGTGTGCCGCCTGGCGCTCGAGCAGGCCCCCGAGCTACGGCGCGCGGAAGCCGCCCTCGTCATGGCGAATCGGCTGGAACAATGGCACCAGAACCACGGGCCCGCCACAGCTGTGCTACTGGAGATCATCGGCAGCTACGGTGGAGCCGGCCTGGCGGCTGCGGACATGGTAGACAGGATCTTCGTGTCGAAGAACAATCGCTGGCCCGCTAACCGCTCCCTGGCGGCCAAGACCATTGCGCAGATTGGCGGCGTGGCCAGGGCCGTGGACAAGTACAGGCACATGGACACCATTCAGTACTCCGGGGCTCTCGACGGGCTCTACTGGCTTGCGGAACTGTCGCCCTCTCCATACAGCCCGAACGACGCCGGGACCATCATGGCACAGCAGATCGTGGTGGAGGCTCTGGCCGTCACGTCCACCACGGTCGTTCAAAAGGCGATCTATCTGCTTCCCCTGTTGTACAGCGGAACGCTCTACGAACCGGGCAAGGTTCCCGCCACATTGAATCCCGTGGTGAAATCGGGGCTCATCGCAGCCGCCGAGCAGCAGTCGGACCCAGTCCGACGCGACATGGTCATCACCACCCTCCGGCAATACGAAGCGGCCCCCGGCATGCGCGGCGATTAAATGGGATTAAATGGGGTCAGAGGCAAATTAGACCGGCCACGCGGTAGGGCGACACCACGGGGCGGTTCGGTCTAATTTGCCTCTGACCACATTTACCTCAACCCTTCGAACAGATCCGTCTCCCGTGTCCGACCGCCGTTCACGGTGCTAAACACGCGGTAAAACGACTGTCGCCCCCAGAGCGCCTTGTGCTCTTCGGGCGTGAGTTCCGACAGCCTTCCGTACACTGACATCTGTGTCTTGTGGCACTGCACCGCACGCCAGACGGTCTCCCAGTGTGCGGAGGCATCCACGATGGTGGTGATCAGCCAGCTGGGGTGCACCACGGCCAGGCGCTCGACGCCATCCACCTTAGAACTCAGCTTCTTGAAGGCCAGCTGGTACGCCGTCCAGTTCTGCTCATCCCACGTGATGTGGTAACACTTCGACACCGCATGTGCCGACCGGTCCGAACCAGAACCCTCATCCGAAGCACCCGCGGCACGCACAATGGCAGCGGCCGTGAACTGGGAAATGGCAATGTGATCCGGATGCCCATACGCACCGTCAGGGCCAAAGGTGACGACCACCTGGGGCCGGATGCGACAGATGTGGCCGGCGATCTTCTCGATGACTTCCTGAGGAGGTGCCTGGTCCAGATCGGCATCGAGATAATCCAGGAAGGATACCTCCTTCACGCCCAGAACGCCGGCCGCCGCGCGCAGTTCCGCTTCCCGCGCCCGCCCCACCACATCGGGCCCGGGTCTCGGTTCCACGTCACCGAACCGACCCCGCTCTCCCCGTGTGGCCGTGACCACGAAGGTCTCGACCCCTTCGCTCGCATACTTCGCCAGCGTGCCGCCCGTGCCCAGAGACTCGTCGTCGGGGTGCGCGAGCACGCACATCAACCGGAGCCGTGGACTCATACTCCGTCTAGAAACGGACCAAATGTATCGTCTGGCAATGAGAAACTCGATCCCGTCGCGACACATCGAGCACACAAAACGTGCCGCCGATGCCTATATTGTCACAGATGAGGAGGAGAATCCTGTGGGTGGCCGCGCTGATTCTGGCGGCACCGCCGAGCGCGAAGTCCGTGGTCGCCCAGCCACCCTACGCCCTCGGTGTACATACCGACACGGGCAACGACACTTTGATGCAGGGCGTGGAGGGAGCGATCCTCTTCAGCATCGACGCTGAAGGCGATCCACCGGCGGCCGCCTTCACCTGGGCACTGACGCTGACCTACAGCCACGAGACTCTTATCGGCCCCGTGGTGGACTCCTTCTGGCAGGTGGTGAATCCCGCGGCCGTCGTGAACGTGTACCACACGAAACGACAGGGCAACTTCTCACAGAATCTGAGGCCCAGGTTCTACGCCACCAACCCGGATACCGTTCTTCTCGGAGCGTTGTACTATCTGGGTGGATTATGGCAGGGCACCGGGGAGCAGTGGCGGATCGTATTCACCCCTCCGGACACAGGGCTCATCGTGATCGACACGACGGCGATCTGGCCCTACAACCACCTGTCTGCCCTCTCCTCGAACGGCACGCCGTATCCGGTGACCTGGCAGGCCCGCACCATCCATGTGGTTCCCTACTGCCCCACGGGCGATGCCAACAGCAACTCCGAGATTACCTCAGCCGATGCCATCTACCTGGTAAACCATGTCTTCAAGAACGGTCCGGCGCCTGTGCCCTGCTCCGCCTACGGCGACGTCAACTGCACGGGCACTCTTACTTCGGCCGACATCATCATTCTGCTGAACTACATATTCAGGGCCGGGCCGCGACCCTGCTATGCGTGCGCGCTGGTGGAGCAGGGGGTGTGGGAGTGTCCATGAAGGTGTGGCGTTGTGGCCTTCGGGTTTTGATGCTTGCCGCCATCGGACTGCCGCAACTCGCGTGGGCTCAGACGCCGTATGTGCTTCGGGTTCACACGTTATCGCAGAACGACACGCTGGTTCAGGGCGCTCCAGGTCGAATCGTCTTCGTAGCGGATAGTGCGGGAACCGAGCCCCTCAAGACGATCCGCTGGCCCCTTGAGCTGGCCTTCAGCAATGGTCATCTGCTGGGTCCCATTTCTCTGGCCCCTGGTCCGGCAACGGTAGGCTGGTCACTCACCCCCTGGGGCGCCGTCGGAGCCTCGTTTGTCGACTCGGGCGGCACGACCAATCCTGACTCCCTCAGCCTGACGATCACCGGCACGCAGTCGCCTTACTGGACCGGCACAGGTGAGATCTGGCGAATCACTGTGGTGCCGCTCGACACAGGGCGCATCATCATCGACACGATCCTGGGAGCTGGAATTGAGGCGCTGCTGGCACAGGACTCCACGGGCGCGGAGTACCCGTTGAAGTGGATGGCCGACACGATCACCGTGGTCCCGTCTTGTCCCTCGGGAGACTTGAATGCCGATGGCGTCGTGGATCATGGAGATCTCTATTTGCTGGTGCGCCACGTGTTCTACTTCGAGCCCATCCCCGTCTGCGAGGCCCATGCTGACGTGAATTGCTCGGGGACGGTCAACTCGGCCGACATCATGAGGCTGATCCACTTCTTCCTGTTCGCCGATCGCGGGCTCTGCTACACCTGCAACCACACCGCCGACAGCCTCTGGAATTGTCCCCCCTGACCACCGGTTATTGGAATCAACTGGATCGCCTGCCATACCGATAATCTCAGGGGAACCGTGTTCCATGATCCGTCGAGGAGGTACGCCCATGTCCAACCGTCACCGAGTTCTGACCACTCTGATCCTGGCCCTCCTGGGAGGTGCCTGCAGCCAGCAGGAGCGGGAACGCATCGGCGCCATCCCGTCACAATCGGAGTCCCAAGCGAAACAGGTAGAAGCCCAGCAGCTGCTCCGGCAGATCCACGCCATGCAACAGGCGTACTACAGCGCCAACATGCAATACGGCACCGATCTAGGCACGATCGGCGTCACCCTCCCGACGAATTCGCGCTACAGCTATTCGCTGTCTTCCGCGGGTGCCACCTGGAATTGCAGGGCCACTGCGAATCTGGATTTGGACCCCACCATCGACACCTGGGTCGTCGATCAGGCTGGCGGGGTCATCTGCACTGCGAATGACGCGACGTCGTAAGACGCTGCGCGTCTGACCCCAATCTACTCGGGTGCGGGGCTTTCCGGATCGGGGTTGAGCTTGGGATCGTCCGGCGAATCGGAGGGGGGTGTCTCGGACGCCGGGTTCTTCTTATCGAGCGCGCGCTGCCGCTTCTTATCGCTCTTCTGCTTACGTTTCAATTCTTTCTGGTACTTCTGGAAGCCAAAGTTACTTCGCGCCACTCAGTGTCCTCTTTTCTGTTCGACTCATTGCGAGGGCCTGCCACCGGCTTCACCGGGGCCTTGTCCTGCCGGCCGACCCTGTCCGTTCTCCTTGATATGAAGATACATCCTGGCCGCTCACACAAAAGGGCTAACCCGCATGGGCTGACCCCAGACAAAAGCCCCCGCGATTCTGCGGGGGCTTCGATCTGAAAGGAGCGACTGCGTGGCAGGCTCTTCCAGCCACTTGGATTGGGACATCCTACTGCTTGGGCGCTGCCTCGGGCACAGGCGGGGGCGGCGTTGGCATGGAGGCGTGGTCTACCAGGTACACCCACTTGCCGTCGCGCTCGGCCTTCACGTCGCTGAAACGGCCCAGCATCTCCATGGGCTTCCCATCGGGGCCAGGCATGGTGAGCTTGAAGAGCCCCCAGGAGACCACAACTTCGCCCACGGGCAATTGGTGACTCTCGGTGATCTCCAGGCTGCAGCCTTTCATGGTGACGGCCATCTGCGCGAATGACTCTTTGATGGCCTGCGGTCCCCTGACCACCATGGCGTCAGGCGGAAGGAGCACAACCTCCGGACTGTTCCAGTAGAGCGGCACCATGGCCTCGGCATTGCCTTCGTTGAAGGCCTTGAGGAACGCCACTTCGAGACCCTTGGCCCCCTTGAGCATGTCTTCCGGCGAGGCCGCTGTGGCGGTCGCGGTGATGAAGGCCGCAGCCACCAGGCCGGCGGCGATCCGAGTAAATCCGTTCATGTTGTTTTCTCCTGTGGGGTGGTAAGTGAATCACGTTCAGCATGTATGTACAAAAGCCCCCGCGTTTCCGCGGGGGCTTCAGCATTAACCCGGCGACGTCCTACTCTCCCACCCAGTCTCCCGGACAGTACCATCGGCGCTGGTGGGCTTAACTTCTGTGTTCGGAATGGGAACAGGTGTGACCCCACCGCCATTGCCACCGAGAATATTTGCAGATGAGCATATGCGAGGGGACAAAGCAGCCAGAATTGTGTCCTGGCTCCCTTTCACGTCCCAAGCACCTTCAACGACGCACCCGAAACGATCAACGATTAAAAAGGATCAAGTCTCACGGCCTATTAGTATCACTCGGCTGAACGCATCGCTGCGCTTACACCTATGACCTATCAACCCGGTAGTCTACCGGGGGCCTTTAGTCCTAAAAGGAGGGATGCCTTATCTTGGGGTGGGCTTGGCACTTATATGCTTTCAGCGCTTATCCCTTCCGAACACGGCTACCCTGCGCTGCGACTGGCGTCACAACAGGTACACCGGCGGTTCGTCCGTTCCGGTCCTCTCGTACTAAGAACAGCTCCCCTCAAGCATCCTGCGCCCGCAACAGATAGGGACCGAACTGTCTCACGACGTTCTAAACCCAGCTCACGTACCACTTTAATTGGCGAACAGCCAAACCCTTGGGACCTTCTCCAGCCCCAGGATGTGATGAGCCGACATCGAGGTGCCAAACCCCCTCGTCGATATGAACTCTCGGAGGAGATAAGCCTGTTATCCCCAGAGTACCTTTTATCCGATAAGCGACGGCACTTCCACGCGTAACCGCCGGATCACTAAGCCCTGCTTTCGCACCTGCTCGACGTGTCTGTCTCGCAGTTAAGCTCCCTTATGCCTTTGCACTCGTCGGCTGGTTACCAATCAGCCTGAGGGAACCTTTGGGCGCCTCCGTTACCATTTAGGAGGCAACCGCCCCAGTCAAACTACCCGCCTGACAATGTCCCTCAGCCGGATTCACGGCTGCAGGTTAGAATTCCGGTAGCACAAGGCTGGTATTTCACTTTTGACTCCACCGAACCTAGCGGCCCGGCTTCAAAGTCTCCCAGCTATACTACACATGCGACACCAAAACCCAATGTCAGGTTGCAGTAAAGGTTCATGGGGTCTTTCCGTCCCGTTGCGGGTAAACGGCATCTTCACCGCTACTACAGTTTCGCCGAGCCCGTGGTTGAGACAGCGCCCAAGTTGTTATACCATTCGTGCAGGTCGGAATTTACCCGACAAGGAATTTCGCTCAGTTAACCCATCCTGTTTCCAGGACAGCTGGACTCTATCTTAGTCGGCCTCTATTCATCTCCCCCGCGATTTGTCGAATTTCCTCGACTCCTTCGCTGGTCAGATGTGTTCCCTCGCTCATCAACTGCACGACTCGCCTGAATTTCAGGAAGTCGATTCGCTTTTTTGATTTGAGGGAGTGCTTTTCGAAGAATGGAATGATGTGCTCATTGAGGTGCTGCAGGCTGCGCACACGGTAGGCCATTCGGTCTCCGTGATTGACTCGCACCACCCCGCACCCGAACTGCTTCTTCAGGGCGTGGAGGATCTGCACATCTTGTTTGTGTTGTACCACGGTGAATTCAGGAAGTACCTGAAAGCCGACTGTCATGCCGGGATGTTGTGATATCCCCACATGAAAGCAGCCTTCACCGTCTACAAAACCGACTATCCATTCAGCGGCAAGCTTCATAGGCCGACCCCGAACATATAGCCTCTGAGGGTTCCCATCGTATCACTTTGGGCCTTCCCTGCGGATTGTCCCCATGTCTGCCGGATTTTGACTGGCCCAGGAAGCGGACCGAGTACCGGGCAGCTGTGCGAGGAGTTTCCCGCATATAGTTCAGTTTTACTAAGGCTAGCGATTGCTGACCTTAGGACCGTTCGATCATTGTTTGCACCGAATACATCTCGGCACGGTTCCAGACCACAGAACCCTCCATGTCGCCATGGAGATCGGACTATATCATAAGCGGATTGGCTCTGACGGCTTTCCCAGTGAGCCACTTGCTTCTTGGCGTGTAGTCTCTGAGGATTCCTTCAACCGGAGCTGAAGGCCTTTCCTGCTGATTGTCCGCACCTCACGGATTGTCACTGCCCGAACAGGCGCAGTACCGGAGGATCCAACGGAGTTTCCAGCATTTAGCCAAGTTTATTAACGTAACTACAACGGTGTTCTTTATAGTTACGGCCGCCGTTTACCGGGGCTTCAATTCAGAGCTTCGCAACCGAAGTCGCTGACCCCTCCTTTTAACCTTCCGGCACCGGGCAGGTATCAGACCCTATACGTCGCCTTACGGCTTAGCAGAGTCATGTGTTTTTAGTAAACAGTCACCCAGGCCACTTTACTGTGACCGCTTTGGGCTTCCAGTCGCGAGGACTGGTCACCTACCGGCGGCACCCCTTCTCCCGAAGTTACGGGGTTATTTTGCCTAGTTCCTTAACCACGGTTCGCTCGAGCACCTTAGGCTACTCGCCTCGCCTACCTGTGTCGGTTTGCGGTACGGTCACCTGACATCCTGGGATAGAGGTTTTTCTCGGCAGCATGCTTATTGCCAGTTTATGTCCTAGGGACTCCCCATCGCGCCTCGGAGTTGGGCTGGCGGATTTGCCTACCTGCCCCTCCTACACGCTTAGACCGGCGTCCATCAGCCGGCTGGCATTCACTTCTGCGTAACCCCATACCTCATAACGGCTGTCCGGTGGTACGGGAATGTTGACCCGTTTCCCATCACTTACGCCTTTCGGCCTCAGCTTAGGGACCGACTAACCCTGAGAGGACTGACCTTCCTCAGGAAACCTTAGGCTTGCGGCGTGCGGGGTTCTCGCCCGCATAATCGCTACTCGTTCCGGCATAATCTCTTCTGCTTCGTCCAGTCGGTCTTACGACCGGCCTTCGACCTACGGCAGAATGCTCCCCTACCGCTCTTATCCGAAGATAAGAGCCCGTGGCTTCGGTATCATGCTTAGTCCCGTGTATTATCGGCGCAGAATCACTAGACCAGTGAGCTATTACGCACTCTTTAAATGATTGCTGCTTCTAAGCCAACATCCTGGCTGTTTCAGTAACTCTACAACCTTTGTCACTTAGCATGAATTTAGGGACCTTAGCCGACGATCTGGGTTGTTTCCCTCTCGGACACGAAGCTTATCCCTCGCGCCCTCACTCCCGGTAAACACGTGAGCGGCATTCGGAGTTTGATTGGGGTCGGTAACCTTGTGGGGCCCCTAACCCAGTCAGTGCTCTACCTCCGCTACGCTATACACCGAGGCTGCCCCTAAAGGCATTTCGGGGAGAACCAGCTATCGCCAAGTTTGATTGGCCTTTCACCCCTAGGCACAGCTCATCCCCTAACTTTTCAACGTTAGTGGGTTCGGACCTCCATCCCGTTTTACCGGGATTTCATCCTGGCCATGCCTAGATCACATGGCTTCGGGTCTACTGCCCGCCACGATCGCCCTATTCAGACTCGCTTTCGCTACGGGTGCGGTGGTGTTCACCTTACCCTGCGACGGACATGTAACTCGCCGGATCATTATTCAATAGGCACACCGTCATCCTGGTCCGAATCCGAAGATTCGGGCAGGACTCCGATCGCTTGTAAGCACACGGTTTCAGGTACTATTTCACTCTGCGTCAGCAGTACTTTTCACCTTTCCCTCACGGTACTCGTTCGCTATCGGTCATGTGGGAGTATTTAGCCTTACCGGGTGGTCCCGGCAGATTCAAACGGGATTTCTCGTGTCCCGCCCTACTTGGGAACTCCGAACACAGAACACTACTCTTTTGACTACGGGCCTATCACCCACTCCGGGGCCCCTTTCCAGAGGCTTCGTCTAGAGCGTGTTTTGGTAACTGTGCGATCTGTCAGGTGCCAGATCGATCGGGTCCCACGACCCCGACCCTGCAACGCCACCGGGCTTTGACGCAGGAATCGGTTTAGGCTGTTCCCATTTCGCTCGCCGCTACTATGGGAATCACGGTTGTTGTCTGTTCCTGGGGGTACTAAGATGTATCAGTTCTCCCCGTTACCTCGTGCCGGACTATGAATTCATCCGGCCGCGACTTCGGTTACCCGAAGCCGGGTTGCCCCATTCGGAAATCCCCGGATCAAAGGATGTTTGCTCCTCCCCGAGGCTTATCGCAGCTTACCACGTCCTTCATCGGCTCCACATGCCAAGGCATCCCCCGTGCGCTCTTAGTAACTTGATCCACAACCTAATGGTTGCTCGTTTGAGTGCATCGTTGAAGATGCTTACACTCGCATTATGCTCCATCTGCAGTTGTCAAAGAACAGCAGGGCGCAAAAGCGCCCTGCAAGGCAACCCCGATAATAGGGGGGCACTCACCGAGTGTCAAGCTTTTCTAAAATCTTTGTTGAATACTTTCAGAATATCTGTCGAGGCCGGCTATCTCGCTGTCGTACAATGAGTTGGTGCGGCTACTTGAAACATCGAAAGGTTGTGACGCTCGTAGATCCCGTGGTTACCTGTACGGTCTTTCGGGCCTCCCCCAGCAGCTCGCCTTCGCCACCGTAGAATCGGGCGGTCAATTCGTGGGCCCCGGGCGGCAATTCCGTCTTCAGCATGTAAATACGTCCCGGCAGCAGGATCCAACTCCGCGTGTCGGCTTGCTCTGTGGCCACGTTGATCGTGTTGACGATCCAGCCGAAGGTCTCGTCTTCCTTTTTCGCTGCTTTGCGGAGGGCCTCTTTGGCCAAAGCGCGCGCCACCGTCTTGAGCAGAATTTCCGGCATACGCCGTCGGAAGTCTGCGGCGGCCACCGCGGCCAGGTGGATCGCCGGCTCGGCTTGAAACACCTCACCCGAAGGCAGTGCCAGCTCGCACGTGACCACCTGCGCGGGAATCTCCACGAGCCGGGGAAACGCGAACGACAGCACGTGGTCGAGCTTCACGTTGCTCTTTTCGTATGCGTAGATGTCGTCGCCGTACGCATTCACATACTTCTCTGCGGTCGCCATCTGATCGAGCGTGTTCCCGTCGAAAATCGGGAGCGTGATGCGCACAGATTCCCGATACGGCACAAACCCGCACTCGAAGTAGACCACGGTGTTGTGGGTGTTCCCTTCCCCGGCCCGCGCAGCCACTGTGGAATCGAGTGCCCGTAGCTCCTCCAGGTCCGTCTGCCGGCCCACGTGTTCGGCCGCCGCGTAGTAATCGGACATGAGCCACGGAGGAGCCCCTTCACCGAAGGCGGCTTCATATTCTCCGTAGCGCGCCCAGGCGTCACGCAGCGAAATCGCCGCATCGTTGGCTTCTCCGCGCGATTCGTACAGGATTCCCGTGAAGTATTGGAGAAAGGCATCCTGCCGGAAGTGCTCCTGCCCCTGCGTCTCTTCCGCGTAGCGCGACAGGTACTCGTTGGCTTTGCGCGCCTCCACCAGCGCATCGTCCGGCGTGCCCAGGGCCAGGTAGTTGAGGGCCCGATAGTACTGAATGAACTGCAACTCGTGAGCCGCACCGCGATAGGGGAGCGAAAGATCGCTTGTGACCAGAGACGCCGCGGCGCGCGAAAGACTCTTCGTGTAAAGATCCTCGGCGCGTTTCTCCGCCTTCTCGAACGCTTCGTTGCTTTCGTTCCAGCGCCCGGCCAGATGCATCATGTAGCCGCGATCGAGCCAGTACAACAGGTCGGACTCTTTCTCTTTCCGCTTTTCGAATGCGGCCACAGCCGCGGGCACGTCGCCGGCCGCCAAAGACGTGCGCACGTCGACGAGTTCCTGATTGTGGGAAGCGCACCCGGACAACGCCGCGAACAGCAACAACACGGCCAGTGCGCCCACGGGCCCACACGTGCCACATGGGTGCGATGAGTGGGCCGGCCTGTGCCGGCCCGACACACGACCACGCACTGTAGAGAATCGCATGCTATGGCCCTGGCGATGCAGGGGCCGCCTCACGCATCTGCGGCCGAAGGCCAGTCTTCAACACGCAGCGGCCGCCCCACACTCGGTTCATCCAAGCGGTATCTGTCCAGACGAGCTAGGGACCGTAGCTCGACTGGTTGAGCATCTTCTTGATCTTCTTCTGTCCCATCCAGACCTTCACGTTGGTTTCGATGTTCACGAGCTGAAGATCCGTCTGGTAGTACTTCACGGCCTCCCCGTCGGCGGCGTCGTTGATCTGATTGATCTCACCCAGGAGCATGTAGTCGGCGCCCACTTCGCGGCCCATCTGCTTGAGGGTCTCCGGTGAGGCGTTCACTCTCTGATCTTCGCGCTCCTCGCGCACCTCGCCCCGTTCCTCCGCCGACGCCACCACCTGCACGCTGCCCGAATTCACCATGGCGCGTTCGATGTCCTTGAGGAACGTGCCCACGGCGATGTGTTCCAGCGATTTGTTGCGGATGGAACCGGCGATCACCGTGGGGTTCTTCGCCTTGGCGCGCAGGTGGTCGGGCAGCCATTTGTTCGACAGGCAATCCTTGATCATCTCCTCTGCCACCAGTCGCGAATCGGTGTCGTTCCATTCGCCCGACAGATCTACCGTCTCGTTGGGATCGATCCGCGTCACCTTCTTGCCGCCGCAGCCTGCGATCGCTACGACGAGTGTGGCCACCAGGGCCGAACTGACAAGCCTGCTAAAAATCACGCGTCCCTCCTTTGTGGATGAATCTGAACCCCAAGGGCAGTGACCGCGCCGGCCGTCAGCGGCCCGCGCACCCCTCTCGACTTGTATTCAAGAGCTTCACCAAAAGCGACCGGGCGAGGTTGACGGCGCGTCCACGATGCGAGATGGCGTTTTTCTCTGCGAGCGAGAGCTCCGCGAAGCTGCGCCGCGAAGGCGGGTGATAGAACACGGCGTCGTACCCGAACCCTCCGGCCCCCTTCTCGATGGTGAGAATCTCTCCCTCCACCCGGCCCGCAACAGTAAGCGTTTCCTCGCCCGGCCGGGCAATGGCGATCACGGTTTCAAACCGCGCGCCGCGCTCCCCGGCGGGGACCGACTTCATGTCGTCCAGGAGCTTTTGCCGATTGGACGCGTAGGTGGCCTCCGGTCCGGAGTAGCGCGCCGACCACACACCCGGAGCGCCCCCCAGAGCATTCACGAGAAGTCCCGTGTCGTCGGCCAGCGCCCAGGAGCCTGTGTAGGCACACGCCTCCTCTGCCTTGAGCCGGGCGTTCTCATCCAGGGTTCGCCCTGTCTCGTCGATTGCACGGTGAGCCGGCCACTCCCACAGGCCGCGCACCGTGATGGGCAGGTCGGACAACAGCTGCGCGATTTCCCGGCCCTTGTCCCGATTGTGGGTGGCCAGCACGAGTTCCGGCCGCGTGTCCGGATCAGTAGTTTTCAATGTGTACTACGCGCGCCTCTTCCACATGGGTCCCCAGGAACAAGGGCCCCAGCGTTTCGAACTTCTCCGGGCCGTCGGACACATAGTACTCGTGCCGTGGTGTGCCTCCCGCGCGTTCGAGCCGCGTTTCGCGCAGGACCGTGGCCACCTTGGCGGCCGTCGCCTCCGCCGCATCCACGAGCGACACGCCCGATCCAAGCACCTTCGAGAGCACGGGTCGCAGGAGCGGAAAATGCGTGCAGCCCAGGATCACGGCGTCGAAGGGTCCGGGGGCGAAGCCTTTGGTGTATTCGCGGGCAATGAGTTCGGTGGCCGGAGTATTCGTCCAGCCCTCCTCCACCAGGGCCACGAACAGCGGGGCGGCAATCGACACCAGATCCAGATCCGGCCGCCTCGCCTTGAGCGCGTTCTCGTAGGCGCCCGATGCCACGGTACCCGATGTAGCGAGGAGCCCCAGACGGCCGCCATGGTGTGCCGCGAGCGCCGCTTCCACACCAGGCTCGACCACGCCCACCACAGGCACCGACAAATGCTCCTGCAAGTCCCGGAGGGCATGCGCCGACGCCGTATTGCAGGCCACCACCACGGCCTTGCACTGACGCTCCAGGAGAAAGGCCGCGTTCTGTCGCGAGAACCGACGAATGACTTCGGGAGAGCGGGTGCCGTACGGGAAGCGGCCGGTGTCGCCGAAGTACACGATCGATTCGGAGGGCAGGTGATGCCACAGAGCGCGCACCACGGACAACCCACCGAGTCCCGAGTCGAACACACCCAGCGGACGATCGTTCACAATTTCTCCTCGCTCCCTCGCCGGAACGACACCACGCTGCGATACAGGGCCTCCGCCAGCTTCTTCTGATTCGTGCGATTCGCGAGCCACAGCTCTTCGTCTGCATTCGAAACGAACCCGGTCTCCACGAGCACGGACGGCATGTAGGCGTGGTACAGCACCACGAACCCGGCCTGGTTCACGCCGCGGTCGGGCACGGAGAACGTCTGGGCGAACTCCCTCTGAATGGTCTGCGCCAGCTCGGCCGACTCCACCAGAAACTGGTTCTGCAGAAGATCCGTGAGAATGAAGTCCATGTCGTCGGTGCCCGCCTCCGCGTGAGACTCCTCGAAGCGCAGCGAGGCATTTTCCAGCTGCTCCGTGGCGCGCGCCTCGTCGGATTTCGCGGCCGACAAAAAGAAGGTCTCGAATCCGCGCGCCGACTTGCGCGGAGCCGAATTGGCGTGCAGCGAGATGAACAGATCGGCGTTGGCCTCGTTGGCGATCTCTGCGCGTTTCTTAAGCGGCACGAAGGTGTCGTCGTCGCGCGTGAGGATCGCCTTGAACATGGGGTCGCCATTGAGCAGTCGGGCCAGCTCGAGGGCCACTCCCAGCACCACGTCCTTCTCCCGGATGCCGCGACGCCCCACGGCGCCAAGATCCTCGCCTCCGTGACCTGCATCCACCACGATCACATCGATGGGGTCGAGCTCCAGCCCCGCGGTTTCGGATCCGAGCACGCCGGGTGCATCGGCTGAGTCGAGCTGAAACGTGGTGTCGAACAGGGTGAGCTCGATGCGGTAGGGATCGGGCACCAGGCGATGCTCCCAGCGCACCCGGCCCGGCTGGAGGCGGAACGACAGCTGGGCCGACCCTTCCAGCTCGTACGACTTGAACTCCCAGATGTAGCGCGAGAACGGCCGGCGATTGAACGACACGCTTCCCAGCGTAGCGCCCGGGATGGAAATGTTGAGCCAGTCGTCCATGGACGGATACACTTCGTAGGCCACCGGACCGCCGGTGGGGATCTGAAGGATCAGGCCGTTGCGCAGGAGTTCGCCCGCGATCGTGCCCAGCTTCAGATTGGACTGTTGAAACTGCAGCACCTCATCCTGCGGTGACCACCCCACCGGAGTTTTGAAGATGCGACCCAGAAGTTCCGCCGTAGTGGCCAGGGGCAGTGTGACGTCTCCGTCCTTGAGCAGCACCGGCACCGAGAGATTGAACACCGTGGTGTCGAGGCGAACGAAGGGTGAGGAGTCGAAGAGCACCATGGTGTGCCCGCTGATCCGGGCCGTGGCGGCGGCCGGGAACGGGCCGTAGTCCACGGTGCCGCCGAGAGCGCCGATCAGTTCGGTGGCGCGGACGTAGGTGATCCCCTCCACCTTCCAGCTCGCGATGCGCACCGACTCGGCCCCCGGAATCCGAACGGTGGCTGCCTGGGCGCTCTGGGCGTAACACTGCAGGCACACCCACACGGCCCAGGCGAAGGCCAAAGCGACGCGAACGAAGGAGGCGTTGGGATGGATTCTAATCTTCGCCGCGATCGCGCGCACGCCGGATGTCCTTTTCCTTGATGCTGGCCCGCTTGTCATACTCACGTTTGCCCTCGGCCAGCGCCAGTTCGACTTTCGCCTTGCCTTCCTTGAAATAGATCGAGAGCGGCACCAGGGTGAGCCCCTTCTCCATGACCTTGCCGATGAGTCGGCGGATCTGGTGCCGATGCATCAAGAGCTTGCGATCACGTCGTGTATCATGGTTGTCGCGGGACGCCGGATCGTAAGGGCTGATGTGTGCACCCACCAGGTACAGCTCGCCGCCCTTGATCTGTCCGTATGCGTCCCGAAGCTGGCCCTTCCCCTCTCTCAGGCTCTTGACCTCGGATCCCAGAAGCGCAATGCCCGCCTCCCAGCGATCGAGAATATGATAGTCGTGGAGAGCCTTGCGGTTCCGGATCACGGGCCCCGCTCCCCCGTGCTCGGCCTTCACGGGCGCAATATAGACGCCCCCCACAGGGGCGGCAACCACCTTAGCGGTTGTCCCCCTAAAGTGCCCCCTCTATACTGCTGAGCTTTGACAGAACCACGAACCCATGGTAGCCATCATCCCAGTCGCCGGAGTCGGATCACGCCTGCGCCCGCACACGCACACGGCCCCCAAGCCGTTGCTGCACGTGGCCGGCAAACCCATTCTGGGCCACATCCTAGACCAGCTGGCCACCGTCTCGCCCGAGCGCGTGATCTTCGTGGTGGGCCACATGGGCGACCAGATCATCGACTTCGTCAAGACCCACTACGATTTTGAGGCCGAGTTCATCGAACAGACCGAGCTGGTGGGCCTGGGGTATGCCGTGTACCTGGCGCTTCAGCAAACGGGCGATCGCGACGTGCTCATTCTGCTTGGCGACACCATCATCGATTGCGACCTCCCGGCCATGATCGCCTCGGGCGATAACGTGCTCGGACTCAAGCCCGTGGACGACCCGTCGCGCTTCGGGATCGCCGAAGTGGAGGGCGATCGAATCGTGCGTCTTGTGGAGAAGCCCGACCAGCCCGCCTCCGACCTGGCGATTGTGGGCGTGTACTACCTGAAGGACGCGCCGCGCCTTCGCACCGAGCTTCACTACCTCATGGAACACCAGGTGACCAGCCGCGGGGAGTACCAGATCACCGACGCGCTGCAGCGCCTGATCCAGGCCGGCTGCACCCTTCGGCCGTTTGCCATCGAACACTGGTACGACTGCGGCAAGAAGGAGACGCTTCTCGCCACCAACCGGGCCCTCCTGCGAGGCGCGCCTCAGGCCGTCTCCTCCGACGGGGCCGTCATCGTGCCGCCCGTTTTCGTGGCCCCCGACGCCTCCGTGGAGGGCGCCATCATCGGTCCCTACGTGTCCATCGGACCGGGCGCGAAGGTGCGCAACTGCATCGTGCGCGATTCGATCATCTCGGCCGGCGCCCAGGTGTCGGACCTCCTCCTCGAAGGCTCCCTGGTGGGCAACAATACGTCTTTGTGCGGACATTTCAAGAAGTTCAACGTAGGTGACGATTCCGAAGTCACCGATCTCTGACTCACTCTAACAAGGTCTCAGGCATGAACGGAAAACACTTTCTCTTCTCCTCCGAGTCGGTCACCGGCGGACACCCCGACAAGGTGTGCGACCAGATCTCCGACGCGGTACTCGACGCGGTGCTCAAAGACGACCCCAGGGGTCGTGTGGCCTGCGAAACCTTTATCACGGTGGGGCTCGTGATCGTGGGCGGCGAGATCACCACGCACACGTACGTGGACATCGCCGGCCTGGCACGCCAGGTGATCCGCGACATCGGCTACACGCACGCCAAGTACGGATTCAATTACCAGACGTGCTCGGTGCTCAACGCCATCGGTCCGCAGTCGCCCGACATCGCGCAGGGCGTCGACACGGGGGGCGCGGGCGACCAGGGCCTCATGATCGGCTACGCCTGCCGTGAGACCAAGGAGCTCATGCCTCTGCCCATCACGCTGTCGCATCGGCTCTCGATGCGGCTTCGTGACGTGCGCGAGAAGGGGATCCTCCCCTACCTGGGCCCCGACGGCAAGTCGCAGGTGACGGTGGAGTATGTCAACGGCAAGCCGGCCCGCGTGGATGCCGTGGTGATCGCCGCGCAGCACACCGATGAAGTGCTCGACCGATCCGGGCACCACATGTCGAAGAGGGCCAAGGCGGAACTCGTCGAACATGTGATTCGTGAAGCCGTGCCCGCACGCTGGCTCGACCGGAAGACCAAGTTCTACGTGAACGAAACCGGCAAGTTCGTGGTGGGCGGCCCCCAGTCGGACACGGGCATGACGGGACGCAAGATCATCGTCGACACCTACGGCGGCATGGCGGCCCACGGCGGGGGAGCGTTCTCCGGCAAGGACCCGTCGAAGGTCGACCGCAGCGCATCCTACATGGCGCGCTACGTGGCCAAGAACATCGTGGCCGCCGACCTGGCCGACGAATGCACGGTGCAGCTGGCGTACTGCATCGGCGTGGCCGAGCCGGTGTCGGTGCTCGTGCACACGCACGGCGAGGAAAAGATCGAAGACACCAAGCTCTCGAAACTGGTGCGCGAGGTGTTCGATCTCACGCCCCGGGGCATCATCAAGTCCCTCAACCTTCTGCGCCCGATCTACAGAAAGACGGCCGCGTATGGACACTTCGGCAGACCGCTCAAGGAGTTCACCTGGGAGGCCACCGACAAAGCAGACATTCTCAAGAGAAAGGCCCGCTCCCTATGACCACGGCTACGAAGCTCGAATCCGACGTCAAAGACCTGAAGCTCGCAGAGTCCGGCGCCTTGCGGATCGAATGGGCCGAGAAGAACATGCCTGTTCTGCGGCAGATCCGCGAGCGCTTCCAGAGGGACCTGCCCCTGAAGGACGTCCCGCTGGCGTGCTGCCTCCATGTCACCACGGAGACGGCCAACCTTATGATCACGCTCAAGGCGGGGGGCGCGAAGCCGTATCTGTGCGCCTCCAATCCGCTGTCCACGCAGGACGATGTGGCCGCCGCCCTGGTGAAAGTGTTTGGCATCCCCACGTTCGCCATCTGCGGTGAAGACCACAAGACGTACTACGAACACATCGACGCCTGCCTGGATGCGGGGCCGCGAATCACCATGGATGACGGCGCCGACCTCGTGTCGCGGCTGCACACCGAGCGCAAGAGCCAGGCCGGCGAGATCTGGGGCGGCACGGAGGAAACCACGACGGGCGTGATCCGCTTGCGCGCCATGCAGGAGAAGGGCGTGCTGCTCTTCCCCGTGGTGGCCGTGAACGACTCGCAGACCAAACACTTCTTCGACAATCGCTACGGCACGGGGCAGAGCACGGTGGACGGTATCATTCGCGCCACCAATCACCTCCTGGCCGGGTCCACCGTGGTGGTGGCCGGGTACGGCTGGTGCGGGCGCGGCGTGGCCACGCGCTCGGCCGGCATGGGAGCTCACGTCGTGGTCACCGAGGTAGATCCGGTGCGCGCCCTGGAAGCTCAGATGGACGGCTACCGGGTGATGCCCATGGCGGAAGCGGCGAAGATCGGCGATGTGTTCATCACGCTGACGGGCGACACGTCCGTGATCCGGCGCGAACACTTCGAAGTGAT
>Ga0105347_1000347_pt1 | contig 22463 bp, 20 predicted proteins | sample EasRivMeERMLT890_FD_89677 | JGI IMG/M metagenome (GOLD analysis project Ga0105347, IMG submission 89677) | Soil microbial communities from meander-bound floodplain in the East River, Colorado, USA - East River MetaG ERMLT890 | ecosystem: Environmental > Terrestrial > Soil > Floodplain | place... | reverse complement strand
GTTCCCGACGCAGCTGTTCATCACGCTGGTGGGCGTCACCTTGTTGTTCAGCATGGCCCGCTGCAACGGTACGCTGGAGCGAGTCACCGAGCGCGCCGTGCGCCTCTGTCGCGGCCACGCGGGTTTCCTGCCGATCATGTTCTTCTTCCTTGCGCTCGCCCTGTCGACGATCGGCCCCGGCAGCATCGGCGCGACCGCGCTTCTGGCACCTCCTGCCATGGCTGTCGCTGCACGGACCGGTATCTCGTTCTTCATGATGGCCCTCATGGTTGGCAACGGGGCGCTCGCCGGCAGCCTCTCCCCGTTTTCGCCCACCGGCGTCGTCGCCAATGGCGTGATGGCGCGCATGGGATTCCCGGGGTTGGAGTGGCAGATGTTTGCCAACAACATCGCAGGCCATACGCTGGTCGCGTTCGGGGGGTATTTCCTGCTGGGCGGCTGGCGTCTCTTCCGGCGAGGGGGCAGCCGCACTGAAACCGTGGAGCTGCCCAGTCAGCCGCTCGAGCCGCGTCACTGGCTGACGTTGGGGCTCATCGCCGCACTCCTCGTCGGTGTCATCGTGTTCGAATTCGAGGTGGGGATGACGGCACTCACCGCCGCGGCCATACTCTCGTTTGCGCGCGCCGCCGACGAGAAAGAGGCCATCCACGGCATGCCGTGGGGCGTCATGTTGATGGTGAGCGGGGTCACGGTGCTCGTCATCCTGATGGAGAAGACCCAGGGACTGGACCTGTTCACGAATCTGCTGGTACGGCTCTCGACACCGCGCTCGGTCACGGCCGTTGTGGCATTCGTGACTGGTGTGGTGTCCGTGTACAGCAGCACATCGGGCGTCGTGTTGCCCGCGTTCCTGCCGACTGTCCCAGGCCTCGTTCACCGTCTCGGCGGTGTCGATCCGATCGCCGTCGCGTCGGCGATCAGCGTCGGCTCGCACCTGGTCGATCTGTCACCACTGTCGACCACGGGCGCACTGTGCCTGGCGGGGCTGACCGCGGGCGTCGACTCTCAGGGACTCTTCAATAAGCTGCTTGCGTGGGGCCTGTCGATGACGGTTGTCGGCGCGGTCCTGTGCTGGTTGATGTTCGGATAGCAGCGGCGAGCCCAATGCAAATCCCAAATCCCAAGTCCCAAACCCCAAATCCCAAATCACGTGTTCTGGCGTTGGGGTTTGGGGTTTGGGTTTTGGGTCTTGGGATTTCCGCCCCGGCGTTGGCGCAATCACCATACGTTGCCGGCGCAATCGGCGCCGACGTGTCGCGTTCCAGTCACGCCGATTCGAATTTCTATTCGTCGCCGACAAATAGTGCAGAGGTCCTGAGCGGCGCGCTCCGCGTGGGCACGTCCATCAACCGCATCTGGGGTGTGGAGCTGGAATACGTTCGAGCAGGCCGCAGCTCCGACGAAACGCAAACCATTCTTCCGCTGGCTCAGGCAGGGAGCACCTCGGTCAACCTCGCGCAGCTCCTGCCCGGTGTTGGGCCAGGCATTCCGATACCGTTTCCCTTTGAATACCGGTCCGAGGTCAGGCGGCGGCAAACGAGCATGAATGCCGTCGCGTGGGCGCGGCAACCGGTGGGGGGCGTCGTCGACCTTGTGTACCTTGCCGGAATCGCCTTCACGCGCGAACGCTCGGAGCTGACGCAGAACATCAGTCCAGTTTCCAGGGCAATCGTCCCGCCCACCTCGATTCGAAGCACGTTCACGGAGTACGCGACGCGCCCGCTGGTTGGAATGGAGGCGCGCATCGAGCTCACCTCGCGGCTCCGCCTGGTTCCAGGACTTCGAGTCCAGGGACTCGGCGATGGCTGGCTTGTACGCCCGAATGTCGCGCTTGGCTGGTTCTTCTAGAGCAAGACCTAATCGATCGGGCGGAGCCCAGGCACTTCAGGGACGACGTATCGCTTCACGAGCTCCAGGAGGGTATCGAATCGGAATGGCTTCTCGAGCCATCCGTCAACGTGCAGGTCTGCGCGCTCTTCAACGCTGACGTCGCTGGCGGTGATGACGATTGTGGGAATCGTGGCGAGTATGGGATCGGCGAGCTGACGCGAGCGGAACGCATTCCCGTTCAACGCTCCCGGCAGCTGCAGGTCGAGGACGATCAGGGCGAATCCGTGCGGCTGTGCGGCGAGCTCACTCAAGCCGCGCCGGGCATCCGGCTCTTTGATCACCATGTATCCGTGCAGTTCCAGCAGCTGCGCAAGCCCCTCCCGTACATCATCCCGGTCCTCGATGAGGAGAATCTCGCCGCGACGAGGTGAGGGATACGCCAACGGAACTTCGTCACGTGGACCGATCGCCTCCACGTCAGCTTTGAGCAGGCTTGCTACCTGATCCATAGAGGACTCACGGCGGGCGTAGTCCACGATATGTGCCACGCGACGCCATCGAGATGACATGGGATCAGACCGCGGTGATGCCGTGTTCCCGGGTCAGACCCTGCGATGGCCGATTCACGGTTGGCCGGAACCGCTACACGAGGGGACGGAAAAATCTACCTTGTTCGCGCGCCAAGTGCGGCGCGCGCCGTTGCGGGCTCGATCAGCAGGAAGGCCACCGCGGCGCCGATCCCGACGGCGATCTGCACGACCGCCAGCTCGGGGCGCGAATCACCGGTTAACGCTCCGCCGGTCACGAGCGTCCCCGTGAAGACCCAGTCAGCGGCGGCGACCCACCCCGCCGCGCGCCCGCGCGCCCATTCAAGCTCGGCTGGATAGAATCGCGACGTGAACCAGAGATGGAGGCGTAGCGTGACCGCGACGATGGCCGCCGCGAGCACGGCGACGAATACAGCGTTGCCTTCTTTGCCGCCGATGACCCCTCGCGCGATCCAGGCTGGCCACGTCATCACGCCGTACACCAACGCCGCGGTGGCCTGGTGAAACTCCCACCACCATCGCGCCGGCTGGGAGAGAAGCGCTGACGCGGCATGCTCCTTCGCGGCACCCTGTGATGGGTGCGCAATCTCGCGTTCGAGCGCAGCAAGCAGCTCGCGGGCGGACTGATAGCGCTCGTTCGGATCGGTCTGGATGCACCGCCACGCGATGTCGGACGCCGATACCGGCATCGGACGTCGCCCTGGCGTCAGGGGGTGGAATCCGGTGAATATCTCCGTCAGGACCACGCCGAAGGCATAGATATCGGCACGGAAGTCGGTGGCCGCGCCGAGCAGCTGCTCTGGCGGCATGTACGCAGGTGTGCCCACCGCAGCGCCAGGACGCGTCAAGCGCGTCGACGTGATGCCCTCCAGCTGCGCGATGCCGAAGTCGACGACCTTGACCGCACCAACCGCAGTGATCAGCACGTTCTCGGGCTTCAGATCGCGATGCACGACGCCTGCATCGTGCGCCGCGCACAGCGCACGCGCGATGTCAGCCGCGACCGCCAGCGCGCGCGACGGTTCGAGCGGCGCCTGCTCGATTTCGCTGCGCAGTGTATGTCCATCGACGAACTCGGAGGCGATGAACAGCTGGCCGTCGATCTCTTCGAGCGCGTACACGGTCGCTACCGCCGGATGGGAGATGGTCGCAGCGGCGCGCGCCTCCCGCCGCAGGCGCTCACGTTGTGCCGCGTCGCCGTCCTGAACTGGGGGGAGCGCCTTAAGCGCCACACGTCGATCGAGCCGCAGGTCACGCGCGGAATAGACGATGCCCATGCCGCCACGGCCGATTTCGCGCTCGATCTCGTATGAGCCGATCCGCGTGCCGGGCGCGAGGAACTCGGGCGCGGCAATGTCACTCGGATCGACGACGACCGGCGCCTCGAGAAATCCTCCGGCCGTTTCGTGCGCCGCGACCAGCGCCGCTGCCTCGCGTGCGAGCATCTCGTCGCTGCCGGCTTCGCGCATCAGCCAGTCGAGCCGTGTGTCGGGCGGCTGTTCGAGCGCGCCGTGGAACAGCGTTTTGAGGCGCTCCCATTGATCGCGCCTCACGCGTGACCACCCGGGGCACTCACGCCCTGCTCTCCCTCGAGGGCCCGTTTCAGCCACGCGCGCGCCATTGCCCATTGCCGCTTCACGGTGGCGGGCGACACGCCGACGGCATCCGCCGTTTCCTCGACGGTCAGTCCGCCGAAATACCGCAGTTCCACGATGTGCGCCTGTTCGGGATCGATGGCAGCGAGCCGCGTCAGGACCTCATCGAGCGCAAGCACGTCTATCGATGCTCCTTCGCTCGCCTTGAGCCCCTCATCGAGCGTGACACGCATCGGCGCGCCGCCACGCTTGGCCGCAGCTCTGGCGCGGGCGCGCTGCACGAGGATCTGGCGCATCGATAACGCGGCAATCGCGAGGAAATGCGTGCGATTCGCGAAGGTGCGGGCCCGCTCCGCCGCGAGCCGCACGAACGCTTCGTTGACGAGCGCTGTGGCCTGGAGGGTCTGCCCGGGACGCTCGCGGCTGATGTAACGCGCCGCGATGCGCCGAAGCTCGTCGTAGACGAGCGGCATCAAATCCGCCGGCCGGCCGTCCGAGGGCTGTGGTGTCAGCGTCGTTCTATCGTGACCGTCTCGATGACGATGTCTTTGACCGGGCGATCCCGTTCGCCGATCGGCGTCTTTCCGATCCTGCTGACCACGTCCATCCCCTCGACGACCTCGCCAAACACGGAGTGCCGATCGTCGAGATGTGGTGTCGCCCCCAGTGTGATGAAGAACTGCCCGCCGTTGGTATTCGGCCCCCGGTTCGCCATCGAGAGCGTGCCCGCCTTGTTGTGCCGCAGCTTCGGATGAAACTCATCGGCAAAGTTGTAACCGGGACCTCCGATCCCTTGCCCGAGGGGATCGCCGCCTTGGATCATGAATCCGTCGATGACGCGGTGGAAGATGGTGCCGTTGTAGTACGGCTTCTGCACCTTTTGATTGATGCGCGGATCGCTCCATTGCTTGGTCCCTTCCGCAAGCCCGACAAAGTTCTCGACCGTTTTCGGGGCCTCCTGATCGAACAGACGAATCGTGAAATTACCTTCAGTGGTGACAAACCGCGCGTAGGTTCCCGCCAAGCCTGGCTCCTTGTGTGTGGTCCGTGGAGAATCCGTTGAGAAGACGAGCTATGAATCACAGAGGATATCACTCCCCCGCGATACAATTCCGCTCATGACCGGTGCGATCCGGACCGTAGAAGAAGACGCGCGCGACGCCATCGTGGCCGGACGTGCCGACGATCCGTTCGCCGTGCTCGGTCCCCACGCGTCTACCCGCAACGGCCGACAAGCGCTCGTCATCCGGACGATGCGGCCGTCGGCGAGCGCCGTGGAACTCGTGACCGCGGATCGGGTCATCGCCATGGAGAGACGTCACCCGGACGGACTGTTCGAGGCGACGCTCGACGCGGGCAGCGGTTCTGTCAGCGAAGTGGCCTACCGCTTCCGCATCCACGAGGCGGGAGACACCCGCGAGACGAGCGATCCCTACCGGTTCGGACAGGTGCTGAGCGAGTTCGATTTGCACCTGTTCAATGAGGGCACGCATTACCGCGCGTGGGAGAAACTCGGCAGTCATCGCCTGACGATCGATGGCGTCAGCGGCGTGCACTTCGCCGTGTGGGCGCCGAACGCCCAGCGCGTCAGCGTCATCGGTGACTTCAACCGGTGGGATGGCCGCGTTCATCCGATGCGAAAACTCCTGCCGTCTGGCGTGTGGGAGATCTTTGTTCCCGATCTCGGGGAGCGCACCTGCTACAAGTTCGAAATCCGGACCACCGGCGGACATCTGCTGCACAAGGCCGACCCGTTTGGACGGCACTTCGAGGTGCCGCCAAACACGGCGACGGTCGTTGTGGAAGAGCAATACGCGTGGCGGGATGACGGCTGGATGCGGGACCGCCCGTCGTACGACGCGTGGCGGGAACGACCGATGTCGATCTACGAAGTCCACCCCGGATCGTGGCGTCGCATTCCCGAGGACGGCAACAGGGTCCCGACGTACCGCGAACTCGCGGCGACACTCGTTCCGTACGTGCGCGAGATGGGTTACACGCACATCGAGCTGATGCCGGTGATGGAGCATCCGTTCTCCGGCTCGTGGGGATACCAGGTCATCGGATTCTTCGCGCCGACGAGCCGCCACGGGTCACCGGACGATTTCCGCTATTTCGTCGACGAATGCCACCGGTACGGATTGGGGGTGATCCTCGACTGGGTGCCTGGCCATTTCCCGAAGGATCGCCACGGTCTCGCGGAGTTCGACGGCACGGCGCTGTACGAGCACGCCGATCCCCGCAAGGGCGAGCACCAGGACTGGGGCACGCTGATTTTCAACTACGGGCGCAACGAGGTGCGCACGTTCCTTCTGAGCAACGCGCTGTTCTGGCTCGAGGAGTTTCACGTCGATGGCCTGCGCGTCGACGCGGTGGCGTCGATGCTCTATCTCGATTACTCGCGCGAGGGAGGGCAGTGGATCCCGAACCAGTTCGGCGGGCGCGAAAACCTCGAAGCGGTCGAGTTCCTCAAGCAGCTCAACACGCTGACGCATGGGCGCGTGCAGGGGACGATCACCGTCGCCGAGGAATCGACGGCGTGGCCGGCTGTGAGCAAGCCGGTGTACGTGGGCGGGCTCGGGTTCAGCTACAAGTGGAACATGGGGTGGATGCACGACGTCCTCGAGTACATCACGCAGGATCCCGTGCACCGGCGGTGGCATCACAACCGGATCACCTTCTCGATGCTCTACGCGTTCACCGAGAATTTCGTCCTGCCGTTTTCGCATGACGAGGTCGTGCACGGCAAGCGGTCGATGCTCGACAAGATGCCAGGGGATCTGTGGCAGAAGCACGCGACGCTCCGCGCGCTCTACGGCTACATGTTTGCGCATCCGGGCAAGAAGCTGATGTTCATGGGGTGCGAGTTCGGCCAGTGGCACGAATGGAACTACGACACCAGCCTTGACTGGCACCTCCTGCAGTACCCGGAGCACGAAGGGCTCCGCCGCTGGATCCAGGATCTCAATCACACGTACCAGCGCGAGCCATCGCTCCACGAAATCGACTTCGAGCCAGCGGGGTTCAGCTGGATCGACTGCTGCGACAACGAGAACAGCGTGATGTCGATGGTCCGCCGCGCGCGTAACCCGGAGGACTTCACGGTCATCGTGACGAATTTCACGCCCGTGCCGCGCCTGGATTATCGCATCGGCGTACCGGAGGGCGGTTTCTACCGCGAGGTGCTCAACAGCGACAGCACGCGCTACAGCGGAAGCAACATGGGCAACGCGGGTGGTGTCCATGCGGACGCGCGACCCATGCACGGGTTCGACTACTCCATGTCGCTGACGGTCCCGCCGCTCGGATTCGTACTTTTCAAACGGTAGCCACGAAGACGAATTGGCCACAAAGAACACAAAGATCACGATGTTTTTTTCTTTGTGATCCTCAGTGCTCCAACCCTTGTGTCTTTAGTGTTCTTCGTGGCTAATCCGTCTTTGTGGTCTTCGTGGCGAACGCAGTAACGTCCGCGAGCGCAGGCACAGAGCTCATCGCTCCCGCCTTCGTACAGCTCAGGGCCGCGGCGGCGTTCGCGAAGCGCAGAATATCTCGCGGCGGGTCGCCGCGCAGCAGTGCGTGGATGAACGCGCCCCGGAAGACATCGCCCGCGCCCGTCGTATCGACGGTCTTCACGTGCGCGCCGGGCTCATGATGCAGGTGTTCCCCTTCGAGGAGCATCGCTCCGCGTGCGCCGAGCGTGACGGCCACCATGGAGTGATGCGGGACGCGGAGCGCGGTGAGCGCGCGCGCCATGTCCGTCTCTCCGGTGAGCGCGGCCGGAACGTGCTCCGCAAAGATCGGCACGGTGACGGCGTCGATCAGCGCGCGCACGCCTTCGGTGGTCTGCTCAATATCGCTCGTCACCGGTAACCCGCATTCACGCGCGATTCGCGCCGCCTCGACGCTCGCATCCAGATCCACATCGTCGACGTGCAGGAGCCGCGCGGACCGAATCACATCGCCGTTGATGTCGCGCGCCTCGAGCGCGACGCGTGGGTCGCGGCGCCACAATACGATTCGCTCGCCTTCGGCCTCGTCGAGGAGGATGACGGCGAACGGATTGGCGGCGTCGCGAACGACGCCGTGTGTGATGTCGATCCCCAGTCGAGCGAGCTCGCCTCGCATTCGCGCACCGTTGTCGTCCGATCCCGTCGTGCCGATGTAGGACGCGCGCAGCCCCATCGCAGCACACGTCGCCAATGCCGTCGTCACCTGCCCGCCACAGGACACGAGGTAATCCGTAATCGGCAGCTTCGCAAACGCGCTGTCGGACCGTGGATACTGCGGAAGGCGATAGACGAAGTCGACGGAATTGGCGCCGACCCCAACGACGTCAATCATCGTCGTAGAGCGGCCCTTGACGGGCCAGCTCGTACATCGCGATCGCGGCTGCCGTTGCGACGTTGATCGAGTCGGTGCCGCCCGCCATCGGGATGCGCGCGCGAAGAGGGCAGGCGTCGAGCGCGGCCTGGGTCAATCCCTCACCTTCATGGCCGAGAACGAGCGCGACCCGTTGGTTCGAGAGTTCTGCTACGACGGTGCGAAGGCACGGTGCGGACGAGGAAGGGGTCAGCGCAATGACGGCGATGCCGTCACTATCGAGCTCGCGCAGCGCGCGCGGCCACTCGTGCACGCGCGCGAAAGGGATGCGCAGCGCGGCCCCCATCGACGTCCGGATGGCTTTTCGATACAGCGGATCGGTGCTTGCCGGATCGAGCAGCACCGCCGCCACCCCGAATGCAGCGGCATTGCGAAACACGCTGCCCACATTGTCGGGATCGCCGATGCGTTCGAGGATCACAAGGCGACGCGCGGCGCGCGCCAGCTCCAGCCAGTCTTGTGGTGCTGGCCGCTCGCCGATTGCCAGACAGCCACGATGAACGTTGAAGCCGGCAACGTCGTCCATCACCGGCGGCGGAACGACGTATACAGGTGTCTCGGGGCGAGAGTCGACGGTGGGCCGTAAAGTGGCGAGCGCCGAATCGGTCACCATCACCGACCGCGTGGGAAAGCGACTGCCGCTCAACAGCCGCTGGACGACGAGCCGTCCTTCCGCGATGAAGATGCCGCGCTGCTCGACCAGGGCCGGATCGGGGATATTGCGGTAGTCCGCCAACCGCGGGTCGCACGCGTCGCCGACCGCGATGATCGCTATGTTGCCTGCTCCCCGCCAGCCTTGGCGCGCTCCCATCCACGGTAGGTGCCCAGGACACGCGTCCATTTGGCAAACTCGGCGAGATGCATCAGCGCGCGAGAGCACGCCATGTCGTCGCGGCGCGCCTCGACCTCGACGTAGAAGAGGTACTCCCATGGGCGGCCGCGAATCGGCCGGCTTTCGAGCTTCGTGAGGTTGATGTCCCGCAGCGCGAACACGCTCAGTGCCTTGAACAACGCGCCCGGGGTACTCGGCAACGCAAACACGATCGTCGTCTTGTCGGCGTCGGCGCCGGCCACACCGCCGATGATCGCGAAGCGCGTGATGTTGTACTCGTAGTCCTGCACGGCCTCCTGCAGGACCTGGAGGCCGAACACCTCCGCGGCGCGCCGCGATGCGAGCGCAGCCGCGTTCTTCAGCGTCTGCTCGGCCACCAGCTTCGCGCCGCCTGCGGTGTCGTACACCGCTTCGACGGTCACACCGAGATTCTTGAGGTATTGCTCGCACTGCGCCAGTGCCTGGGGATGCGAGTACACGACCGTGATCTCCGAGATCTTCGTGCCGGGCAGCGCCTGCAGGCAATGGACGACATCGAGCTCCACCTCGCCGGTGATCATGAGCTCGTGATCGAGGAGCAAGTCGTAGTTGCGGTGAATGGTGCCGCCAATCGAGTTCTCGAGCGGCACCACGCCGTGCGTGGCGCGCTTCTTCACCACCGCCTCGAACACTTCGTCGAAGCTCTTGCACGGCATCGTTTCGACCTGCGGTCCGCCGTACACAAGCGCGGCTGCCTCGCTGTAGGCGCCGGGTTCTCCCTGATACGCGAGTCTCACGAATGATCTCCCGCCGGGTCCGAAAGGACCCGGCTTACGTTTTGGGCAACGCCAGACCTACGTCTGCGCCTCCGATTGGCCCCGCCAATTGTTATTCGCCCCGAGGACCCTGGGGAAGGGCCGCAACCGCGGACCGCACGGCGCCCCCTGATGACCGCCAGCGCGCCGATCACCGCGACCAGCCCACGGATCGCGTTCATTGCTTCATGACGAGCGCGCCGATGACATAACCGGCTGCGGCGACGCCGAACCCGACAAGGAACATATCGCGACCGCTCGCCCACATGCTCCGTCCTGTAAAGATGCTGCGCGCGGCGCCGACGCCGAAGTGCGCCAGCATGCTGACTGTCAGCGACAGCCAGATCGCCGGACCTGCCGATACGATCAGAAAGGGCAACAGCGGGATAACCGCGCCGACGGCGGTGGCGGTCCCGGTCACCAATCCGTCAGCGAGTGGCGTCACCGAGGCGGCCTGAATTCCCAACTCCTCCTGGACCTTGGTCGCGAGCGCGCGCGTCGGATCGCGCATCATCGCTTCTGCGGACACGCGCGCAATCTCCGGCGAGAGTCCTTTCACCTCGAGAATCAACGCGAGCTCCTTTTCCTCGAGGTCAGGCATCAGCCGCAGCTCGTCTCGTTCGATCGCGATCTGCCGCGCGGCCACCTCCGCCTCGCTCTTGGCGGCGAGGTACCCGCTGGATCCCATCGACAACGCATCCGCGAGCGCGCCGGCAATGCCCGTGACGATGACGAGGTGAGGCGCGATGTTCGCCCCGATCACGCCGGCCACGAGACCAAAATTCGCCGTGAGCCCGTCGTTGAAGCCGTACACGACGCTCCGGAGGTACCCGCCGGCGGCGTGACCGTGCCACGGCTCGCCTGTGCGGCCGATCGATGCCGACAGATGCTGCGCATGCTCGGCGGATTCAGTCGCGATCGCCACGGCCGTATCGTGCGTGGCCTTGTCGGTCGCGCCGCGCGCCAGGCGCAGGTACGATCCGACCTCGCGCGATTCCTCGGCGACGATCAGCGGCAGGACGACAGAGGAGCCGAACAGCCCCGCGACCGCCGCGAGGACACGGCTCCGCAACGACGGCGCGTGGGGCGGCACGGTGCCGCCGTGCTCCTGGAAAAGGGCGCGCCACCTCTCGACGTGCTCGTCTTCCACTTTCGCCAGGTTCTCGAAGATCGTGCGGCGCTGCGGGTTCGACTCGGTTCGTGCCAGCGTGCGATACAGCCAGGCGGCATCCATCTCATCGCCGTAATACTCGCTCCAGGCGGGTTCAACAGGCATATATCAGCTGAGCATCAACGCGCGAGGAGGATCATCGTGTGCACCACGGATGCCACGATCGACGCGATCGACAGCGCGAGGCAGAGGAGCGCGATGAGCACGTGGTCGGCGCGTTCGGGCTTCAGGGGATCAAGAAGTCGCGCGGCAAGGTAGCCTCCGCCAAACCCCCCGAGATGAGCGTAGTTGTTGATGATGCCTTGCAGGAAGATCCCTTGCAGCAGAACCATCAGGATCGAGCTCTGCGCGTAGCTGCGCGCCATCGAACTCCCGCCGCGGTGGCCGTAGTAGTAGATCGCGCCGAGCAGTCCCGTGATGCACGCCGACGCGCCGATGGTGATCCCGCGGCCGCTTCCGAGCAGCGGGATCGCCGGCATGAACAGCCCCCAGAACACGCTCAACGCGAATCCCGCAACTCCACCGGCTACGTAGATGATCACCATCCGGCCTGGACCGTACAGCTCTGCCACCGCGGGCGCCAGCTGCCGCACCGCCATCATGTTCAGGCCGATGTGCAACGCACCTCCGTGGAGCCAGGATGCACTGAGGATCGTCCACCACCGGCCAGCGCCGAACACGATTTCCGGCCCCGTGGCGCCGAACAGAAACAGCGCTTGGGCGGTTGGGCCGAGGAAGCCAAAAATGCCCCTCATATTGATGTTAGGAACTGAAGCGAAGAGTGTGAGGACGTAGACGACGGCGCAGGTGCCGATGACGAACGGCACAAAGCCGAGGTCATGGCCGAGCGATCGGAGGAGGGGAGCGTACCCCCACAGTCCCGGATTCCGGCGGCCACAGTTGTAGCACTTGTCATCGCCGACGCCGACGAGCACCCCACAGGAGGTGCAGATCACAGAGCCGGTGGTTTGACGACGAAGCATTCGGTCGATGATAGCCTTAATGGAAATCCCAAATCCCAAATCCCAAAACCCAAATCAAAAGTTGGGATTTGGGATTTGGGATTTGGGGTTTGGGATTTTCATCATGAGACTCATTGTCGGGATAACAGGAGCGACCGGCGTCATCTACGGCGTCCGGCTACTGAAGCGGCTGCGCGAGGCTGGCGTCGAAACGCACCTGGTCATCAGCCGTTGGGGCGCGCGGACGCTGCTCCACGAGACGCCGTACTCTCGCGAAGAGGTCGAGGCGCTGGCGAGCGAGGTCTACGCGCCGAACGACATGGGTGCCGCGATCGCGAGCGGATCATTTCAGGCGGATGGGATGGTGATAGCGCCCTGCAGCGTGAAGACGCTCGGCGCGATTGCGCACGGGTACGGCGACAGCCTCGTGCATCGTGCCGCCGACGTCACGCTCAAGGAGCGCCGCACGCTTCTGCTGTCGGTCCGCGAGGCGCCGCTCAGCGAGATTCACCTCGAAAACATGCTCAAGCTCGCGCGGATGGGGGCCATCATCCTTCCGCCTATGCCCGCGTTCTACATCAACCCGCGCACGCTGGACGAGGTAATCGATCACACGGTCTCGCGGATGCTGGATCAGTTCCGGATCGAGGTGCCGGGCGCCCACCGGTGGGCGGGCGAGATGGGTGTCGGCCAGCGCGACGAGTCGTAGTGTGGCGATCGAGGGGAGCGGATGTTTCAGGCCCGCTCCGTGTTTTTCAACATCTCCCGCGCGGTCGCCACGGCGCGTTCGGCATCATCCACCGCCTGCGCGGCTTCCTCGGCCTGGCTGGCCACGCGCCGTGCTTCCTGGCGCGCGGCCTCGGCCTCGGCCGACGCCTTTTCGAAGCGTGTTTCGAGCGCGGCCTTCGCGCTTTCCATCTCCTTCGCATTCGCCGCGGCTTCCTTCATCGCGGCGCGTGCCTGCTCAGCGGCGCGCTTGGCTTCCTTCAAATCGCGCTCCGCATCGAGCAGCGCCTTTCGCGCCGCGGCCTGCTTCTGGCGAAGCTCGGCGTCGCGGCGCCTGGCCTTCTCTTCCGTGCTGCCGCTTTGCTTTGCGGACGTTTCAGTCTTGGGCTGATTGAAAGGGATCACACGCGGTGGGGCCCCGCCTTGTCGCGCGGAGGCACCTCCGCGCGGGACGAGGGCCGCGAGCGCTTCGAACCCAGGAGGATCGACGTCGCTCGTCAGGCGGCCGGCCGGCGCCGCCGCTGTCTGTCCTCCATAGGTCGCAAGCGCCTCCAATGTCGTCATGATGCGGCGCATCGTCTCGGGAGAAGCCGGGTGACCCGATTCGCGAAGGACGTCGGCGGCGCGTTTCGTCAGGTCGGACAGTGCGTCGCGGCGCGCGTCGAGCGGCGCGCGGAGATCAGTGGACTTGCCGGCGAGCTGCGCGGCCTGCGCTGTACGGAACTGGTTGCCTGCGGCTAACAGGCGATCGAAAGCCAGGCGGTCACGCCAGTACAGCTGGTTCGCAACCCAGGCGGACAGCGTCGGCTTCGGGAGAGCCTTCACACGCTCGGACTCATCCGTGTCACCGGAGTTTTTCAGCGTCGTTGCAAGGGCGTTACGCGCGGGCGTGAATTCAGACAAAGGCAGCTGAAACAGGCGGTCAACCTCCCCCTTCCCCGAGTTCCCTTCCCCCTGCCCCGGGTTCCCTTGCCCCTTCCCCTTGCCCCCTTCCCCCTTGTTATGCGCCACGTGACCTAGTCTGTCACAGCCTCTTCGTAGACTCTGGTATACGCGATTGATGAACTTGGAAAAGTGCGAATTGACGGAATTGGAAGGTGGATTGCAATTCGCTCATTCGACGATCGCAGAACCCGAATTGATGAGGAGACGGGCAATGGGAGCGCATGCGATTCAACACACGGACAATGCCGAGCAGCTCGCGCTGTATGAGGGGTCGTTGGCCGCGCCGGCGGTACGCGCGCCGCACGCGCGCGTTACAGAACACACACGGATGTGTGCGGCGTGCCGCGCGCACGAAGCGCGCTACGGCTTCAGGGACAGGGAAGACGACCCGGTCGTCGGGCGTCCGAACACACTCTGCTTCGATTGCTTCCGCATGGAGATCGATCGCCGCCAGGCGGCTGCTGCACAACGTGCCAAGGGGTGGAATGCGACGCAAGCCAGCCTGCCGCTGGCAGGAAAGCTCGATGCGCTGAGCCGCCGCCGCCGCCGCGCGCAAATCGCGGCACGCCACGCGCTCGAACTGCGTTGAGGAGAAAATACGTTCGTGCCCTTCGTGGTTACGGTCGTTGGGATTTGGGATTTGGGATTTGGGGTTTGGGATTTTCCCGGAAGGTCTCTGCCGATCCCGAAGCGCTGAAATCGACGACACGGTCGCCGGCCTGGCCCGTGACCGTGTACTGTCCGCGCATCTGAAGGAAGTTGACGCCGTTGGCAATCGGACCCTGCGCCATGCGCGTGATCACCACGGAGCCGACGTCGAACCGCAGGTGGAGGTCGATCAGCGGGCTCCGGCCGGCCACGGTGATCGTACGTGGCTGTCCTCGCTCGTCGTTCTCCTCGGCGATCGTGACGTCGGTCGCATAGCCCAGGGGGCCATCCGGCCCGAGTGCGCCAATGAACCCCGGGATCCGATCCGGATCCGCCGCCTCGCGCGGCGGAAACACCCGGCCGAAGATGACCGACAGATCGCCCTCCTGCACCTGCCCCCACTGCCACGAGACGCCCTTCCAGAACCCCCAGTTGTGGTCGTGATATCCGACTCCGTCGTCCAACGAGAGCCGCTCGCCGTCGACCTCGAGCGTGCCGTCCAGGAGCCCCGACATCACGGGCACCACATAGCCGGTGCGCCATCCGCGCGCGCCGCCGATTTCAATTGGCGGAACCAGCCGGCCCGGTGAGGCTTCTATGCCGATACGTCCGCGTGCCACGCGGCCGCCCGGGCCCCTCAGATCGAGGTCGATCTCGTAGCGCAGGCCATTGAGTGTGACGCGGTTGCGACCAATCGTCAGCTCCGGCGCACGGAGCGCATCCTCTTCGCGCATCTGTCCCGGGGCGCTGAAGTTCTCGACATGTCCATTGCGATCGAGCTGGAGGCGCACTCCGGCGGACCGGGATCCATCGGGCTGCCTTGGTCCAACGAGAAAGGTCAGATAGAATCGGGCATCCCGCGCGCGCCCGTTGAAGTACAGCCATTCGGCCCACGAGTCCTGCCACGCCGGCGCGTCCGGAATCGGATGGAACCGATCGATCTGACGCAGCACGGCGTCGGGCGTGGTCTGCGTCCACGAGACGTCCTCGCTGGTGTCGCGCCAGTCGCCGTTGAGCGCGATCTCCGGATCATTCATCGTCCGTTCGAGGCTTGGAATGCCACCGCGCGCACCGACGCGCACGGATTGATCGTTGTGGAACAGATACAGCGCCGCGGTGTGCGACGGCGACGCGGTGCGGATGCGGCCCCGCAGCTGGTCAGCCTGCAATGTGCCGGACAGCACCATCCGTGCGGGCACCGTGGGTTCGAGGTGGATCAGGACGTCGCCGCCGCCGACGAGCGCCGCTGACTGCGCCTGGTTCAAAACGACCTCGGCAACACCCAGCAGGATCGCCATGACCGACACACCAATACCGAAGCCGGCCGCGAGCACGGCCGTGCGGATTGGATGTGCCGTCAACGATCGGACCGCAAGCCTGCCAATCATGCGTGTCCGGCCTCGCTCTCTATGTGCCCGTCACGCATCGTCAACACTCGCGTGGAGCGCTCTGCCAGCGCCGGGTCATGCGTGACGATGACGAGGGCGGTCCCGTCGGCGTTGACGCGATCGAGGAGCGCGGCAATCTGCTCTCCGGTCGCGCGATCGAGCTCTCCGGTCGGCTCGTCTGCGAGCAGCAGGCCCGGTCGATTGGCGAGCGCCCGCGCGATCGCCACGCGTTGCATCTCGCCGCCAGAGAGCTCCGACGGACGATGGTCAGCGCGCGCGCCAAGGCCCACATAGTCGAGCAGCTCACCGGTGCGCTTCCGCCGCTCCGCCTTTGAAACCGCAGCCTCCGATTGTGGCAGCTCGACGTTTTCCCAGGCGGTCAGCATCGGCAGCAGAAAGAAGCGCTGGAAGACGAAGCCGATCTGGCGGAGCCTCAGAAGGCTGCGCTGACGATCCGAGAGGATCGACACGTCCTTTCCCTGGAACAGCAGCGTTCCGGCTGTGGGCGTTTCGACGCAGCCGAGCATGTGGAGCAACGTCGACTTGCCGCAGCCGGAAGGACCGCGGATCGCGAGGTGATCGCCCGGCGCGATCCGCAGCGACACGTCGGCCACGGCCGTGACGGGTCCGGCGGGCATTGGGAAGACACGGCTCACGTGGGAGGCCTCGACAATCACGTCGTTCACTCTTGCGGGTTCTCCCTTCTCCGTTCGTGTTCACCTTCGGTTCGATGTTCAGGTCGCTGGGTTCTGCGTTCGGAGTTCGGCGATGTCGCCTTCCTGGAACAACGAACGTTGAACTGCGAAGCCAGAACCGAACGTGAACACGAACCCAGAAGTGAGAACCTGGAAGTGTGAACGGTATGGATCATCCAATTACCTCGTCCCGCAGCGTCGCGGCGATCGGCAGTCGCGCGACGATTCGAATCGGGTAGAGCGCCGCGATGATGGCGGTCGCCACGAGCAGCAGAAGATGGACCTGCAGCGCGGACGGCTCGAAGACAAAGAAATGAACCTCGGCCGGAATGCCAGGAATGCGCTTGAGAATGCGATCGAGGCCTGCCGCCAGGAGAGCGCCGAGCGGCAACGACAGCAGTCCTCCGCCGCCAACAATGAGGACCGATTCGCAGAGGACGTCGGCGACGACCCGCCAGCGTGAGAATCCCAGGGCACGCAGCGCGGCAATTTCGCCGAGGCGCTGGTTCACGGAGACGGTGAGCAGCACCGTAATCAACAGCACCGCAAACGACAGCGTGACGGTCGTCAGCACCGTGGAGATCTGCCGGAAATAGGTGAAGCCGCCGCGCTCGAAACGGCTCACCGCCTCGGCGTTGCTGAGGACACTGAGCTCCGGCAGCAGTTGTTCCACATCCACGGCCGCGGCGTCGGTACTCGCATTCTCCTGAGAGGCGACCATGATCCCATCCGCCGCGTCGAGTTCGTTGCCTCCGCAGGCCGCAGCCAGCATGTCGATCGACGTCGCGACGGTGGCGCCGTTCGGCGTATCGAATGGAAATTCGGCCACGCCGCTGACAGTGAACGTCATCGGCGGCAGCGCCTGCGTGTCGTCGGTGCACGACGCCCGCAACACCACGCGATCGCCGGGCTGTAATTGCGCGCGTCGCGACGTGTTCTCGTTGATGACGATCTCGGGTCCATTCGCGATGTCGCGCCCGCGAAGCATCGTCCATGGGTGGGTGTTCGTTCCGCCGACACCCTGGAAGGACGTGTACTGGCTACGCCGGCCCTCCTTCTGAACGACTGCGTTGGCGAACCGCAACGCAATGGCGGATCGGACCGACGGCAGGTGCGCGATGGCGTCCGTGCGGGCAATCGCATCGGGGATGAGCGGACCCTGGCCAGGCAGGGTATCGGTTGCCGTGACGCGGAGGTCGAAGCCGGTGCGCTCGAGCAGGCCACGCATCGAGATGACGAGTCCCTGCGACAGCAGCAGCATGTCGAAGAGCAGGGCGCCCACCGCGGCAACGCCGAGCACGCCAAGCGACGCGCGTGCCGGCTGGCGCACCAGGCTCCGCCAGGCGAACCCCATGGCGTTCATCGGCGGGCAAGGCTCAGGCCGTTGCGTCGCAGGAGCGCCCATGCCGCGACGACAGTTGCCGAGACGCCGAGCGGGACCGCAATGGCCACGCAGACCGCCGCCACCTCTGGCGTCACTCGCACGAACACGAGCGCGGTGTCATATCGCCACTGGAAGAAGCGATTGATGATCCCTTCGGCGCCGAGCGCGAGTACAAGCCCGAAGAGCGAGCCGGCGGTCGCGATCAGGACGCCTTCGATGAACAGCTGGACGAGGATGCGGCGTGTGGGCAGGCCAATCAGCCGAAGCACGCCGACGGTGGGACGGCGCTCGTCGACCAGCATGATCGTCAGCGCGAGCAGGAACACGGTGGAGGCGATGATCGTGACCATCGCGATCGCCAGGTGGAAGCGTTCGAGCACGACAAACGGGCCGGTGGATCCCGCGGCTCCGGTGGCGGGCCGCGCGGCGATCCCCGGCATCCGCGCGCTCACGTCGCGCGCAAACGCTCGCGCATCATTCGGATCGACGAGCGCCACGTTGATGTTCCTGACGTACTCGCTGCCGGCCGGCATCCCGGGTTCGCGCGTGAGCTCGAGGAGATCGGGCAGGTGGAGCCGCACCTCGCGGATCACGGCGCCGAGCTTCACGGGATCCGGGGTGGGCTCGTAGATGCCCGCGATGCGGAATTCGCGCGTGTCGCTGCCGTCGGCCGCGGCGGAGAGGCGCACGATATCGCCGACGCCGAGGTGCTCGGCCTCGGCCAGCTGCCGCGAGATCAGAACCGACGCAGGGTTGTCAGCGGCCCGCGCCGCTCCCGCAGCGAGGAGCATCGCGAGCAGCGCAGAGGTGATGAACCGGATCCTTCGACGCCGCGTGGGATTGCGTGAACGCGGTCGAACGGGTGAGCGAAGTCGCATGGACACCCGTCGATTATATCGGCGTGCCTTGACGCGCCGCGGCGACGCGCGGATTCATGACGTGGAACCACAAGGGCGGCAGCAATGCCAGCAGGACCATCGCCCCGTACCCACCGGGCAGATGCGGCGCGTGCGGCAGCAGCTCGAGCGATTGATAGCGCTTGGCCGCCGACATGTGGTGGTCGGAGTGACGCGGCAGGTTGATCAGCAGCCAGTTGCTCACGCGGCTCGCCGAGTCCCACGAGTGCTCCGGCCGAACCGGCTCGTACGCCCCGGGCGTCACCTGCTGCCGTTGCAGGCCATAGTGCTCAACGTAGTTGATGATTTCGAGAATGGCGATCGCCACCGCTGACTGGCCGGCGAAGAGCGCGACACTGACGGGACCGAAAACGATGGCAATGAAAGCGTAGATCGCGATCTCAATCAGCGCATACCGCACCATCAGGTTGTGCGTCGACCAGATCGCCTGTTTCTGGTTGTTCAGCCGCGTCCGCTCGATGCGCCATGCGCTGGCGACGCTGCCCAGCACGGTGCGTGGAAGGAACCGGTACACGCTTTCGCCGAGACGCGCGGTCGCAGGATCGTCCGGCGTGCCGACGTGCCGGTGATGTCCTTTCACATGCTCGATCGCAAAGTGCGGATACGTCACGCTAGACAACAGAATGTTGCCGAACGTACGTTCGTATCCCCGGCGCCGATGAATCAGCTCGTGGGCGAATGTCATCCCGACGGCGCCGGTCGCCACGCCCACCGAAACCGCCGCGGCAGCACGTTCCCACAGCGGCAGGTCTGCCAGCGGCACGGTCCCCACCAGCCACCAGAGGAGCATGAGCTGCACAGGGACCCATGCCCAGGTCACGAGCCGAAACCACTTGTTGAACGCAAGGTCTGGTGCTTCGCGGGAGAACGGCGGCCCGCCCGAGATCGCGTCGATCACCGGCAGCACGCCGAAGACGACCAGGATCGGGAGCGTCGCAAACCACCCTCGGTTGTGGATCGATACGACGACGAGGGGTGGGAGGAGGAACGCGATCCAGAACGGGAACGTTGCCCAGAACGACCTAGTCACGACTCATCGTTTCGATACGGGTCCATTCCGCATCGGTGACCGGCATCACCGAGAGGCGCGACATGCGCACCAGCGGAAACCCCGCGAACGCACGGTCGGCCTTGATTTCGGCCAGCGTCACCGGACGCGACAGCTTCTTCTCCGGCACGACGTCGACGACGAACATCTTGCCCGATCGATCGTGCGGGTCGGGATACGCGTCGCCGGCCGCGCGCGCGACAGCGACGACGGCTTTCTGCTTCCCCGTGTGATAGAAGAAGATGCGATCGCCCTTCCGGATCGACCGCAGGTGTTTCTGTGCGAGCGGATTCTTCACCCCGGCCCACACCGTCTTCCGATCGTGTTCGAGCTGATCGTAGCTGTAGTGTTCCGGCTCTTCTTTCACCAGCCACTGGGCCATGGCGCGGATTATAGCGGCCTGCCGCGCCGAAGCTCGACGGGGCCGCCAGAGCGAAGGCGGGGCCCGCCTCGCCGAAGCTCGACATCGTCGTTCGAGCGAAGGCGGGGCAGCGTTGCCGAGGCTGCGTGACCGGATCACGCCCGGTATGCAGGTGCTGTTTGTCGGCATCAATCCCGGCGTGCGATCCGCGCTGACCGGGCACCACTTTGCCGGATTCTCGAACCGCTTCTGGAAGCTGCTGTTCGAGTCGCGCCTCGTTCCTGAGCGCGTCACCTATGAAGATGACGATCGGCTGCACGAGTGGGGCTACGGCATCACGAACATCGTGGCGCGGGCCACCCCGGGCATCGACACACTGAGACCTGACGAATACGTCGGTGGCCGAGGACGGTTGCTCGCCAAGGTCCGAAAATACAGACCCCGTGTCGTCGCGCTGGTCGGCGTAACAGTGTTCCGCTCGATGTTTCCAGAGCACAAGGGACCGGTGCCGCTGGGCCTCCAGCGTCAGACACTTGCCGGTGCGGCTCTCTTCGTCCTGCCCAACCCAAGCGGACGCAACGCGAACTTCTCGTACACCGAGATGCTCGCGGCGTTCAAAAGCCTCAAGAGGTTTGTGAGACGGGCCACAGTGTAGGGCGCCCCTTTACGGGCCGCCGGGATCAGTGAACCCGCGGGGCGATGATGGAGTGCGGCTCGGCGTCGAGCGCCGGCGGCCTGTGTCCGGCGTGCGCGGTCGCGCTCGCGAGGGCGATGAGCGCGCCCGCATCGACGGAGTTCACCGGCTTGGAGAAATAGAAACCTTGCGCGTGCGGGCAATGGAGCTTGCGGAGCCGCTCAACCTGTTCCGCGGTCTCGATGCCCTCCACGATGACGCCCTTCCCGAGGTTCTGCGCGAGCGACACGACCGCCGCCAGCACGTTCGAACCGCTCGGATCGAGCGGATCCTTCGCCAGGAACGAGCGATCGATCTTGACGGTGTCCACCGGGAAGCGGTGGAGATGTCCGAGCGACGAGTAGCCCGTGCCGAAGTCGTCCAGCAGCAGCTGCACGGGGAGCATCTTGAGCTCCTTGATGACGCGCATCGCGGTCGCGGCGTCCTCGGCCAGCGCGCTCTCGGTGATTTCCAGCGCGAGGGTGCCGTGCGCGAGCGAGTGCTTGCGCAGCATCTGCCCGACGGCTTCCACGATCCCCGGCTGCATCAACTGGCGCGGTGAGATGTTGACGCTCATCGTGAGCGGCGGATCGAATTTGTACTGACGCTGCCAGACCGCGGCCTGGCGGCATGCCTCACCGAGCACCCAGATGCCGAGCGGCACGATGACGCCGGTCTCTTCAGCGAGCGGAATGAACTCGGACGGCGGGATCATTTCGCCGCCGGCCCGTTCCCAGCGGAGGAGCGCCTCAAAGCCGGCGAGCGAGCCGTTCTTCAACGCGATCACCGGCTGATACACGAGCTTGAGCTCGTCGTTCTCGATCGCGCGGCGCAGCTCGGTCTCGAGGTTCAGACGAACCACCGCGTGGTCGCGCATGCGCTGCTCGAAGACCACGTGACACGCCTTGCCGAGCGCCTTTGCGCGGTACATGGCCGTGTCCGCATCGCGAAGGAGCTCCTCCGGGTATTCGTAATAGGCGGCGCCCATCGCGATGCCGATGCTCGTTGTCACGAAGATCTCGCGTCCGCTGTCGAGGCGCATCGGTTCGCGGAAGAGTGATTGCACCCGCTCCGCCACGAACTCGACGTCGCCGACGCCGTTGACCCCGTCGAGCAGGATCGTGAACTCATCACCACCCAGGCGCGCCAGCACGTCGCCGGTGCGGAGACATGTGGCGAGCTTGTGCGCCACCGAGGTGAGCAGCTGATCGCCCACGAGGTGGCCGAGACTGTCGTTCACCAGCTTGAATCGATCGACGTCGACAAACAGGACGGAGTAACGGTAGTCACCCATCCGTTTCGAGCGCCCGAGGATCCGTCCGAGCTCCTGCATGAACGCGGCGCGGTTGGGAAGATTCGTCAGTGAGTCGTGCCGAGCCGCGTGCTCCAGGCGCGCCTGCGCCTCATGCCGGTCGGTCACGTCGGTCTGCGATCCGGCGACGCGAGTGGCGGTGCCGTCTGCGTCGCGGACCGCGATACCGCGGCAGAGCATCCAGCGATACGCACCTTCGGCGGTTTGAATCCGGTGCTCGTGCTCGAGATGCGGAGTCTCGCCGGCGAGAT
>Ga0105347_1000334_pt1 | contig 23298 bp, 25 predicted proteins | sample EasRivMeERMLT890_FD_89677 | JGI IMG/M metagenome (GOLD analysis project Ga0105347, IMG submission 89677) | Soil microbial communities from meander-bound floodplain in the East River, Colorado, USA - East River MetaG ERMLT890 | ecosystem: Environmental > Terrestrial > Soil > Floodplain | place... | reverse complement strand
TTCAGCTGCGGCGGCAGGTTGCGCAGATCGACGTTCGTGGCGCGTCCCTCGAGGTCGAGCGTCAACGGAGCTTCCGCCCTGACCGTGCCGGTCGCGGTCGCGTGACCGCCGTACGCCGCCCCGGCCGCATCCACCGTGACGAGCTGCCCGTCGATACGCCCCTTCGCGTGCAGGTTGCGCGCTTCGTAGCCGGCCACGACCGCCCTGGAGGCGTTCATCGTGTACGTCCCGCGCATCGGCTTTCCCGTCGACGGAAACACGAGGTCCATCGTGCCGCGGCCTGTGACGTCGGTCCTCACAGACGCGCCGCGAACGAGTGCGCCAACGTTGAAATGCTCGGTCTGCGCCTCGCCTGCAATCCGCCGCTCCGGTCCCTGTGCGTCGACGATGAGATTGCCGGCAACGTGTCCAACTTCCTTCTCGCGGACGTTCAGCTGGACGTCGAGGCGATCAGCCGGACCACTGACGTTGATCTCGAACGCCGGCTGCAGATTCTCGTAGCCGCGCAGCGCCGGCACCAGCTTCGCGGCCTCGTTCATCGCAAACTTGTCGGAAGACGCCTTGACGTTGATGACGGGATTGCCGCTGTCGATGTTGCGGATGGATCCACCGACGCGAAGCGAGGTCTCCTCGGTCCGCAGCGACAGGTTTTCAATCGTGATGCTGTCCTCATGCCGCCGGATGATGCCAGAAAGATCGTTGAGACCGACATCCGGATGCTGTCCGCGTAGCGATACGTGTGCGATGGCCACCTTCAGCTCGTTCGCGTCGCTGGACACACCCACGGACGCGTCGATCTTGTCGATGACCTTTGGAAGGTTGACGCCCGACGTCCCCACCGGCTGCCCCTCCAGGTACAGGGTGCCGTCGCTGATGCCGACCTCGGCGATCACGATCGGCCTCCGGTTCTTTGGTGTGTTCGGATTCGGCGTCTGCGCCTTCACCAGCTCGCCGAGGTTCCATCCCTTCGGCGTCTTCTCCACGTGCAGCGTCGGCTTGTTGAGGCGGATGTGATCGAGGACCAGGTGTCCGCGAATGAACGTCAGCAGGTTGTAGTCGAGGCCGACATCCTTGAGCGCAATCACGGGCTTGCCGTTCATCGTGATATCGACATCCTCCATCTCCACGCCGAAGAACAGGTTGCCATCGAGGCGGCCAATCGTCAGGCGGCCGTTCACGTAGTCGTCGGCCTGGCGAACGATGAAACCTCGCAGCCATTCCTTGAACCAGGTGGTTTGCGTGACGATGACTGCCATCGACGCGGCGCCGACGATCAGGGTGCAGATGAACGCGAAGACCTGAAGCGATCTGCGGGTTAGCGACATGGACAGGCTGAACTCACCATTTCAAAATGCTTGGCCGATGCTGAAGTGGATGCGCCAGTGACGCGATTCAGGCTTCCCATTGACCAGCAGGTTCGGAATCCGATTCAGCTGGTAGCCGAAGTCGACGCGAGCGGGGCCGACCGGGGTCAGGTACCGCAGTCCTGGACCGGCCGCAAATCGCAGGTTGCCCCCGCTGAACTTCAACGAGTCCGCCCAGACATTGCCGTAATCGAAGAACGCCACGCCCCCGAGCTTTCCCCGCAGGGGCATTCGGACCTCCGACGATCCTTCGAGCATCGTGAAGCCGCCGATCGGCAGGCCGAAGCCGCTCAAGGGGCTGACTTCGTACCTCCCCCATCCGCGGATGCTCGTGGCACCGCCGAGAAAATAACGCTTGAAGAACGGCACGGTCGCCGCGTTGCCGAGCGCGTCAATCGTGCCCAAATTGATCCGGTTGGCGTACACGAACCGACGCGCGACCGTTACATAGTGGCGCGCTTCACCCCTCACCTCCCAGTAGTTGTAGGTGCCCCACAGCCACTTGCCCGCCTCCTCGACATGAGCGGCCAGGACGTACCCGCGGTTGGCGTCGAGGATGTTGTTGGTCGTGTTGTGATTGATGTCGAAGGCGATCGCTCCGGTCGTCCCGCGCGTCGTACCGTCGCGCGGATCGAGGCCCAGGGCGATGAGGTTGTTGCGGATCTTGAAGTCCTCCAGGCCGGCGTCGCTGATGCTGCTGCGCTGGAACTCGTTGATGAGGGAGACAGCCCAGTAGTTCACCGAGTTGGCCTGATGGCGCAATGTCACGCGCCCGCCGAGCGAGTCCAACGAGTAGACCGGCTCGACCGCGTTCCACGCGCGCCCTTCGACGTTCATCGAAAAGTGCGAGGCGAAGAAATAGGGCTCGGTGTAGTCGATCCGGACGCCGCGGTCGAGCGACGACCACTTGCCCTCGAAACCTGCGTGGCGCGCGCCGCCGAAGAAGTTCACGTGGTCCCACCGGAGGGTCGCGCGCGCCTTTTCCTCCGATCCATAGCCCAGGCCGGTCGTCAAGCGGCGGTGTTTGCCCTCCGCCACCGTGACGCGCGTCGGAACTTCCGGAGACTGCGTGGCCTTGTCCTCCTTCGACTCGGCGTTCGCAAACTCGAACAGCTCGAGGCGGTACAGCTTCCGCTGCGACTCGCGCAGCTCGCGGCGCGTGAACAGGTCTCCGGGCTTGTATGTGAGCTGTCGCCGGATGATGTTGTCGCCCACGCTCTTCTCGCCGACGATTTCGACAGGACCGAAATACGCCAGCGTGCCGGGCGTCGCCGAAAACGTGACCGTGATCTGATTCTGCTCGCCGCCTTGCTGCGCGATCGTCACCTCTGCGTACGGATAGCCGTAGTCACGGAGCACGTTCAGCGCGCGCTCGCGCGACGCAACGGCGAGCTGTCGATCGAGGGGCTTGTTCGGCTGCAACGGCAGCGAATCACGCAGGTTGCGCAGTTCCTTCGGCGGCACTACGTCGAAACCGGTCAGTTCGATCCCGGCCACGAGCGTCGGCTGCCCTTCCGAGATGTTGAGAACGACGTCGACCTGGTCCTGCGTGTCATTCAGCGTGATGTCGAAGGAACTGACGCGCGCGTCAGGGAATCCGCGATCGCGGTAGAACGCAACGATCCGTTCGAGGTCGGCGTCGAACGCGCGACGATCGAAATAGGTCTTCTGGCCCCACGGCAGCCGTGAACCCGTTTTCGTTTGCAGGGCGGCCGCAAGCGCCTTTTTGTCGACTTGCTTGACGCCTTGAAAATCGAGTTTGTGAATCGTGATATCGCCCTGCTCACGGCATCCGGCCGCCAGGAGGGCAACGAGGAGGAGCAAAACGGAAAAAAAGGAGCGTGCTCCCGGCATGGCGAGGTGTGCAGTAACACACCTCATGCCAAGGCACGCTCGGGCTAGCGCCTACTCGCGTGTCGTAACCGCCGGCCGTCCCGACGCGACTGCCAGCATGATCCCGAAGCCGACGGCGATGATCGCGCCGATGGCCAGCCAGATCCCGGGGATCTGCCGGAGGATTCCGGACTGCCATAACGCCAGGCCGGCGCCAAGCAGCAGGATGAAATAACCGACGAGGTACAGTTTCAGGAATCTCATGACCGTGTCTAGAGCATGAAGGGTGCCGACTCGGCGGGAGGCCTGCAGCAGGCAGCCCGCAACGGGCAACAGATCGCAGTATTGCGAAATGTCTGCTGCCCGTCACTGCCTGCTGCCCGCTGCCGGCTGTCCTACTGGATCGTCATCGTCACAAACGAGGCCCGGCGATTCATGGCGCGTCCCTCGGCCGTGCTGTTGTCAGCCTTCGGGCGCTCCTCGCCGTAGCTCACGGTCCTCAGGCGCGCCGCCGCGATGCCGCGATTGAGGAGGTAGTCGCGGACCGCGTTCGCGCGACGCTCACCAAGCGACAGGTTGTATTCGGCGGTGCCGACGCTGTCGGTATGCCCTTCAATCGTCACGTTGAGACGCGGGTTCGCCTGCAGGCTCATCACCGCAGCGTCCAGAATCCTGATCGCCTCGGGTTTGAGGCTCGACATGTCGAAGTCGAAGTACACGTCGTCGAACACCAGCGGCGCGCGCCGCATCACCGGGATCGTGGTCGAATTGGTCGCGGTGCCACCACGGCCATCCGACGCGACCACGGTCAATGGGTAGTTGCCCTCCGCGTTCGGCGCCGTCCAGATCGTATTCATCCCGTTCTGCGAGCTGAACGACCCTGCCGGTGCGCTCCACGTATAGGTGATCGTGTCGCCATCGGGATCCGTGGCGGGGGCGCTCAGATTCGTCGTTTGCCCCGGCTCGAGCACCGGCGGGTTCGCCTGGATTGGGCCGTTGAACACCGGCGGACGGTTTGGCGCCGGCGGCGCGGGCGCTGCCGCGGCCGGAACCTCGCGGATCACCTCGCGGATCTCAGGCGCCGGCGGCGGCGGCGGCACGTACACCTTCACGCCGGGATGCCAGCCGACGCGAATGTCGAAACCCCACGGGTTGTTGGTCTGATCCCTGCCGTTGATCATGTGCGTGCCGGTGTTTTGGCTGAAGTTGACGCCCGCGTGGACGAACGCGCCGTTCCTCGCCTGAAACACGCCGCCGACCTTGATGTGCGCGTCGTCGCGAATGCCACTCAGAAGCGGCGCGATGCTGCCATCGTCGCCGCGGTACGGGGGCTGAAGTGTGACGGCGTTTTCGTCGAACGACCATTCGCCGACGTACTCGATCAGGCCGCGAAAACGAGAACGCGTGCCGAGGATGGCACCGACGCCCCACGCCATGCCATCCGAGAGCGAGAACGGCTCGGGATCCCCGCGAAGCACTCCACCGATCGTGCCGGTGAGCTCGACGCTGTTATTCAGCTCGCGGCTCGCAACCAGATCAATGTGACCGATCAGCTCGTTTGTGCCTGACCAATCGGCGCCGCCGGGAAATTCAACCACGGGACGAAGCGCGAGGCTCATCGCATCGCCACGCGACTGCGAGATGACGGCGAATTTGGCTCCTACGGTGGGCGGGCCGCCCAGCGTTTTCGACCAACCGCGCCTCATGTACGGGTACTGTGAATCGATGCCGCCAAACGCGACGTCGGAGGGGATGAATACCGGGTTTCGCACTCCGCGACGCAGACGAACGACTTTCCACGAGCCAAACAGTTCTACGTAGTCGTTGAGTCCAATTGCCGCAGTGATTCCGATATCGCTGACGTCGGTGAGACCTTGCCGACGATCGAAGTTCGCACGGAACAGGCTGACGGACGCCCGGTGCGACGGAAGGGTATCCGCCGTCGGAACGAACCACAGACCCGTGTCGCCGAAGAAGGTCGGCAACGCGGGCCTGGTTTCCGTGCTGGTGTTCTGGGTACTAGCGGGCTGATTGGTCGACGTCTGCGCCGCGGCGGGGGCTACTCCTGCCGCGGCGAGCAGCAGGCCGCAACACAAAATGCGCACGTGCACACCTCAAACCGGTCGAGTCGGGTCGAGTCGAGCCGCGTGCGACAGTCGTTAGTCCGCGCGGCGGGACTCTGCGCCGGAAGCAGGAGTCCCGCCGAGATTGTTATTCACATCTCCTGCCGTGGTCGGCATGAGACGTCCGCGCCCCCCGCGACTGATCTGTCCACCCTTGCGTCCCGCGTTACGGGCCTCGTCGGGTGTCCACTCGTGCGCGGTGCCCTTTTCGTGAGCGGCACGGCCGCCCTTGCTAGCGATCTCGCGCTGCTTTTCAGGGGACATTGAAGCAAATCCGCGGCGTTCCTTGCGTACTCCGTCCACAGCATTCCTCCTCGTTACATCAGCAACCAATGGGTCGGTCACCGGTTGCGAATCGCGTCCGCGATTCAGCGTTGGCAGCCGGGGTTACAAGGCGGATGCCAGCCCGTCAGGAAAAGTAAGTGCTTGAGCCCTCATGGTTTACAGGAGTAGCTCGATCGAACCACCCGAGAATGCTGACGTGGATCCCGACAGTTGAGGTAGAAATGCGTGGGGTTTCCATACGGACCAATGTCTCAACTCCCGACTCCGGTTGGGAGTTGGGCTTTGGGAGGTGGAGTTATACGATGGCTCGCATGGCTGATTGCGATCCCGCTCCCCAGAATCAACCCGTCGTGGGTAACAAGACGGGTCGTATGGTGATGTGTACGAAGTTTCAGAAAGAGTTACCTGGCCTCGACTCTCCTCCCTGGCCCGGCGAGCTGGGACAGCGGATTTACGAGAACGTCTCGGCACAGGCCTGGAAGCTGTGGGAAGAGCGGATGAAGATGATCCTCAACGAGTACCGATTGATGCCGTGGCAAAAGGAAGCGCAGGAACTGATCGGCAAGCACATGGAGGACTTCTTCTTTGGCGAAGGCGCGGCGCTGCCTCCCGGGTACGTGCCCCAGCAGACAAAGTAACCGCCCTCAGGCCCGGTCGGTTACCAGGAAGTCTTTGTTGATCACGAACCGCAGCTGTGTATGAGCGACACGCAGCGCCCGTTCCACTTCGAATGGGTTGGCAGCACGCGCGAAAATGAATCCCAGATAGCTTCTCCCTTCCGGCAGAGGGACGAGTCTTGCGTCCAACTTGGCGGTGATGCGAACGTCTGTCACATGTGCGACGCGGCCCGCCGCATCCTCCCCTTCGACGCCCTTGTAGATCCCGCGATGCGGAATGGGAATCATCATCACGCCCGACGCCTCTGGTTCCCGCGAATAGCGGGCGACGTCTTCGCCGATGGCGTGACGGAGCAGCACCTCTTCGAGTGACGTGCGGGCGCCGCCCTCAGACACGAAAGCGAGCGCGCGCGAGCAAAGCCCGCCGATTGGTCGCGCCGCGACCTCGAGCACGAAGACCCCGCGATCATTGAGGCGACATTCCGCGTGCACTGGTCCGTGACACAGGCCGAGCGCGGACGCTGAGGACGCCACCGCCGCGGCTATCTCGTGCTGGACATCCGCATGCTCGCGAGATGGCGTGACGTAGATCGTCTCCTCGAAGAAGGGGCCATCGAGCGGATCGGGCTTGTCGAAAATCGCGAACACGCGAAGCGTGCCCGCCGTCATCACGCCCTCAACCGCAAACTCGCGTCCTGGAATGAACGACTCGACAAGAAGGGTGTCGTGTGCGGCATCGCGCTCAACCCGCACGTCAGGCTGCGCCAGCAGGGCGCGCAGCCGCTCGAACGCTGAAACAAACTCGTCCGGCGTATTGACGCGGATCACGCCCCGGCTGCCAGACATCGCGAGCGGTTTGATGACCGCTGGATAAGCAACCGTGAACAACGGGTTCAGCGGATCGGCGTCGAGCGACAGCGGGTGAAACCACGGCACCGCCAGATGCGCCGCCTTGAGCGCCAGGCGGCTCTCGAGCTTGTTTCGACTCGCCAGCGCCGCGGAAACCGGGTTGCCCGGAAGCCTGAACGCATCGTTCAATCGCGCGGCGAGGATGACCGGCCGATCGCCTACTGCAAGAATCCCGTCGGGAGGATTCGCTCCGAAAGCCTCCACGATCGCCCGGACGGATGCCGCCTCATCGTGGAAACGGATCGGAATCGCCTGGTCCCACCACGGGTCCTCGAGTTGATCGCAACGATCGCTCGCGAACACAAGACCGATGCCCAGCGCCTCCGCGGCCTCACCAAACGAGCGGATTTGATAACCGGTCGTCGTCGCGAGCAGCAGAACCCTTTTCAACCCTAACCCCTAACCCCTAACCCCTAACCCCTAACCCCTAACCCCTAACCCCTGACCCCTACACAATTCAGACGAGGCGGAGGTCTTCCAGCGAGGGCTCGGCGCAGCAGTACCAGGCTTCCGTGAGGTAGGGAACAGCCGGTTGCGCGGTCAGACTCGGGTGGTCTCGGCGGGTCCAAAAGGACCCGCGCTGCGCGGCTTCCTTGCAGATTGCCGCGAACGTGGCGCTACGTGCCACGTTGGCGTTCGAGCCAACCAGCCGCATGACCGCCTGCTGCAGCGCATGGACACGCGGATCGCGATGGCGCCACGGCCACGTCAGCGAGCCCCGATCGAAGGTGCTCGTCACGGCACGGATGTCGGCCAGTTCGAGCAGCGGCGAGCCTGTCGTCACCAGCAGCCGGATGGCGAGCTGAATAGGCGCGACGTGCTCCACCAGTTCGAGGTCCTCAATCGTCTGGAGCAGCTCGACGTATCCCTCCAACGTCGTCCACGGCGTGAAGGCGACGAACGTTGGCATCAGCGTCACGCCGGCCGTGCGGCACAAGTGCACGGCGCGGACGAAATCGGCGCGCGTGTGCCCCTTGGCAAGCTGCAGCAGCACATAGTCGTCGATTGATTCGACGGCGCTGGTGATGAACAAGCACCCCGATTGCGCCAGCAACGGCAATATCTCGGCGTGCTTCAGGAGATGTTCGATCTTGATCGTGACGTCGTAGGTGATGCACGGGAATTGTTCGCTGACACGCTCGATGATTCGTCGGGCGTGCGTCGGGCCATTGAGGAAATCCGGATCGCCGAAGCTGATGTGCTGCGCGCCCGCGTCGACCTGCGCTCGGATATCGTCAAGGACGACGTCAATCGGCACTGCGTAAAAGCGCCCCCGGTAGACCGGCACAATCGGACAGTGCCGGCACAGATGTTTGCACCCGCGCGTGGCGTCGGTGCTTCCGACGGTGCGCGTCGATCCATCGGGCATCTGCAATGCCGCGTAGCGAGCGAGCGGTGGCAAGCCAGCGCGATCCGGTTGAATCAACCGTAGGGCGGGTCCTTTCGGACCCGCCGCAGATCCTTTCGGACCCGCCGCAGCACTGGCGAGCCCCACCAGATCGCTCTCCGCCTCGGGCCCCAGCACGTGCGTCACGCCCCGCTCTCGCAACCACTCCGCATTCAGGGGCGCATACAACCCGTACGCAGCAATCCTCGCCGAGGGGTTGATGCGCCTGACGCGATCGATGAGTGGCGCAGCCAGGCGCGTTGCGGTGTGCATCGGCAGGTAGAACGCCACCAGATCTGCGCCGGCAATGCGATCGTCACTGAGGGGCTCCCTCGACGTGTCAACGCACTCGGTTGCCACGCCGGCGCGGCGAAGCCACGCGGCAGGCGACGCCAGACCGAACGGCTGGCGTCCGAGGTCGTACGTGGAGACGAGCAGGACCTGCATACATCTCCATTCTATAAACAACGCCAACCTCCAACTCCCAACCTCCAAGGTATTTTCAGTCTGGGATCTTGACGTTTGGATTTGGGCTTTGGGATTTGGGGTTTGGGATTTTCTTATATGCTTTCGACGTGACGACCGACAGTGGCTTCTTTGGCCATCCGCGCGGCCTCTCGACACTGTTCTTCACCGAGATGTGGGAGCGCTTCAGCTATTACGGCATGCGCGCGCTCCTCATCCTCTTCATGACCGCGCCGCTCACCGCGGGCGGCCTCGGGTTCGGCACCGCGGAAGCGGGGGCTATTTACGGCTTGTACACGTCGATGGTGTACATGACGACGCTCCCTGGCGGGTGGATCGCGGATCGTCTCATCGGCGCTCAACGCGCAGTGCTCTACGGCGGCATCTTCATCGCGGCCGGCCATTTCTGCATGGCGTTCCCATCGCTGACGACGTTCTATCTCGGGCTCCTCCTCATCGTCATCGGCACCGGCCTCCTCAAAGGCAATGTCAGCGTCATCGTCGGCCGGCTCTACACGCCGGACGACATCCGGCGCGACGCCGGCTATTCGATCTTCTATATGGGGATCAACATCGGGGCGATGATCGCGCCGATCGTGTGCGGATACCTCGGGCAGCGCGTGAACTGGCACGCAGGATTTGCAGCCGCAGGGGTCGGAATGACCCTCGGTCTGATTCAGTACTCGCTCGGCAGAAAGCACCTTGGCGATGCCGGTCTTCATCCCGCTGAAGGAGGCTCGCCAGAAGAGTCGGCGCGCAGGAAGCGAAGCGCCGCTCTGTGGGCGGGCGTCGTGCTCGGCTCCATTGTCCTTTTCGCCGTCGGCGCGTACACCGGCGCGATTCCTGTCACCCCAACGCAGGTTGCGGACGCGGCCGGCTACTTCCTGCTGGCGTTGACGGTGGTCTTTTTCGGCTGGCTGTTTTTCTCTCCCGGTTGGACGCCGGCGGAGCGCAAACGCCTGTATGTGATCGGCGTGCTTTTCCTCGCGGCTTCGTTGTTCTGGGCCGAGTTCGAGCAGGCAGGGTCGACACTCAACCTGTTTGCCGATCGCGACACGAACAACGTGTTTTTGGGATGGGAATTCCCGAGCAGCTGGTTCCAGTCGATGAACTCCGTGTTCATCATCACCTTCGCACCAGTATTTGCGTGGCTGTGGGTCCATCTCGCGCGGCGGGGGAAGGAGCCGTCGAGCACCGCCAAGTTCGGAATGGGACTGCTCTTGGTGGGGGCGGGCTTCGCCGTGCTGGTGCCTGCCGCACTGCTGGCGGAACAAGGCATGAAGGTCAGCCCGATGTGGCTCACCGTGGTCTATCTGCTTCACACGTGGGGCGAGCTCTCATTGAGTCCGGTGGGATTGAGCGCGATGTCGAAGCTGGCGCCCGTCCGCATCGGTGGACTGGTGATGGGTGTTTGGTTCCTCGGGTCGGCAGTCGGCAATTACATCGGCGGGCGGCTCGCCGCGTTCTACGAAGCCATGCCTCTCCACGAGCTCTTCGGCATCGTCGCGGCGATCGGCGTCGCGATGGGCATCATCATGCTGCTGTTGTCGAAGCCTATTACCAGGCTCGAAGGCCGCACCTCGAACTAGGCTCGTATGGTTCTCGAAAAATACAAGCAAAAACGCAACTTCAAGGAATCGCCTGAGCCCGAAGGCGATCCCAAGCTTGCCGCCGCCCGCGCGCGCAAAACGACGGGACAGAAAGAACACTTCTTCTGCGTCCAGAAACATCTCGCCAGTCACCTGCACTATGACCTCCGCCTCGAGCACAACGGCGTGCTGCTCTCGTGGGCGGTACCGAAAGGGCCGTCGCTGGATCCCTCCACGAAGCGCCTGGCGATGGCGGTTGAAGATCACCCGATCGAGTACGGCACGTTCGAAGGCGTGATCCCTTCCGGCTACGGCGCCGGGATCGTGATGCTCTGGGACGTCGGCACCTGGGTCCCGGAAGTCGACGACGTCGACGCGGCGTTGAAGAAGGGCGATCTGAAGTTCACGCTGAAGGGATACAAGCTCAAGGGATCGTGGGTACTCGTGCGCACGAAGGGCAAATGGGCGGGCGGCAGCGACAGATCGTGGCTCCTCATCAAGCACCGCGACGAGTGGGCCGGCGACGTGGACATCACGGAGTTCGCACCGCTCAGCGTCAAGAGCGGAGGAGACTTCGCCGACATCCTTGCGCAGGACAACCCCGGCATCTGGATCTCGCATCGACCCGCCCAGGGGGGCGAGGCTGGGGCTATGTTCAAGAAAATTGTTGAGCGTGCAGTGGAAATGCGTGGTTCAAAGGGTTCAGAAGGTTCAAGGGGTTCAGAAGGTAAACGTTCAAAGGGTTCGGTGGGTGCGAAGGGTGCAAGAGGTGCGAAGCGTGCCGGTGTTGTGAAGAGTGTGAAGACCGTGGCGAAGAAGAAGCGCGTGAAGCGAACCGCCTGAACCTCCTGAACTGGACCTACTGAACCTTCTGAACCGCTTGAACCGTCTGAACCTGAGTCGCCTGCAACAACCTTCCACTCAAGACACTCCAGACGGCAAACGCCAGGCGGCGGCGATCGTGGCGCGCGATTTCCGTGCACCAGAAACGTCCCTGGACGACCGCGGTCTCTGAATCGAACTCGCCAAGCTCGAGCGGCTCTTTGTGTTCCGCGGCGTACCGCATCAACCCATCGAGCGACGGGCGGCCGGTATTCGCGATAACCACGTCCACGGGGCGGCCGATTGCCTCGGATACCCACCGCGCCGATTCCGCGGCGGTGAACCCCGCCATACCGTGACCCTCGGTGAGCAGGTTTGAGATGAGGACGATCGGTCCTTCCATATCGTCGAGCGCATCCTTCACGCCTCGAACGAGCAAGGGCGGAAGGATGCTGGTGAAGAAACTTCCCGGGCCGATGATTACCGCGTCGAACTCGCGGATCGCTTCAGCGACCGCCGGGTGGATCGCCACCTCCGGCTCGAGCCACAGACGCCGCACCTGGTTGCCGCGTGTCTGCCCGGCATCGACTTCCACTTCCCCCCGCGTGATGGTCCCGTCGCCATACTCGGCGCAGACGGACGCGGGTTGTACGCTGACCGGCCACACTTTGCCTTTGCAGCCAAGCAGCCCGCGCAGTCCGTCTACGGCGGCAAGGAAGTCACCGCTGTACTGCTCCATCATCGACAGCAGGAGATTGCCGCCGGTGTGTCCGGCAAGGCGCGCGTGATGCTCCAGGGTCGGGAGCCGGGACAACAGGACGCGGCGAGCCTCGCCTTCGTTCCTCGCGAGCGCCAGCGCGCACTTCAAGACATCGCCGGGCGGCAGCACACCAAGCTCGTCGCGTAGCTGACCCGAGCTTCCGCCGCTGTCGAACATCGTGACAACGGCGTTGAGATGGAGCCAGGGATTATTCTTGAGACCGCCGAGGAGGCTGGGAAGGCCCGTACCACCGCCGAAACAGCCGATGTTCAGCTCGCGCAGCTGCATTCCGCTCATTCTAGTGCAACGTTGGATGCCCTCCGGCCTTCGTGCCTCCGTGGCCCGTAATGGGCGTAAGGCCCTGGCCGCGATGTGAACTAGGAATTACAGCGAGGCCGCGGCGCGCGAGGGCGCCGCCATGTCCCACCCGAGGAACTGAGACAGACCGCGGCCCATTATCCAGCGCTTGTCATCATCAGTCAGCCACGGCAGCTCCTCCGTGAAGAGTGTCAGGGCCTCGCGCCACGGACACGGAAGTCGCGTCCAGTCGGTACCCCAGAACATCCGCTCGGGACCGAACGAGTCGTACACGCGGCGGATGTGCGGGTGCAGATCGCGGAAGGGGTACGGCAGCGTGGAGTGGCATGGCAGCGCTGAGGCCTTGACCGCCACATTCGGCAGCCGCGCGAGCCGGCAGACATCGGCGAGCTCGACGAATGCGAGGTTGCCGCGCGCGTGGACGCCGAGGGCGAGGTGATCGACCACGAGTCGGAGACCCGGATGCCGCGCAGCGACCTCTTCGATTTTTCGCACCGACGCGGGCGCGTACACCATGATCGGCACGCCGGCGCGTTGCGCCACCGGCCAGAGCCAGTCCGCGGTCCCGTCGAACAGCCACTTGCGGTGTTCTTCCAGGTGAAACGTGAGGCGGATGCCGAGCATCCCCCTTTGACGCTTCCATCCCGCGACGAGCTCGCGACTTTCGGGCTTCTGGATCGACAGGCGGCCCATCGCCGCAAATCGATCAGGGTGAAGCTGGGCCGCCTCGACCACGAGATCGTTGTAGTCGCCTTCCCACGACGGCGGAATGAGCACGGCGCGATCGACGCCCGCCTCATCCATCGCGGCGAGGACCATCTCCTTTGTCACCGGGTAGGGCTTCTGCGGCTCCTGCCCGCGGCCCGGCGGCCATGGACGTCCGGGGGCGTCTGCGGCCCAGATGTGCACCTGTGCGTCAACGATGAGCATGATCTCCCTGAAGGTTGTCCCTGACGGCGCCGAGCATAACATCACCTAGAATCGAAGCATGGGTGCTGCTTCATGGCGGCCCGCCGCGGATCGGCTCGTGGCGGGTTTGCGCAGTGTTTTTGGCGACCGCCTGCAATCGGTCGTTGCCTACGGGTCCCATGTCGAAGAAAACGGCGACGGTCCGCTCTCCTCCCTCGCCCTGGTGACGAGCCTGGCCGTCGGGGACCTCGAAGCCTGCGCCAAGATGTCGCACGGATGGCAGCGCGAGCGGATCGGGACGCCGCTGCTCCTGCCCGAAGACGAGTTCCGCCGGTCCCTGGACGCATTTCCGCTCGAGTACGGCGAAATCCAGCGCGCGCACGAGCTCCTCTTCGGCGCCAACCCGTTTGACGGCATCACGATTGAACGCGCCGACCTGCGCCGCGCGTGCGAGACGCAGATCAAGAGTCATCTCGTTCACCTGCGCGAGGGGTTCATCGAGGCAGGCGGCACACCGCGTGCCGTAACCAAACTCGTCACCGCCTCGGCGCCGGCGTTCGGCTCGCTCCTCCGTAACATCGCACGACTCAACGGATCCGAGACGCGCGACCGTGCAATGGCAACGCGCGGCGGCGCCAGGCTGGCGCAGCTTCCCGAATCGGTCGTCACCGACATCCTGTCGCTCGAGCGGCCATCGGCCATGACGACAACCGATGCGGCGCGGCTGTTTCCTGAGTATCTAGCCGCCGTCGAACAGCTCGCACGGTTTATCGATACGTGGCGCGCATAAGCACGGTCGCCACGATGGACACGAAGACGATTTCAACCACGAAGGGCGCGAAGGACACGAAGAATTTTTTTGTACGTTGTTTACTTCGTGACCTTCGTGTTCTTCGTGGTTTAACCATCTTTGTGTTCTTGGCCGCGGCTGTTACAGCGAGGGCCCAGGAATTGCCGGCCGAGCTGACGCAGCCGGTCAATGACTTCGCGAACGTCATAGACGAGCCAAGCACGAACGCAATGGAAGCGCTCATCCGGTCGCTACAACAGGCCAGCGGCGATGCCGTCGTGGTGGCGACCATCCCGACCTTCAAGCCCTACGCGGACATCCGCGAGTACGCGGTCAAGATGTTCGAGAATCGTGGGCGCGGGATCGGGCAGCGAGGCAAGGACAACGGCGCGCTCGTGCTTCTGGCCGTCAACGATCGGCAGGTGTGGATCGAAGTCGGCTACGACCTCGAGCAGTTCATCACCGACGGCTTCGCTGGTGAAGTCAGCCGGCAGTATATGGCGCCCGAATTCCGGCGCGGCGCGTACGGACCAGGGTTACTTGCAGGCCTCTCCCGGATCGTTTTTCGCATCGCACAGGGACGAAACGTCACGCTCCAAGGAGTCCGGCCGGAGCCGAGTGGTAGCGCTCCGAACATCGGCTCGGGTGGAAACCTCATCTGGGCGCTCTTCATTATCTTCATCCTTCTCAACGTGATCGGCCGGACGCGACGGCGCCGCCGGTTTGGCCCCGGCTGGGGCGGCGGCGGGTGGAGCGGATGGAACAGCGGCGTCGGCCCATTCGGCGGTGGCGGCGGTGGCTTCGGCCGCGGGGGTGGTGGATTCGGCGGCGGCTTCGGAGGGTTTGGCGGAGGGCGCAGCGGAGGTGGCGGCGGCGGAGCGGGCTGGTAAATTTCGAATTCAGAATGCAGAATGCTGACTAGAAAGCGGAAGTGATGATGACTCGACACATTCGATCGACGCTGCTCGTGGTGCTGCTGCTTACGGCAGTCAGCGTGTCCTCGGGCTGTTCATACAACACGTTCGTCAGCAAGGAAGAGGGCGTCAAGGCGCAGTGGGCGCAGGTCGAGAACCAGCTGCAACGGCGTAACGACCTCATTCCCAACCTCGTGGAAACGACGAAGGGGATCGCGCAGCAGGAGAAGGACGTCTTCGGACAGATTGCGGAATCGCGCGCGAAGCTGGCGGGTGCGACGACTCCAGACCAGACGATCCAGGCGGCCAACGAGCAGAGCGCTGCTCTCGCACGGCTGCTCGTGATCGTCGAGAACTATCCCCAGCTGCGATCGAACGAGACTTTCAACCGCTTGATGGATGAACTGTCCGGTACGGAAAACAGGATCGCGGTGGAACGCATGCGATACAACGAGCGCGTGCAGGATTACAACACCACGCGGCGCCAGTTTCCGTCGAACGTCACCGCAAGCATCTTCGGCTTCAAGGAGTATCCGCTCTTCAACGCTCCGCCGGCCGCCGAACAGGTGCCCAAGGTTAATTTCGGACGCGGAAGCAACTGATCATGGCGATGGTGGACGCGCTGCTTCCGGAATTCGATCGCGAGATGACGATCACGCGCAAGCTCCTCGAGCGCGTGCCCGAGGACAAGTTCGCGTGGAAGCCGCATATGAAGTCGTGGTCGCTCGGCGACCTCGCGACGCACGTGGCTACGCTGCCTGGCTGGGGCGCGGTGACGCTGAACGAGTCGGAGTTCGACGTGGGCGCCCAGAACACCAACACGGCGGCGACCTCCCTCGTCGATCTGCTGACGCGATTCGACAAGAATGTGTCGGAGACACGCTCTGCCCTGACGGGCAAGAGCGACGCCGAATTGATGGCGCCATGGTCGCTGAAGCAGAACGGCCAGAAGCTCTTCACGATGCCGAAGACCTCGGTCTGGCGCGGGTTCGTACTGAACCACCTGGTCCATCACCGGGGTCAGCTGAGTGTGTATCTGCGGCTGAACGACGTCCCGGTCCCGGCGATGTACGGACCGAGCGCGGACGAAGCGTCGAATTTTTGAAGATCGTCACAGGCCTTCTCGCCGGCCTCGTCGGATTCATCCTGCTTGCCACGGCCAACGGGGCAGGATACCGCTACGGCGTTTCCGACCAGGCGGCCTATGTTCCGGCCGTCGTCCACGCAGAAAACCCCGCGACGTTTCCCCGCGATGCCACGCTTATTGACACACAAGGCCAGTTCTTCGTCCTCGATGAAGTCCTTGCCTTGATTGGACGCACGACCGGGGCGTCGACGGAGTCGTTGTTCTTCGGCGCGTACCTCGTGTCCCTTGTCCTGATCTGGGCGGGCGTCGTGTCAATCGGCACGCGCCTCTATCCCTCGCCCTGGCTCGTTCTGGCGTTGGCGGCCGTCGTGACGCTACGGCATCGCATACCGCTCACGAGCGCGAACTCGCTCGAGCCCTACTTTCACCCCCGGCTGATGGCGTTTGGCTTCGGGATGCTGGCGATAGGGGCCTTGCTTCGCCGCCGTGATTGGGTTGCGATCGCGCTCGTCGGTCTCTGTGCGGTCTGCCACGTGACGACCGCCCTCTGGTTTGCGATTCTCATTGGCACTGCGCTCGCGGTCCTGAATCGACGCTGGCGGCGCGCAGCGCTTGTCAGCGCGGGTATCGCAGTCGTGGTCCTGGTATGGGCGCTCCGTGCTGGGCCCCTTCGCGCGGCAGCCGTGACGATGGACGCCGTGTGGCTGGAGGCGCTCTCGGAGAAGAACTTCATCTTCGCCAACGAGTGGCCGATCTGGGCCTGGGCCGCGAACCTGGGCTTGCTGGCGGTCCTCTGGTGGGCACATGTGGCCCGCCGGCGACGCGGCGCTGCCACGCCCACCGACGACGCGCTCGTCTGGGGCGCAACGGCGCTCGTCGCGATCTTTCTGCTCACGATCCCCGCCGTGGCGGCTCATGTTGCGGTCGCCGTGCAGTTTCAGCTGTCGCGCGTGTTCTGGGTTGTCGATCTGCTCGTCGCGATCTACGGCCTTGCAGCGCTCGGCGAATCGCTGCGCGGCCGCGGTGTCGCGGTGCTCGCGATCGTCCTGCTCGCGGCCTCGATCGCGCGTGGCACGTACATCATCCAGCGCGAGCATGCGGAACGCTCGCTGTTCCAGCTGTCGCTGCCCGACACGCCCTGGACCGACGCCATGCAGTGGATCGCACGCCAGCCGATTGACGCCCATGTCCTGGCCGATCCGGGACATTCATGGAAGTACGGCAGCAGTGTGCGAGTGGGCGCGGAGCGCGACGTGCTGCTCGAGGATGTGAAGGATTCGGCGATCGCGATGTACAACCGCGACCTTGCCGTGCGTGTCGTCGAGCGACGGCGCGCCCTGGTCGACTTTCCCACGCTGACCGCCGAAGGCGCCCGGGCGCTTGCGGCGCGCTACGATCTGAACCTCCTCGTCACCGAGACGACACTTGATCTTCCCGAGGTGTACCGCAACGCGCAATTCAGGATTTACGCGCTGAAGCCAGCCGGTCCCGCGTCCTGATCCACAGCTCGGTGACTGCGCCCGGGTGGCGCATCTTCGTAATCCAGACAATCTGGCCCATGTGCACGGCGGTGTGATGGCTGACGTGCAGCAACATCGAGGCAATCGTCGTCGACTTGCCCGTGCGATCCGTCGTCTCCATCAAGCCGGACGGTACGAGGGCGTTGAGCACCTCGGCGCTGATGCGCACCGTCTCGTTCCATTGCCGGAGGACTTCGGACTTCCCAGGGTTACCGCGCGCTGCAAACTCGCTGTCGCGATTGCGCTCCACCTCCCGGCCGCCGATGCCATAACCGATGAAGTAACGATTCGACCCTGCAAGATGCAGGACCAGGTTTCCGAGCGCGTTCGTTGTCTCGTCCGGCCGCCACCAGAGATCGTCGTCCGTGATCAGGTCGAGGCATTCGCCGATCTGCGCGGGAAAGTCATCGACGAGGCGGGTGCGTACGAGATGTAGCAGCGTGGAGTCGAGCGTGCGTTCCATGGGGGGATAATATAAGACACTCCAGTTCACTCTTCTGTGTTCTGGGTTCTCCCGCCTCCGCTAAGCTTCGGCGAGGCTCGCCGTAGCGCATCGCGCGAAGGCGGCGGTTCGGGTTCATGTTCGGTGCTGCGTTCTTGGTTCGATGTTCGATGTTCGATGTTGCACCCAGACACGCTGCAACGAACATGGAACCCCGAACTCGGAACAGCGAACCTGGAACCGAACATGAACACGAACTGAGAACGGAGAACCAAGAAGCGTGAACGACCACCAGCGCAGCGACCACCAGCGCAGCGACCACCAGCGCGGCTATCTTCTATCTGAGTTCCGGCCTCGTTTCACCGGCGGCCACAAGCAGACCTTGTACGCGTGGGCGCGCCCGCGCTCCTTCCCGAACCTTCCGTCGCCCACAGAGCGGTACTTCGACGTCGCGACCGACGCACGCGTGCTGGCGCACTGCCACTGGCACGAGCAGCCGGCCGGTCACCCGACGTTGCTCCTGCTGCACGGCCTCGAGGGTTCGAGCCTCGCGCATTACATGCGAGGCATCTCCGACAAGGCGTGGGCCGCCGGCTGGAACGTCGTCCGTCTCAATCAGCGGAACTGCGGAGGCACCGAGCGGCTGTCGCGAGGGCTCTATCATTCCGGGCTGACACACGACCCGCTGTTCGTGGTCCGCGAGCTCATCGAGCACGATCACATTCGCAGTATCGCGGTTGCAGGATATTCACTCGGCGGGAACCTCGCTCTCAAGCTGGCCGGCGAGCTGGCCGAGGCGGCGCCGCCGGAGCTGAAAGCGGTCTGCGCCGTGTCGCCGACGATGGATCTCGGCATCTGCGTGAAGGCGTTGGAACGCCGCTCGAATATCGCGTACGAGTGGAACTTCGTCCGGAATCTGAAGGCGCGCATACGAAGGAAGGCGGCGGCATTCCCCGGCGCCTTTGCGCTCGACGCGCTGCGCCGGGTCTGGACAGTACGCCAGTTCGACGAGGTCTACACGGCACCTCATCACGGCTTCCGCGATGCAACGGACTACTACTACCGCGCCAGCGCGCTGCGGGTGATCGATCGCATCCGTGTGCCCGCCCTCATCATGACTGCGGAGGACGATCCGTTCGTGCCCGCATCGACGTTCCGCGATCCGTCAGTGACCGGGAACCTGAACATCACCGTGGCGATGACCCCGCACGGCGGGCACTGTGCCTTCGTCGAGGCCGCGGATGCGGTCTACGACGGCTATTGGGCTGAGCGCGAAATCGTACGTTTTGCCGATCATCACGTCACGAAATCCCGAGCTTCTGCATCAACAGCTTCCCGAACTCCGGCCCTTTCCCCGACTCTTCGTGCTTGAAGTAGACGAAGACGTCGCCGCAGGCTGACGTCGCTCCGGCGATCACATCGCCCCAGCGGGCGATGTCTGCAGGCGTGTAGCCCTCGTCGCGCAGACGAAAGTATCCGTAATCCGCGGTCATCACGACCGGTGTCGAAAGTCTGTCGCTGTCCGCCACGCAGAGGGCGAGGTTGCGCGCGCGCAGGCGGGCGTATACGCCCTCGTCGAGCCACGACGCGTGGCGAAACTCGAACGCCGCACACACTCGGGGCGGAAACGTGTCGAGAAACGCGTCGAAGAGCGTCAGATCCTTTTTCAGGTTAGGTGGGAGCTGAAACAGCAGGACGCCCAGTTTCGGACCGAGCGTCGCCGCCGTTTCCAGGAATTGCCGTACGCGATCCCCGCAGTCGCGCATCCGCGCATCGTGCGTGATCCGCTTCGGTGCCTTCAGCGTCAGTTTGAAGCGCTCGGGTGTCGCCTTGCTCCACCCGTCGAGAATCTTCTCGTTCGGCGCGCGGTAGAACGTGTAGTTGATCTCGACCGTCGGAAACCGCTCCGCGTAGTACGGCAACATCTTCGCCGCCGAAAGCGTCTCGGGGTAGAAGGTCCCCTTCCATTCGGGATAGTTGTAGCCGGACGTGCCGACCCAGATTGCCATTCGTCGCGCCTCATTCTGATCCGGGCCACGGAGACACGGAGAAACGGAGGTTCGAAACAAGAAGATCTTCGTGCCTCCGTGCCTCCGTGGCCTGTCTCAGTGAAAGTTGCTACAGTCTAAGGGATGACATTGATATCGCGCGCGCTGATTGGGGTCGTCGTCCTCGCGGCGGCGTGCAGCCGTACGCCACCGGTGAAGGAGTATCAGCTCAAGGGACAGATTCTCGACGTCAAGCCGGACACGGGCGAGGTGGTCGTCAAGCACGAAGACATCCCCGGCTTCATGATGGCAATGACGATGCCCTACAAGGCCGACGCGAAGATCCTCGCCGACAAGCAGCCAGGCGATCTCATTACAGCCACGCTCGTCGTCGGCGAGACGGAGGCGCACCTGTCGCAGATCTCGAAGACCGGACATGCACCAGTCGAGGATGCGCCTGGACCCGCGATTACCGCGTCAAGCATGCTCAGGGCCGGCGATGCCGTCCCCGACACGAACCTCGTGGACGAAAACAACACCGCGCGACCGCTCACCTCGCTCAAGGGCCACCGCGTGGCAGTGACGTTCATGTACACGCGGTGCCCGCAGCCCGACTTCTGCCCGCTCATGGATCGCAACTTCACGGCGGTTCAGAACCAGATCAAGAAGACACCCGGCCTTGGCGACGTGCGGCTCGTGTCCATTAGTTTCGACCCCGCCAACGACACGCCGGCGGCGCTGAAGGCGCACGCGAAGGCGCTTCAGGCGGATCCAGCCGTGTGGCATTTCGTCACCACGAGCACGGACGACATCAAGCCGTTCGCGGCGAAGTTCGGCGTCACGGCGGCGCCGAGTGACGACGGTCCGAGCGTGATCATCCACAACTTGAGTACCGCGATCATCGCCCCCGATGGCACGCTCGTGAAAATCCGCCCGGGCAACAGCTGGACGCCGGCCGACCTCATTGCCGACCTCGAAGCGGCTCCCGCTCCCGCGCGCTGACGCGGCCGAGCCGCCGCGCCTGCCGTTCACGGCGGCCGAACGGCGGATCATCGATCGCCTTCGTACACCCGCTGCCGTCCAGCGCTGGCTGAACGCGCTTCCGTACAACACCGAGCAGGGCGGCGAGACACTCCGCAGCTTCCACGGCGTGGTGCGGCGTGGAGCCGCGCATTGCCTCGAGGCCGCGCTCGCGGCGGCGGTCATCCTGGAGCAGCATCGCTACCCCCCTCTCGTCCTCAGCTTCGAGTCGATAGATCTGCTCGACCACGTGATCTTCGTCTATCGGGGCCCGCGCGGCTGGGGATCGGTGGCGCGCTCTCGCGACCCGGGTCTGCACGGCCGGAAGCCGGTCTTCGCGACGCCGCGCGCACTCGCGCTGAGTTACGTCGACCCGTACATCGATTTCACCGGCCGCGTGAAGGCGTACGCGGTCGTCGACCTGCGCGTGCTGGGCAACTACGACTGGCGGTTGTCAGACACGAACGTGTGGAAGGTGGAGCGGCTGCTGCTCGACTGGCCGCATCGCCGGATCCGTTCATCGGATCGGCGCGCCGACTGGTGGCGTGTGCGCTACCGCGCCTTCCGCGAGGCGCACGACTACAAGCCGTGGAAGTTCTACCCGAGGCGCGACAGATGGACACCTCTACCCGTTGACATCCGGCGGCGCGGCTAGTCCATTTCTCACTTCAACCTACGAATTCCTCCGTGTCTTCGTGTCTCCGTGGCTCGTCTTTCTGACAACCCCGTCAGTCCAGATCGAAGTCTCTCATCGGCTTGGTGACGGGCTCTTCCTTCGCCTGGCGCAGCGCTTCCTCGAACCGGCGTGAGAGCGCATCTCCACGCGTCTTTTCCGCCTCGACCGACTGGTCGAACAGCGCGTCGCGCCGCCGCGCCTCTTCCGCCAGGATGCGCGTCGCTTCATTCAGCTCGGGCTTGTCGCCGCGCTCCGGCACCTGGTGCGAGATGATGCGACCCAGGTTGGTGTCGACGACGAGCAGCGTGTGGCAGCAGGGACACTGCAGCTCAATCTCGCTCTTCAGCTTCGCCATGGGGATATTCTAGTTCGTTCATGCCCGACACCCACTGGCGCACCCTGCGCATCGCGACCTACAACATCCATCGCTGCCGCGGGCTCGACGGGCGCACGAATCCGGCCCGGATTGCGGAGGTGATCCGCACAATCGAACCCGATGTCATCGCGCTGCAGGAAGTCATTGGCGCAGGGCCGAGCTCACAAGGGCACGCCGAGGAGCTCGGTGCGCTACTGGGGATGGGATGGGCGATGGCGCCGACCCGGCACCTGCGCGGGGCGCTCTTCGGCAACGTCGTCCTCAGCCGCCACCCGATCAGCCATCATGCCCAATACGACCTCTCGTGGAAGACCTGCGAGCCGCGCTGCTGTCAGCGCGTCGATATCGCGTTCGGCGACGACACGTTGCATCTCTACAACGTGCACCTGGGAACGGCGTTTCTCGAGCGCCGGTACCAGGCGGGACGGCTCAGCGCCATCGTGCACGATCGCCGTATCGGACAGCCGAAGGTCGTCCTCGGAGACTTCAACGAGTGGATGCGCGGGCTCGCGACCAGCATGCTCAGCCAGCGCCTGCAAAGCATCGACCTGCGCGGACACCTGCGGCGGCGGCGCACCTATCCCGGCGTATTTCCGGTCTTACATCTCGATCACATTTATTACGATGGAAAAGTGGAGGTCGCGAAGCTGGAACTGCCGCGGACGCGGCTGTCATTGATGGCGTCGGATCATCTGCCGCTCGTCGCGGAGCTGAAAATTCAATTCAAGTAACCGGCACCTGGCAGCTTGCAGCCGGCAGAAATGACAAAGGCGCCGCGATGTCGCGACGCCTTTCGAACCCACCGTCTGCTGCCCGCTCCCTGCTAACCTTCCTCCTCGTACTCTTCCTCTTCCATCGGAAGCAGCCGAGTGGGCGGACGCAGTGCCTCGCGGTAATCGTAGATGGGCAGGTCGCGTACGTGAAGGGAGATAGCGCAGCCGGGGCCTTTCTCGTCGACCACGACCGCCACCGGGCTTCCTTCGACGCCGTCGCGGAACGCAAGCCTGCAGCCACAGGCGAGACGGGCGTGCGTGAATCCCTTCAACATGATGTGGGCATCATACTACTAAATCCCAAAGCCCAAATCCCAAGTTCCAAATCCCA
>Ga0105347_1000333_pt1 | contig 23373 bp, 24 predicted proteins | sample EasRivMeERMLT890_FD_89677 | JGI IMG/M metagenome (GOLD analysis project Ga0105347, IMG submission 89677) | Soil microbial communities from meander-bound floodplain in the East River, Colorado, USA - East River MetaG ERMLT890 | ecosystem: Environmental > Terrestrial > Soil > Floodplain | place... | reverse complement strand
TACGCAGGCAATGCAAGATGCAAAATGCAAAAGGCAAACACTACGCGTGCATCCAAATCCGCGAGATTTTGCATCTTGAATTTTGCATTTTGAATTACCGCGCCGTTCCCGTCGCGGTCGCTCCCGTCGCGGCCGTTCCTGTCGCGGTCGTCCCAATCTGGATCGTTGTCGGTCCAGTCCTGACGCCTCCAGTCGTGACGGCTGCTGTCGCATTGCCTGTGCTGCCGCTGAGCGGCGCCTGCTGGATCGTCTCGAGGTCCACCAGCGACCGGTTGTAATCCAGAATCGCGCTCAACTCGTTGTTGCGCGCCTGGGCAAGGTCCCGTTGCGTCTGGAACACGATGAAGTTCGTCGACGTGCCCGCCGCCAGCTTTCGCTGCTCGGCGTCGAGGCGTTGCTCGGCGAGCCCGCGCGACACGCGCGTGCTTTCGACCCGCTTCTGGTTCGTCAGGACCTGCCGCGCGACGTTCCGCACCGCCGTCACGACCTGCAGCTCGGCGTTCCTCAACTGCGTCTGCTCCTGGCTGGCCAGCAGCCGCGCGCGGGCAAGGCTCGCTTCCTGCTGGCTGCGGCCCAGTGGGTAACTGATGTTGAGGGAGGCCGTCCAGCTCGGGAACTGGTTTCCAAACAGATCGCTCAGCACCGACCCAAAACTTCGTTGCGACTGACCGACGATGGGTCCAGGGAAACCGGCGCCGCGCAGAAATTGCCTCCCGCCGAGCCCGGTCAGCCCATAGTTGAAGTTCGCGGTCACGTCAGGAAGCGACTGGTTGCGGAAGTAGCGAATGTTGATGTCGGTCGCTTCGATCGTTTTGCGCGCCTGCTCCAGGTCGGTCCGCATCTGGAGCGCGTTCCGTACGACTCCATCGACGTCGACCGGCATCGGCTCGAAGGCCGGCAGATCTACCGGCTCGATCCTTGTCGTCCAGAAATCGGGCGCCGACGGGTTGAAGACGAGCGCGCGAAGCGTATCCTGGGCGGTTTCGATTTGCGCCTGCGCGACGATCACTGCTTCGTCGCGAGTCGCCACCTCGGCCTCCGCCTCGACGGCATCGATCGGGGGTGTGGTGCCAATCTGGATCCGCGTATTCGTTTCGCGCAGCGACTCGCGCGCGAGGTCGAGCGACTGCTGGAACACGACGAGCGCCGCGTTCGCGTACGCCAGATCCCAGTATGCCTCGCGCACCAACCTCGACGTCCCGACCACTGTTTGCCGCACATCGATGTCCGCGATCTCCCGGTTGTTCTCGCTCAGGCGCACTTCCTGCCGCGGGCTGTCGATGGTGAGGTTGCGCAGGAGCGGCTGCGTGATGTCGATCGACAGCGACGACTGGAGCTGCGGCGAGAAATTCGAGAAGAGGTTCGTGGTGGTGCTGCGCGCGCTGTCCCATCCGACGCTGTAACTGCCACCCCACTTCGTCAGCTGCGTGACGCCAACGTTGCTGGCCGCGCGGCCGTTGGTCGTTTTGTCGCTCAGGGTGCCGGACAGGAAGCTGTTGTTGGGGAGGTCGGTGCTCGATCCCTGCATCGTGGTGTTGAACGTCGGTGCCCACGCCGATCGCGCGACGGCGACCGTGAGATCCTGGATCAGAGGATTGATTCTCGCGATTTGGATACCGAGATTGTTCTCCAGCGCGAGCCTCACGGCTTCATCCACAGTCAGGCGGCGCACCTGCGCGCCGGGCGCGGTTGCAACGGGCACACCGATCTGCGCGGATGCCGGCAGAGGGTTCCAGCTTGCAAGGATCACAATCAAGAAGACGATTCGAATAATGGTCATACGCATTGGTCTCACCTCCGCACTGACAACGTATGTCGACGTTCGCATTGCGCGTGTGGCAGATAGATGAACGTATGATGACATTTGTGACTGCCGATGCCATCCTCGATCGTTTCCGCCGGGTCGGTGCGCTGCTCGAAGGACACTTCCGTCTCACGTCCGGACTGCACAGTTCCGGCTACCTCCAGTGTGCGCTCGTCCTTCAGCATCCGGGCGACGCGGAAGTTTGCGGCACCGCAATCGCGGAGCGCGTCCGCTCACTTGGCGCGCAGACGGTGCTGTCGCCAGCTCTGGGCGGCATCGTCATCGGTCACGAAGTCGCGCGCGCCCTGGGCGTGCGCGCGATCTTCGCCGAGCGGCAGGACGCCACGCTGGCGCTGCGGCGCGGCTTCATGCTGTCGCCCGGCGAAAAGGTCCTGGTCGTCGAGGACGTCGTGACGACGGGCGGCTCGACCCGGGAGACGATCGAGCTCGCGCGTGCCGCCGGGGCGGACGTCGTGGCCGCTGCTGCAATTATCGACCGCAGTGGCGGGCAGCAGCAGATTGATGTGCCGTTTCATGCGCTGGCCACCGTGTCGCTTCCGACCTACCCCCCGGAGTCGTGCCCCCTCTGCGCCGCGGGCCAGCCCGTCGTGAAACCGGGATCGCGGACCGTCTAGCCGTGGCTCCGGCCGTAGAGACACGAAGTCCCAGAGAAATCCAACTGACTCTTTGTGTCTTTGAGCCTCTGTCGGCCGTCGCAGAGTCATGCGCACCCTGAAACTCACGATCGCGTACGACGGCACGCGGTTCGTCGGCTGGCAGCGGCAAGCGGCAGGCGAGTCGATCCAGGGTCTTCTCGAAGATGTCCTCGCACGGCTCGAAGGGACGCCCGTCACGGTGCACGGGGCCGGGCGCACCGATGCCGGCGTGCATGCACGTGGACAGGTCGCGAGTGCCCGCGTCGCATGCACCCACGACACCGCGACACTCGCGCGTGCGCTCAACGCGCAGCTTCCCGAGGACATTCGAGTCATCGACGTTGCAGAGGCCGCGTCTGATTTTCACGCCCGCTTCAGCGCGCGCTCCAAGACCTACCAATACGAGATGCGCACCACGCCGGTTTCACATCCTTTCGATCGCGCGTATGTGTGGCACCTGCCTGAGCCGCTCGATGTCGACGCGATGCGACAGGCGGCCGCGGCCCTCACAGGGACACACGACTTCGCTGCGTTTCAGAGCACGGGGACCGAGACGAGCAGCACGGTCCGAACGATTTACCGATCCGAGCTGCTCGACGGTGATCACGTCGGCGTAGAGCGGGCCTTCTCAGGCTCCCCTCCCGGTCTGCTGACATATGAAATCACCGGCGACGGCTTCCTTCGCCACATGGTGCGTGCGATCGTCGGCACACTCGTCGATATCGGTCGAGGCCGGCGTCCGGCACAGGCCATGGCGGATCTGGTTGCGGGTGGAACGCGCGCGGACGCGGGCGCAACGGCGCCCGCGCACGGGTTGTTCCTGGTCCGGGTGGACTATGATTGAGGACTTAGTGGATGGTGGACCGTCGATTACCCGGCCGCGACAACGGAGCCGCCCGGTCGTAATTTGAAAGAGACACGCCATTAGATGTCCCGTGAGGAACTCCTGGCGGGGATTCCGGCCGGCCATCCGGACGAGACGCTGGTCCGCCAGATCAATTTCGATCGCCTGCCGGCGCACGTCGCCATCATCATGGACGGCAACGGGCGGTGGGCCGCGCAGCGCCACTTGCCGCGCGTCGAGGGTCACCGGGCCGGCATCGACGCCGTGCGCGACACGGTTGAAACCGCCGCCCGTCTCGGCGTCGGGGTCCTCACGCTCTACGCGTTCTCCATGGAGAACTGGAAGCGCCCGGCGGCTGAAATCAGCACGCTGATGATGCTGTTGAAGCGGTACCTCCGCTCCGAGCTGAAGACACTCCTCACCAACAACATCAGGTTCAACGTGATCGGCCGGATGGAGGACCTCTCCCACGACATCCAGGACGAACTGCGCGCCGCGATCGATCGCACGGGCAAGGACAGCGGCATGCTGTTCAATATCGCGCTGAACTACGGGGGGCGCGCGGAGATCGTCGATGCGGCGCGGCGCGCGATCGAATCCGGTATCCTCCCGGAGCATCTGGACGAACAGCGCTTCGCGAGTTTCCTGTACACGGCGGGGCAGCCCGATCCGGACTTGCTGATTCGAACAAGCGGCGAGATGCGGGTCAGCAATTACCTGCTCTGGCAGATCGCGTACGCGGAGATTTACGTCACCGAGACGCTGTGGCCCGACTTCCGGCGCCGGCACCTCCTCGAGGCCGTACTCGCGTACCAGAAGCGCGAGCGGCGCTACGGCGGCATCAGTCCGTCGCCCGCGGTCGCCAACGCGAAATAAATGACGCGCGTCATCAGCGGCGTTGTCCTCGCCGCGGCCGCGCTCGCGGCCATCCTGTTCCTCCCCTTCGTCGCCCTTCGCGTGCTTGTGTGCGCGATCGCCGGACTGGCCGCCGACGAGTACCTGCGGATCACCGCCAGACCGCGGGGCGTCGTACGCTGGATCGTGATTGCCGCGGTGATCTACACATGCTGGTGGGCTGCCGTCCCTGCGCCTCTCAGCATCGTGCTCCTCTCGATGTTCGTCGTCGCGTGGCTTGCGTTCGCCGTGTTGCGACAGGGACGGACCGTCCAGGAGGCGGCGGTCGATCTGGTTGCGCCGATGTACATCGGCGCACCGCTAGGGATGCTCGTGGCGCTGCACGCCCTCGCCGGCTGGAAGGGCACGGTCGTGCTCATCGCGACGATTGTCGTCAGCGATTCCGCGCAGTACTACACCGGGCGTGCATTCGGCCGGCGGTCTCTTGCGCCCGCCATCAGCCCGAAGAAGACCATTGAGGGCGCGATCGGCGGGGTCGTGTTCGGGACGCTGTTCATGATGCTCGCGCTCGGCTTCGTCTTCCCGGCGACCCCGATGGTCACCCGTGTGCTTCTCGGCGCGATCATCGTGTTGCTCGGGATCATCGGCGACCTGTTCGAATCACGCCTGAAGCGTCTCGCGAATGTGAAAGACAGCTCCGCGCTGATTCCCGGTCACGGTGGCGTCCTGGATCGCATCGATGCGCTCCTGTTCGCCATCCCCGTCTTTTACTTCATGGTGCTCCAGGGCCGCGTGGCGTGAAACACCTCGCGATTCTCGGATCGACCGGTTCCATCGGCCAGAGCGCGCTGTCGGTCGTCGATGCCCATCCCGATCGTCTGCGCGTGGCCGCTCTGGCGGCCGGCGACAATGCCGGGCTGCTCGCCGAGCAGGTGGCGCGTTACCGTCCGTGGGTCGTCGCCATGGCGACCGCTGAGGGTGCGGATCGCCTGCGGGTCGCATGTGGCGGAAACGAGGTGGAGATCCTCGGCGGCACCGACGGGTTGGTTGCGGTGGCGACCCACGAAGCGGTGGACATCGTGATTTGCGCGTCCTCGGGAACAGCGGGCCTCGAGGCCGTACTTGCGGCAATTGACGCAGGGAAGACCGTCGCCCTCGCCAACAAGGAAGTCCTCGTCATGGCGGGCGAGCTCGTGACCGAGGCCGCCCGCCGACGAGGCGTCCCGATCCTTCCGGTCGACAGCGAACACAACGCCATCCACCAGTGCCTCCATGGACGCGATCGGCAGGAGATCCGGAGGCTGATTCTCACGGCGTCGGGCGGCCCGTTCCGCGATTTCACGACCGACGCGCTCGAGAAGGTCGATGCGGTCGCTGCCCTGCAGCACCCGACCTGGAAGATGGGCCGCAAAATCACAATCGACTCCGCCACGTTGATGAACAAGGGGCTCGAGGTCATCGAGGCCCACTGGCTGTTCGGCGTGTCCGCCGATCAGATCGACGTCGTTATTCATCCGCAGTCCATCGTGCACTCGATGGTCGAACTGACGGACGGTTCGGTGATTGCCCAGCTCGGGGTAACCGACATGCGCCTGCCCATTCAATATGCGTGTTCGTATCCAGAACGGTGGGAGACAGCCCTGCCCCGTCTCGATCTGATGCGGGCGGGGAGACTTGAGTTTCACGCTCCTGCACGCGATCGGTTTCCGTGTCTCGACCTCGCGTATCGCGCTCTTCGGACCGGCGGGACCCTTCCCGCCGTGTTGAATGCGGCCAATGAAATCGCCGTCGAATCTTTTCTTCAGGGGAAGCTCGGCTTTATGGCCATCCCGCGCGTCATACAAAAGACGATGGACGCGCACGATGTCGAAAGAGTCACAACCCTCGACCTGGTACGCCGGGTGGATGCGTGGGCACGTGACTGCGCCCGGGATGCGGCCCAGGCGCTAGAATTAAACGTGTGACCACTATCCTGGCGTTTCTGTTCGTGCTCGGCGTGCTCGTTTTCGTTCACGAGCTCGGTCACTTCCTCGCGGCGCGCCGGATCGGCGTTCGCGTACTGACGTTTTCGCTCGGCTTCGGACCGAAGTTGTTATCGACCAAACGCGGCGACACCGAATACGCGATCAGCGCCATCCCGCTTGGCGGCTACGTGAAGATGGCCGGCGAGAGCGTCGAGGACCCGCGCAGCGGAGCGCCGGACGAGTTCCTGTCGAAAACCAAGTGGCAGCGTTTTCAGGTGCTCATCATGGGACCCGTGATGAACATCCTGCTCGCGGTCATCGTGATGGCCATCGTGCTCGCGCAGGGCGCCGAGGTGCCTGCGTATCACGATCAGCCGCCTGTCGTCGGCGCCGTGAAGCCCGGTTCGCCGGCGGAGAAGGCCGGACTGCAGCGCGGCGATCGCGTCCTGGCGGTGGCTGGGAACGAAGTCGCCACCTGGGATCGGTTCGACATGGAGATCGGGACGCGCGCCAATCGCGAGTTGACCCTGACGTTTCTCCGCGACGGACGTACTGAATCTGCCACGCTTCGGCCCGACGCGCAGGGAAAATACGAAATTGGCGATATCGGCGTCATGCCGGACGCGACGCCCATCGTCGCATCGCTCGTCAAGGGAGATGTCGCCGAGAAGGCCGGGCTGAAGGCTGGCGACGTCGTCGTCGCGGTGAACGGCGAGCGGATGGTTCAGCGGTCGCAGCTGACCGAGGTGATTTCGCGCAACGCCGACAAGCCCACCGATCTCACCATCCGGCGCAACGGCCAGGAGATGCACATCGAGGTCACCCCGCAGCGGCGCGGCGATCGCGGGATGATTGGCATTCTGATCTCGGAGCCGACCAAATCCTTCAAGCCCGGCCCGATGGAGGCGCTGAAACTCAGTGTTCAGCGCAACATCGAATTCAGCGGGCTCATTTTCAAGACGCTCGGCGGGCTGTTCGTCGGAACGACGTCTCCACGTCAGCTGATGGGGCCGGTCGCCATCGCACAGCTTTCCGGCGAATCCGCGCAAGCCGGTTGGATTGCGCTGTTCACGCTGATGGCGTCGATCAGCCTCAACCTGGGTCTCTTGAACCTGATGCCGATCCCCATCCTCGATGGAGGTCACATCCTGATCATGGCGCTCGAAGGCATTGCGCGCCGGGACTTCAGCGCGCAGGTAAAAGAGAAGATGCTGCTGGCCGGGTTTGTGCTCATCCTGCTCCTGATGGTGACGGTCATCTACAACGATCTCACGCGCATCAGCTGGATAGAAGGCCTGATGCCGTGGCGCAATTGAGGAGGACACACTTGATGCATCGCATTCAACAGGTCGCGGTGGCGGCGTTGTTCACGGCTGCCCTTGCGGCACCGGCGGCTGCACAGCAGCAGAACAATTCGCCCGTCAGCCAGGCTGACATCCAGAGGCTCCAGGACAACGTCTACCAGGCCGCCATGGACATTCAGCAGCTTCGCGGTCGCGACGCCACTCGCGCAACCCAGCTGCAATCCCAGCTCGACGACCTGCGCGAGGAAGTCATCTATCTGAAGGTGAAGCTGAGGAAGGACGGAACGCTGGGGCGGAGCGAATACTCGACCGTGCGTGACCGTATCGAAGACGTGCGTTCGCAGGCGCACGGTGAGCCGAATAACACCGCGTCAACGTCAACGGGCACGGCGACCGGCCGCTCATCCGTCACCGGGTCGACTACCAGCACGCAGTCCTCGTCGACCGCGCGCTCCGCGACGTCGACGAACACGACCGCCGCGCGCGCCGGCGAGGTTGAAATTCCAGTGGGGACCGAGATCGACGTGCGGCTGGCGAACGTGTTGAACTCGGGCACCGCGCAGGTCGAGGACCGGTTCGAGGGTACCACGCTCGTCGATCTCAACATCGCGGGCCGGACCGTGATCCCGGCGGGCTCGGTGATGCGCGGTGTCGTCACGGCCGTGGAGCCGGCGACTCGCACGAATCGCACAGGGAAGATGACCGTCAGCTTCGACCAGGTGACGTCTAATGGCCGCGCGTATCCCATCCGCGGCACGGTGACGCAGGCGATTGAAGGCGAAGGGATCAAAGGGGAGACGGGACGCATTGCGACCGGCGCCGGCGTCGGCGCGATCCTCGGCGGCATCCTGGGCGGCTTCAAGGGCGCGCTCGCGGGAATTCTGATCGGTGGCGGCGGCACGATTGCCGCGACCGAAGGCAAGGAAGTCGAACTGCCGCAGGGATCAGTGCTGCGCGTCAGGCTCGACTCACCAGTTCAAATCCAGACGACCGCCGCGGGACGATAGACACTAGGACACAAAGACGGTTTGAACTCTTCGTGGCCTTTGTGGTTCAAACCGTCTTGTGGCCTTTGTCGGAGGCAACGCGATTGAGCGCATCGCCAGTGAGTCGATAGACGGTCCAAGCGTCCATCGGGACCGCGCCGATGGCACGGTAGAAACCGATCGCGGGCTCGTTCCAATCCAAGACAGACCATTCCATCCGGCCGGCGCCTCTCGCGACGGCTACGCTGGCGACATGCGCGAGGAGCGTCCGTCCGATGCCTTGACCGCGCTGCTCCGGCTTGACGAAGAGATCCTCGAGATAGAGTCCGGCCCTGCCTAGAAACGTCGAGTAGTTCTGAAACCAGACTGCAAAACCAACCGGCTCCTGATCGAGGTACGCGATGACCACTTCCGCCGCGGCGTGAGCGCTGAACAGCGAGTCTCGCAGACGTTCCGGCGTCGCGACGACGTCGTGATCGAGCCGCTCGTAGGCCGCCAGCGCGCGGATGAGTTCCAGGATGACCGGAACATCTCTCTCCGTCGCCGTGGCGATCCGCACTGCGCCGGCCCTGTTCACGTTCGGTCTCGCATGGCGGCCGAGTGCGCGCGCGGATCCTGGAGTGCGGGATTCTTGTTATATGCCTCGGAGCCGCCGACCGGGATGCTCAGGCACTGCCACGATTCGCCTCGGATCGACTTGGCGAGGTACACGATCTGGCCAACGTGATACGACACGTGTGCAAGCGCCCGGGGAAGGGCGTTATGTACTTCGAATGACTGTCCGCGGATCGTGACGATGTTCCGGAGATGGTCGTCGGTCAGCCCGTCCAATGCGTTGAACAGCGCGTTCCAGCCGGAATTCCATTTCTCGAGCACCTCGTGACGCGTCACGGCACGCTGCACGAACTCCTCGTCGCGCTGTCGCCAGGGCTTCTCACCGTCGCTCGTGAGGAAATCCGTGAAGCGCGAAGCGAGATTTCCGCCGATGTGCCACACGAGCACTGCGGCTGAATTTCCGCCGTTCGGTCCGGGCACGGCGAGCTCACTGTCGTCGAGCTGGGCCAGGGCCGAGTCGCCAAGCGCTTTGTAGCGGCGGAATTCTGCGGTGATCGAAGAGAGGATCGTCGAGGCCACAAAGACGAATTTAACCACGAAGAGGCACGAAGATCTGCTTTCCTCGCGGCTCAGATCGTACGGGCGACATCCTTCATCGCGCCCTTCGCGGCCGCGATCGTCTTCTTGACAGCCCGATCGCTGTGCGCCGCGGAGAGGAACCATGCCTCGAACTGCGACGGGGGCGGGTAGATGCCGCGCGTGAGCATGCCCCGGAAGAACGTCGCGTAGGCGGACGTATTGGAGTTGAGCGCGGACGCGTAGTCGCGTACCGGCGCGACGCTGAAAAACGGCGTCAGGAGCGAGCCGAAGGCATTTACCTGGAGCGGCACCGTCGCGCCGCGTGCCGCCTCCGCGAGGCCCGCGGCGAGGATCGAGCCACGACGAGCGAGCTCTTTGTACAGCCTCGGCGACAAATGCTCGAGCGCCCAGATACCGGCCGTCATCGCGATCGGATTGCCGGAGAGCGTTCCCGCCTGGTACACGGCGCCCGCGGGGGCGACCAGATCCATGATGTCGCCCCTGCCGCCGTACGCGCCGACGGGAAGTCCGCCGCCGATGATCTTCCCGAGACACGTGAGATCCGGCTGAATGCCGAAGATCGCCTGGGCGCCGCCCGCCGACGCGCGGAATCCTGAAATCACCTCGTCGAAAATCAGCAGGATGCCATGGCGCGAGCAGAGATCGCGCAGCCCGGACAGGAACCCGTCAGCGGGCGGCACCAGCCCCATGTTGCCGGCGATCGGCTCGACGATCACGGCCGCGATCGTTACAGCCTGCGCCTGACAGAGTGCCGCCACAGACGCGAGGTCGTTGTAGCGCGCGAGCAGCGTGTCGTTGGTGACTGCCGCGGGAACACCGGGGCTCGTCGGAATGCCCAGGGTCGTGGCGCCGGATCCTGCTTTGACGAGAAACGCGTCGGCGTGCCCGTGGTAGCACCCTTCGAACTTGATGATCCGGTCGCGCCCGGTGAATGCGCGCGCGACACGCACCGCGCTCATCACGGCCTCGGTTCCCGAGCTGACGAACCGCACGCGCTCCATCGACGGCATGAGCGTTCGCACCAGTTCGCCGAGCTGGTGCTCGAGCGGGCTCGGCGCGCCGAAGCTGGTACCGCGCGTCGCGGCGACGCAAATCGCTTTCACGAGTCCGCGCGGCGCGTGGCCGTGGATCAGCGGTCCCCATGACATCACGTAGTCGATGAAGCGATTGCCGTCGACGTCCTCGATCGTCGCGCCCGAGCCGCGTGTGACGAAGAGCGGCGTGCCGCCCACGGACTTGAACGCTCGAACAGGACTGTCGACGCCGCCCGGCAGGACCCGTGAGGCGCGCTGGAAAAGTGTTCGACTTGTTGTCGTCTTCATGATTCAGATCGTTCGGTCGTTCGAGCCGTTCGGATCGTTCGTGTCGTTCAGATCGTTCGGTTCGTTCTCGTCTCGTTCGTCGTTCGAACCACTGAACGACTCGAACGATGGAACGTTCGAACGACTCGAACGATGGGGGAACGCCTGGAACGACTCGAACGATCCGAACGAGACGAACGTTCAGTTGCCCAGAATCCTGGCGGCATCCCTCGCATAGTAGGTGATGATGATGTCGGCGCCGGCGCGCTTGATGGCGGTGAGCGTCTCGAGCATCGCGCGCCGCTCCTCGATCCAGCCCCGCGCCACCGCGAGCTTGAGCATCGCGTACTCGCCGCTCACGTGGTATGCCGCCGTCGGCTGCCGGAACTGCATCTTCACGCGCGAGATCACGTCGAGATAGTGCAGCGCCGGCTTGATCATGATGATGTCGGCGCCTTCCTCGATGTCGGTTTCGACCTCGCGGAGCGCCTCCTCGACGTTGGACGGATCCATCTGGTGGCTGCGGCGATCGCCGAACTGCGGCGCCGAATCGGCGGCATCGCGGAACGGTCCGTAGAATGCGGAGCAGTACTTCGCCGCGTACGACATGATGCCGACCCGGTCGAGCCCGCGCTCGTCGAGGAGCGTTCGGATGGCGGCGACGCGCCCGTCCATCATGTCGGAGGGGGCAACGAAGTCGGCGCCGGCCACGGCGTGCGAGAGCGCGGCGTTGGCGACGTGGGCAACCGTCACGTCGTTCAGAATCTCTTCGCCGTCGAGAATCCCGCAGTGTCCATGAGACGTGTACTCGCAAAGGCACACGTCGGTGATGACGATCAGATCGGGAACCTCGCGCTTGAGCGCGCGCACCGCGCTTTGTACCGGCGCGTCGGGATCCGACGCCTTCGACCCTGTCGCATCCTTGCTGTCGGGAAGGCCGAACAACAGCACTCCGGGGACGCCATCGGCTTTCGCCGCCGCCGCTTCCTTCACCGCCTCATCGACCGACAGCTGGAAGACCCCGGGCATCGAGCTGACCTCGCGCCGTACGCCGCGCCCTTCACAGACGAAGAGCGGCAGGATGAAGCAGTCGGGTGTCAGCCGCGTCTCGCGCACGAGGCTGCGGATCGCCTCCGTGCGCCGCAGGCGCCGCGGACGCCGCGTCAGCGCAAGGCGCGCGGTGGATGTTTGTGTTGCCATGTCTGCGATTTTGACATGAAGGACACAAAGACGTACGTAACCACGAAGGTCACGAAGGACACGAAGGAACACAGGTCACGAAGTAGTTAATTTTCTTCATGTTCTGTATTTCTTCGTGAACTTCGTGACCTTCGTGGTTCAAGCTGTCTTTGTGCTCTTGGCAGGCGCGTAGTGCGCAGCAATCGCGCCAACGAGCGCGGGGATGGTGTACGTCGTAGGTTGAATCGTGACTGGAATCGCCAGCTGGCGCGCGGCGTCGGCCGTGACGGGGCCAATGGTGGCGACGACGGTGTTTTTCAGGAGGTCGGCCACCTGGTCAGCGCCATAGATCTTGGCGAAGTTGCGCACCGCCGACGGGCTGGTGAACGTGACCACGTCGACGCGTCCCTCGAGCAGCATGCCGTAGATATCCGGGTCCCCTTCCCGCTGGCTGTCTTCCAGGATCGTGCGGTACGCGACGACCTCCGTCACCGCGGCGCCCGCTTCGCGCAGCTGATCGGCAATCACTTCCCGGCCGATGTCCGCTCGCGGAAGCAGCACACGCACCCCGTCCATCGATCCGGTCGCCAACAGCGCGGCGACGACGGCGTCGGCCCGAAACTCATTGGGAATCAGATCGACCTTGATGCCGTACGCGGTGAGCTTCTCCGCCGTCGCGGTGCCGGAGACGCAGAGGCGCGGGCCTTTCAACGCTCGCACGTCTCGCTCACCATCGAGAAGCGCCGTCATGAATGCCTCCACCGCGTTGGCGCTCGTGAAGACGATCCAATCGAAGACTTCCGGCTTCGCGGCCGCGCGGAGCAGCGGATCGGGATCCTCCGGGGGCGCCATCCGGATCATGGGGGCTTCGATGGAATCGGCACCAAGGGCCGTCAGGAGATCCACCAGCTCCGGCGCCTGCTCGCGCGGACGCGTCACCAGCACGCGTTTGCCGAACAGCGGACGCGTATCATACCAGCGAAGGTGGTCACGCAGTCCGGCGACGCGTCCTGCAACGAGGATGGCCGCCTCACGTCGCGGATTCTCGCGCACCCCCTCGAGCAGCTCGCGCATCGTCCCCGAGACGGTCTCCTGGTTCGGAAGCGTGCCGTTGTACACGATGACCGCGGTGCTGTCGGGAGGCCACCCGTTGCCCATCAGCGCTGCGAGGATGCGCGGCAGCTGTTGCGAACCGGCGTAGCACACCACGGTGCCTTCGAGCCGTGCAAGGCTTGCCCAGTCGATGTCGGGCACCGTGCGACTTTCGTCCTCGAACCCGCGAACCAGCGTGATTGTGTCGCCGCCACCTGGATAGGTGACCGGCACCCCGGCATACGCGGCCACGGCAAGACCGGCAACCACGCCGGGCACAACTTCGAACGGGACGCCGTGCTCGTGCAGGAACAGCGCTTCCTCGCCTCCGCGATCGAACACGAACGGATCGCCCCACTTGAGGCGCGCAACAAGCTTTCCGTCGCGTGCCTTCTCGACGAGCAGGTAGCTGATGGCTTCCTGCTCCATCGCTTGAGGTGACGCAGTGCCGACGTCGATGAGCTCAGCGCCCTGGCGCGCATATCTGAGGAGCCGCGTGGGAACGAGGTGATCGTAGACGACAACGTCGGCAGCACGAAGATGGTTGAGGCCGTGGACGGTGATGAGGCCTGGATCGCCGGGGCCGGCGCCGATCAAATAGACAGCCGGATGCCTCACGGCTGCAGACCTTCGACGGCTGCGTGCGCGCGCTCGATGTCGGCGAGGATCCCAGCCGCCCCTTGGGCGAGCAGGTCCTCGGCGACCGCGTTGCCCACGGCGATGGCCTCGCTCATCTGTCCGCGCGATTCTGCGCGAAGCACCTGCGCGCCGTCCAGCGACAACACGATCCCCACCAGCGTGAGTGCGTCCCCCGATACGTCGGCGTACGCGCCGATCGGCATCTGGCAGCCGCCTCCAAGACGCGTCACGACTGCCCGCTCGGCGTCGAGTGCGGCGCGGGACGTGGGATCGTCAATGGCGGCCACCTGCGACATCATACGGCCGTCTGTGGCACGCGCTTCGATCGCGATGATGCCCTGGCCCGGCGCAGGCACGCACGTGGGGATCGGCAGCGCGGCGGAGATACGCGCGCGATGGCCAAGTCGAACGAGGCCGGCGGACGCGAGGACGAGCGCGTCGTATCCGCCCTCGTCGAGCTTCCGGAGGCGCGTATCAAGATTTCCGCGGATTGGTAGAAACCGGGCGCCGGGAAAGAGTCGTGTCAGCTGAGCCGTCCGTCTGACGCTGCTCGTGCCGATTCGCGGGGTGCTGCCAAGCCGCGCCGCGAGCTCATCGAACGTCACGCTCGTGTCCGACGCATCCGCTCGCCTGGGGACCCTGGCGCTGTCGGCGGGTAACACAACGGCGTCCCGGGCATCTTCGCGCGGCAGCGCCGCGCCGATGGCGAGGCCTCTGGGGAGTACGACCGGCATATCCTTGCTGCTGTGGACGGCAAGATCGATCTCGCCCGCGAGGAGCGCGTCCTCGATTTCCTTCACGAAGAGACGCTTGCCGCCGATTTCCGCGATCGTTGCCTCCGCCAGGCGATCCCCCGAGGTCTTGATCACGACGATCTCGCACTCAATGCCCGGGTTGGCGCGTAAGAGTGCAGAGACCGTATTGGCTTGAAACAACGCGAGCTGGCTGCCGCGGGTCCCGAGCTTCAGCCTCGCCCCTCGACCGGGCTCTGTCATCGGCCGCGCCGCTCCCCAGAATCCGATTCTGACGACGACGGACGGGACTCTTCGCTGCCGACCGGGTCGTGCAGTTTGAACAGCCGGTTGACGGCTTCCGTGTAGGCCGCCTGCGTTTCCTCATCTGGCAGCGCCTTGAGCTGCTCGGTGGGTTCGAGCAGCAGCTTCTCCACAATCAGACGGGTGATCTCGTCGACACGCGCGCGTGCATCCGGCGGCAACGAGCCCAGCTTGCCTTCCAGGCGCTGCAATTCGGCGCGGCGGATGGCCTCGAATCGCTGTCTGAGCGCCACGACCGTGGGGGCCGCGCCGCGCGACCGCTGCCACGCCATGAACTTGGTGACTTCCTCGTTGACGATCGTTTCCGCGTGCTCGACTTCCGCGGCCCGGCGCGACAGGTTCTCCTGCACGATCGTCTGCAGGTCGTCGATGTTGTAGAGAAACACCTGCTCGATGTCGCCCACGGCAGGCTCGACATCGCGCGGCACCGCGACGTCGATGATGAACAGCGGGCTGCTGCGCCGGCGCCCCTGCACGGCCTCGAGTTGTGCGCGCGTGACGATGGGTCTCTGCGATCCGGTGGCGGTGAGGACAATGTCGGCGGCCCCGAGCGCCTGGATCATCCCGTCCCACGGGACGGCCCTCCCGCCGACCTCGGCGGCGAGGGCCTCAGCATGCGCGTGTGTGCGGCTGGTGATGACGATGTCCCCGACGCCCTGGCTGCGCAGGTGCTGCGCGGTCAGTGAGCTGATCTCACCGGCGCCAACCACGAGGACGTGACGCCCCTGGAGGCGGCCGAAGATCTTGCGCGCAAGCGCGACCGCCGCGAAACTCACCGACACCGCCCCTTCGCCCAGCGCCGTTTCCGTCCGCACGCGTTTGCCGACGCCGAACGACCAGCGGAAGACGTTGCTCAGCACCGGCCCGACGCAGCGCTTGTCCGCCGCCGATTGGAACGCGTCCTTCACCTGCCCGAGAATCTGCGGTTCGCCGACGACCAGTGAATCGAGCCCGGCCGCCACGCGAAACAAGTGAGCAACCGCAGCACTGTTCTCCAGCGCGAACAGGTGGGGCTGAAATGTCTGCGGAGGCACGTGATGGTAGTCGCTGAGAAACGACACCAGCTCATCCCGCGCCCGGGCGGGATCCGTGCTCGCCACGTAGATTTCCGATCGGTTGCACGTGGAGAGCACCACGGACTCGGCCATCGACGGGCGCGCGGTGACCGCCTCCACCGCGGCGCCAAGGTCCCGGCTGGAGAAATCCAGGCGCTCCCGCAGGTCGACTGGCGCTGTCCGATGGCTCACGCCGAGAAGGAAGAAATACACGTCAGTAGAATGTGTGACTCGTCGTCACGAAGTAATTGATCGCCAGAAGGTTCAGCATCACGAACGTAAAGCCGAGCGCCGACAGCCGCGCGGCGCGTCGCCCCGTCCATCCAAGCGTGCGTCGCGCGAACACCGCGAAGGAGTACACCGCCCACGTCAGAATCGCCACGAAGATCTTCGGATCGTCGAGCGACATGGCCTGCAGGTTCGGACTACCGGGTGAAAGCGCGCGCGCCTGTGCCGTCCACACGACGCCGACGATGACGCCAACCGTCAGGAAAAGCCAGCCAACCGTGACGGCGCGTGAATTCATGACGTCGAGAATCTGGAGTGACGGCAGCCGCGTGTAGAAGTAGCCCAGATGCTTCTTCTTGATCTCCTTGAACTGCAGCATGTAGGTCACGCCCAGCATGCCGGCCAGCGCGAAGCTCGCATAGGCGAAGAGGAGCGAAGAAACGTGGACCCAGAACCACGGGCTGTCGAGCACGGGATCCACGTACTCCGTCCCGGGATAGATCGCCGGAATTGCCTGCAGGGCGACCACCACCGGAAGGATGAACACGCCCATCGAACGTTCGTCGGTGGTGAGCTCGAGATACAGGTACGACAGCGTGAGCAGCCAGACAAATGTCGAGACGGCGCGCGACGGGTTCGCAAACGGCACATGGCGCACCTCCATCGTCTGCATGCCGATGACGAAGGTGTGGACGAGCGCACCGAATAGAAGGAGCGTGGTGGCCGTGCGGCCGACCGAGGGATCCCGCCGCGCGAAATGAATCGCGTACGCGACCCCGGCGGCCGCGTACAGGATCAGCGGGAGCGTGTTCAACGCGATGTCGGAGCGTAGTAGCCCCGCTTGGTGCGCGGCGTGACGTTGGGCTTGTCGATCTGGACGACGATGCGGCGCCATGCGCCGTCACGCTTGCTGTTCCTCGAGGAATACCCCAGGGTGTACTGGCTCGCGAGCTCGTCGGCGATCTCCGAGTACACACCGTTGAGGTCGTCGATCTTTGCCGGGAAGAACGCGCGGCCGCCCGTTTCCTGCGCGAGCTGGCGCATGACGAACTCCGCCTCGTGGAAACCCTTGCTCTGGGTATCCGTGCCGCGCAGCGCGATCGTGAAGATCGCGGTTTCGCTTCGCTTGGCGAGCTCCAGCACCTCGTCGAAGGAGATCAGGCTTGACGTGTCCTCGCCATCGGAAAACAGCACGAGCGCCTGGCGCCGGACGTCCTCTTCGCCCTGGGCGCGGATCTTGGCCAGCTCCTTGAGCGAGATGTAGATGGCGTTGTAGAGCGACGTCGAGCCGCCGGCCGTCGTCTGCTGAATCGCGGATTCGAGCTCGTTCTGCTTGGCGGTGAACGCCTGACGGATCTCCACGCGGCTGTCAAAGTCGATGACCTGCGCGAGGTCGCTCGGCTTCAGCCGATGCACGAAGTTCGTGGCCGCGGTCTGTAGCGTTGGCAGCTTGTCTTCCATGCTGGCGCTGCTGTCGAGCAGCAGGGACATCGCGATCGACTGCTGCTTGCGCGTGAAGAACGACAGGTCCTGCTTCACGCCATCCTCGAACACCGAGAAGTTCTTCTCGTCGAGATCGATGACGTAGTGGTTCGCGGGGTCCATCGCGGTCACGTTGAGCGACACGATGTCGACTGCTGCCTTGAACGTCCCCTGCGCCGACGGAGTGGAGGTGAGCGCGGCAGTTAATACGACGACGAGAAGGACGACAGCACGTTTCACTTCGCGTTCCTCATTCCGCGCTCCAGTGTGCCTCGCATGGTCACCCCGGGACGCCGTGCGCTGACTTCGATTTTCTCCGGCGGGATCAGCGCGTCGGGCCGGCCATAGACGACTTTGTACTGGGACGAGAGCTCACGGCCCAGCCGTTCGAGCGCCTGCTGCACGGCGCTCGCGACGAGGAGGGTCACCCGCTGGCCGCCGCTCACGCGCGTCGTTTCCGATAAGACGCGCGCGCGGTTCCGCAGGTCGTCATCATCCGTCGCCGCGAACATCCCGATCGTGATGGCGTGAATAGACGCGCCCGCCTGCTTGACCTCGTCCGCGACCTGTTTGTACTGGCGATTGGCGTAGTCGCCACCGTCGGTGATCACCGGGACGATGACGGCGCGCGTCGTCTCACGCTTCTCCAGCCCGCGCGAGACCTCGTAGATGGCGTCGAGCAGCGTGGTGCCGGACTGCGAGCGCGGCCAGAGGAGGCCAATTCCATCCTGCAGGCGTTTCGTGTTGGACGTGTAGTCGACGAGAATCGTCGGCCGATCGGCCAGTCCCACTATGGCGATCTGGTTACCCATCGTCATCTTCGCAATGAAGGACGTGAGGCCCTCGCGGATCCGCGGCAGAGCGCCTTCCGACGCGGCGCCAGTGTCGACGAGGACCGCGATGTCCATCGAATCCACCGCGCGAGACACGCGCAGCACCTCACGGGCGGCGCCGTCCTCGCGAATGACGAAATCGGCGGGGCCCAGTGCTGCGTCCACCGGCTCGCCTTTCTCGTCGACGGCGCTGACGTACATGGTCCGCTCGCGCGGACTCTGCGCGCGCAGTGGTAGGTGCGTGGCGGCAAACGCGAAGGCGAGAGCCAGAGCCACAGCGCAGGCCCGCTGAAGCCGGAAAGTTGTGCGCATGGATCGTCTGAAAACGCGCGGCGATCGGTAAAGGCAGTATAGGACCCGCGAAAGACGAGCGTCAAGCCGTCGAGCGGTGGTGAAACTGTTGAAATGATTGAACTTCTGACGCTGCGTGAACCATTTCACAAAGTTGGCTATACTCTTGGGTGGTCGACACGCGGAAGAGACGCGCCTGTGCGTCGCGCTCGGCAGGGGCCGGGGTCGAGTGTTTCAGCCCACGGTTAGCGCGCGCGGCGGGGAGATGGCCAAGAAAAACCGCAGTTTCCCATTCTCGCGGTCTGCGAAGTCCCTTCAGGAGAACGCCAGCAATGCCGGCGCTGCCGCAGGCGCCAGCTACACGCTGGTCGGCGCCATCATCCTGCTTGGCGGGATCGGGTACGCGGTCGACCGATGGCAGGGCAGTGCACCCTGGGGGTTGCTAATCGGCTTGATGCTCGGAATCGTCGTCGGCTTCTACGAGCTGGTGAAGACCTTCTGGCCGCGATGAAAGGTCGACCTGAAGGTCGGCCTCTACAATGGATGATTGCGGTCAGCGTCCTGTCGTGGGTCATTGTTGCCGGCGTAGCGGGCGGTCGCGCTAACCCCGAAGCGCTCTACGGAATGGCGGGTCCGCTCGCGGTCGCGGCAGTGAGTTGGATCATTACGAAACGAACGTACACCGCGGCTCCCGAGCGCCTGATGGGCGTATTGATCACGGGCATGGCGATCAAGGCGGTGTTTTTCGGTGCGTACGTCGTCGTCATGCTGCGAATACTCGCGCTGCGCCCGGGGCCGTTCATCGCGAGCTTCACGAGTTACTTCATCGCGCTGCATATGATGGAGGCGCTGTTCATGCGGCGCCTCTTTGCGAACGCGAACTGAGAGTCGATGCTGCTGCAACCACCACCCGAAGCCTCGCAGGCCGTCGGCGAGGCCGCTGAGGGCGCCAGAGAAGGCTTCAACGCCGGCGAAGTCATCATCGAGCACGTTTCCAACACGAGCCTCGACCATCCACTGATCCATCTGCCACGCGTCTTCGGCATCGACATGTCGGTGACCAAGCACGTGTTGATGCTCTGGATCGTCGCCGCCATCCTGTTCTTCGGCCTTACGTGGCTTGTGCGGCGCTACCTAGGGCAGGAGCGGCTGATCCCCGGCCGTGTTACGAGCCTGCTCGAGATCGCCATCGAGTTCGTGCGCGATTCCATCGTCGAGCCGAACGTCGGTCACAAATGGGTGGCCGCCTGGACCCCGCTGCTCCTCACGTTGTTTCTTTTCATTCTGACCGCGAATCTCATCGGCGTGATTCCCGTGTTCGACGTGCTCGAGCTGCTCAATTCGACCGTGATCCACGCGTCACCCGATTCGTTCTTCTCGCGTGTGCTGCATGGCGGCGTCACCGCCACGGGCAACTACAACGTGACCGCGGCGCTCGCGACGATCTCGTTTTTCGCGATTATCGTCGCCGGCTCGCGCGCGCACGGGTTCGTTCAGCACTGGAAGAACATGGTGCCGAAAGGGCTGCCCTGGCCGATCTACATCCTGCTGATTCCGATCGAGATCCTGGGCATGTTCGTCAGGCCGTTCGCGCTCACGATGCGACTTGCAGCCAACATGACGGGCGGCCACATCTCGATCCTCGCGCTGCTCTCGCTGATTTTCATCTTCACGCAGGTGTTCGGCCACGCGATCGCCGGCATCGGGGTCGGCATGGTGCTGTCGCTGCCGATCGGCGTAGGCCTGACTGCGCTCGAGCTGATCGTGATCCTCGTTCAGGCATACGTTTTTACGCTGTTGACGGCCGTGTTCATCGGCATGGCCATCCACGCTCACCACTGAGCACCCACACGGAGGAGTAGACGAATGGATTTAGCACTCGCGTACATGGGGGCCGGCATCGGATTCGGGCTGACCGTAATCGGTGCGGGTCTGGGCATCGGAAGACTCGCGGCGGCGATCGCCGAAGGCGTCGCCCGCCAGCCGAGCGCTTCGGCGCAGATCACCGGCGCGGCCTACCTGCCCCTCTTCCTGCTGGAAGGCGTCGCAATTCTCGCCGAGGTGTTCGGGCTGCTGATCGTCTTCAAATAGGCAGGAAAGGACGTCGCGATGAACAACCCGCTGGTCCAGCCCGATCCCGGGCTGTACATCTGGACCATCCTCACATTTCTCATCCTTGTGGGGCTGCTCGCGAAGTTCGCGTGGGGGCCGCTGCTGAAGGCGCTCGAAGGCCGCGCGCAGTCGATCCGCCAGGCGCTCGACGACGCGCGGCAGGCCAAGCAGGAGCTCCAGCAGCTGCACGTCGAGTCGGCGAAGCTGCTCGCTCAGGCACGCGCGGAGGCCGCGGAGATCATCTCGCGGAGCCGGTCCGACTCCGACCGGTTCAGGGAGGAGATGAAGGAGAAGGCGCGGACCGAGGCGGCCGGGCTGATGCGCAACGCGGAGCGCCAGATCGAGCTGGAGACGACGCGCGCCCTGCAGCAAATCCGCCAGGAGGCGATCGACATCTCGATCAACATTGCCTCGAAGCTCCTCCAGCGGAACGTATCGAAGGAAGACAACGAACGCCTGATCGAAGAGACCTTCAAGCAGCTCGAAACGACGCGCGCCGCTCGCTAACCAGAGCGTGCTACCTTCACCCCCACAAGCCACGGAGACACGAAGGCACGGAGAATAAAGGCTCCGTGTCTCCGTGTCTCCGTGGCCCGTCTCAACATGCCTTCCCCGCGTCGCCAGTACCTGATCGCCATCGTCGCCGCGCTGGCTGGCCTGGCGCTGTTCGCCTACGCGGTGCGCCGCGCCGGCGTTGCCGAGATCCTCGACGGCATCCAGCGCGTGGGATGGGGACTGCTGGCCATCCTCGCGCTTGCCGGTCTCCGGTTTCTCATCCGCGCGGAATGCTGGCGATGGTGCCTGCCACCGGCGACGTCGTTTCCATTGCGGCGCGCGCTTGCGGCGTTTCTCGCAGGTGACGCCGTCGGCAACGTCACCCCACTCGGCCTGCTCGCCAGTGAGCCCACCAAGATTCTTCTGACGCGGCACCACCTCGCGACGCGCGAAGCGGTGTCGTCGCTCGCCGTCGAGAACCTCGTCTACGCGGCGTCGGTGATCGCGATGGTGGCCGTCGGCCTCGTTGTCGTCGCCGCAACCGTGCCGCTGCCACGCGTCTGGCTCACGACGATCGTGGCCGCGCTGACGGCGATGGGCGTCGGGGGAGTCGTCGTCTTCCGCGCGATGCGGGGTACATGGGATTCGCGGCGCGGGCCCCGTCCTCGCTGGCGGGAGCGGCTGGCCGCAGTCCGCGAGGAGGTGCTGCGGTTCTCGGGCGGCTATCCGCGGCGGTTATGGCGGGTCTTCGCGCTCGACCTGTCGTTTCACGCGCTCGCCGTCTTCGAAGTCTTCCTCACGCTTCGGTGGGTGCTCGGCGATCGCAGCCCGACGCTGCCGCAAGCAATTGCGTTCGAGGCACTCAACCGCGTGATCACCGTCGCGTTCAAGTTCGTGCCGTTCCGCGTCGGTGTCGATGAAGTGTCCTCAGGGGCGCTCGCGCCGCTACTGGCGGTCAATCCGGCAGCTGGCGTCGCGCTCGCAGTCGTTCGGAAGGTCAGAAACCTGTTCTGGGCCGCGATCGGGCTGATTCTGGTTGCCGCTCATCCCGCGGGTGACGCTGCGCCGGCGAAGAGCACGGTCAAGATCACGTAGACCGTCTTTGTGTCCTTGGTGGCTAGCGTCCGCGGCCGAGCAGCGCGAGCGATGGATCGCCGCGGAACCGGCGGCGCGCGTCCGATCGGAGCGCCTCGGCGCGCGCTTTTTCGCCCACGATCGTCAGGAGCCGCGCGGCCATGGAATATCCCTCGGGCGTCGGAGCCGCCTCAACGAGGTCGCCGATGATCTGCTCGGCCGCCTGGTCGCGGTTCGACGCGCGATACAGCATCGCCAGACTTGCGTAGGTTCCGATGTTCTGCGGAAACTCGCGTAGCTCCTCCTGGAATTCCGCTTCGGCGTCGGCGTACCGGTCCAGCCGCGCAAACGAGTTTCCCAGATAGAAGTGCAACTCGGCGAGCGCGCCGTTTCCCGGCTTCAACGCAACCTGCGCCTCCTGGAACGCGGCAAGGGCCTCTTCGTACTTCGCGTCGTCATAGAGGAGTCGTCCGCGGACAAACTGCGGCAGCGGCAGCTGTGGGTCGGCCTTCTGCGCCGCGAGCGCCTGCGCGTTCGCAGCGTCACGATCTTCGCGCGCGAGCGCGACCCGGGCGGCGATTTCGTGGGCACCCGCCTTCAGTCGCGGATCGCTGCCAGCGTCTGCCAATTCAACGGCGCGATCGGCGTGCCTCGTCGCATCGTCGACGCGACGCGCACGCAGCATCGTGGAGGCAAGCGCGATCGGCAGTTGCGGATCATCCGGTCGCAATGCCGTAATGGCAGCGAACGTTTTCGCGGCTTCATCGAGACGGCCCGTGCGCGCGAGCAGCACACCGACCTGGTACTGCACGCTCGCGAGATCCGGATGCTTCGACGCAATGGCGCGCAGGCGATCGAGCGCCGCCGAATATCGCTTCTGCGCGATCATTGCTACCGCAGCGCGATGCGACGCAACCAACTCTGCCTGTGCTTCCGCATTCATGGTCGGTGCGAGAGGTGCGACGGGTG
>Ga0105347_1000332_pt1 | contig 23373 bp, 38 predicted proteins | sample EasRivMeERMLT890_FD_89677 | JGI IMG/M metagenome (GOLD analysis project Ga0105347, IMG submission 89677) | Soil microbial communities from meander-bound floodplain in the East River, Colorado, USA - East River MetaG ERMLT890 | ecosystem: Environmental > Terrestrial > Soil > Floodplain | place... | reverse complement strand
GTCCGGCTGGGGAAGTCGAAAAAAGCTCCCCATACCCCCCCACATCTCCCTAGGATCACCCCACGATCGCCCGCACACGGAACAGAACCATCCGATCGTGGTGCGTTCGATCATCTTCTCCTCACCACAATAGGGGCACATCACTGGCCTTTCGCCGTCTTGATCATGTGACACGCGGAGCACAAGGACTGCCAGTTATCTTCATCCCACATCAGGTGGAGATCCCCACGGTGGGGCACCACGTGATCCACGCACGTGGCCACAGTGTGGATCCCGTGCTCGTGACACCGTGACATGACCGGTTCCATATTGTGCGGTCGCATCCCGCATAGTGGGTATTGTTTGCGGAAGGCATGCGCCAGCCTATCCCAGCGTGAACTATAGCCACGTTGTCTTGCGGTGCCCTTCACACTGTGGGATCTGTCCACGTGTTTGGGACAGCGCCCGGACGGCACGAGCACCCCACACCCTTGCTCCGCACACCACTGCATTACGGATCCCGCCTTCGCCCGCCAGTGAGATAGAGCTCGCGATACTCCACCCAATAGTGCGGAAACGCGGCTTTCAAGATCTGCTGATTCTCGGAATCGGCACAACGAAACAATGCACCCAGGGCAGACACGAAGCGACCACCGTAGATGAGCATCGCTTCCGTGATCTCGTAATCTGTCGGTTCCGGCACCGCGGACATGCTCAGTTGTCTCCAGATAGTCGGATCTGCTAACCACCAACGGTCAAACGCCATTAGGGTTGCTCCCGTGAGCGTGCGGCTTCTGCCGCGAAGGCTTCCGCCAGAATATCCAAGTGCTCGGTGGCCACGAAGATCTCAAACGTGATCACCATGGCCCCGTTCGCGGGCACGGTCAGCGTAATATTTCGGCAGTGTTCCGGTAACACGCCACGTTCACGTAAGAGATCCACGACGGGGCGTGAGATATGAATCGCCATTCAGGGTTGCTCCTGCGGGCAGGGGGTTTGTGCTTGCGGCTTGCCCACATCCTCACCCACGTCAATGCGCCCTTGGATCGCCACACCGCAGGCCACCAGCAGCACTGCGAGTATGGCGATCAGCAAGAGTCGCATGGTTACGCTTTCGGTTCCGCCGTAGGGGGCAGTGTGTGATCGGGCACCAGGATCAGCCCCTGACACGCGAACCACTTCACGACAAACTTCCGCCCGGGCACAATCGGCTGGCCAGAGGGGTGCCCGGGTGACGGGGGCAAGCCTGCATCAGGATGCCCAGGGGCAGGCGGCAAGCCCTGATCGGGCATCGTGGGATCGAAGGGATAGACGGGCAACTGCACCGCTCCGGGGGGCAAGCCATGCGAGGGGTAGTTGGGGGAACCGGGCAGCGTGTTATCCGGCCTGCCGCTCCCGCTGTCATCCATGAACGTGATCACCGCCATGCGTGAATTCATTGCTGTTCCTTTCGTGGCGTTATGCCACTTCGACGATCGTGAGTTGATGTTGGGCTTCGACGAATTTCTTGCGAAGTTTATAGGCTTCTGTCCGAGTCGGTTTGCTTTTCACATCTTCCACGATCACATTGTTGGTGCGGACGTTGCGATATTTGAAATCGGCGTGATACATGCCGATGGTGTGCAGGATCAGCGGGGGCCCATCGTGCCCGAGCTCCAGCACCATGAGGGGGAAGCCCGGGTGGATCTCCAAGTCGGTAATCTCGCCCGCGGCAATCAGCACTTGCAGTTCCTTGTAGCGGGCCGCTTCCCGCATGGAGTCAAAGCGCAAGCCGTCCACATGCACCACCGTGGCGTGGTATTTATTCGGCTTCGGGGCCGCAGGTTCGGGCTTCTGAAGCCGCTTCTCATACCATTCGGTCCAGACTTCCCGATCGCGATTCATGGGTTCGCCTCAAAGAAGGCAGCGAAATGCTGGGGCGTGATCGCATCCGTAGGGCACGCTTGGCTCAACAGCGCCCACACGATCGCCACGGTGCCAAGGGCCATCGCCACCCGCCGGAAGATCATCACGGCGATCAGGACGCCCTCTGAAACCGCATCCGCTGGCGGTCATACTTCCATGCGAGTCGCACCTTCCGGGTGTCCACGTAGATCCCCATGGAGCTCCACCCGCAGTGCCTACACTCCGTCCACAGTTCATCGCCGCTCATGCAGAGATCCCCATGCCCGAAGCCCCGGGAGAGCCATGCACAGGCCAGCACCCGTAAGTAGCAGCGCACCACATCACGAATGGTGATCCACATCATGCCAATAGGCGAGCACTTGCCCCGCGGAACACGTAGGGGCGGTTTCTTCGTAGCCGCACACGTTACACACCACCACGCACGGCTTGTTCCACGTGCCACACGGATGCAGCCCCGCATAGAGCCGCGGGGGCAGGGGCGGAAACCACGGTAAGTGCAACTGCATTAGGGGAACACTCCCGCGACTCGCGATCCCGCCCACCGTCGTTCGAGTTCAAAGGGCAGGATCCCCCAGCGCACCGTGGGCACATCGCCCGTGCCCGCGCCCGGGCAGTGATTGCCGATCACGTCCACGATCCAGATCCCGGTGTCCCCACTGCTCGCCCGATAGGCCACGATGTCGCGAGCGAAGGTGACGCATTGGGCGTCTTTGCACAAGTAACCCCACCGCTGATCCTGCGCCCGCAGCGTGCGGATCACGAGATCCAGAAACTGCCACGCAGATTCGCCCGTGTGCTCTTGGCAGCTATTCGCGAGGAGGCTGGGATTCTGGCCCGCAATGTCGCGTGTCACATGCTCGCCATAGGTGGGCAAGGGCAGGACGCCATTCACCGTGCCTGTGCCCGCTGGGGGCGTGGTGGGCGGTAGCTGGGCGGTGTCTGAGCGATCGTTTTGATTCGTGTTTGTATTCGTATTGACGTTGGTGATCGTGGTGCCGCCACCGCTGCCACTGCTTGGGGGCGGGGCCGCTTGCACCACGGGGGTGGGATTCACGATATCAATTTCACACCCGCTGCTGAGAAACGCCGCGACGATCAACGCATAGCGCATCGGTTCCCTTCTGCCGTCTTGATCTGCCGTGCGATCCATTCCGCGATCTGCGGAACGATCGCGTTGCCCAATCCGGTAAGCCTGTCCAACCGAGCGGGTATCCCATGAGCCATTCGGCCCACAGCGGGTTCAACTGCCCACCATGGATCCCGTTGAGGCTCTTGCTCTGCTGTGAAGATCCGCGGAACCGATACTTGTGCGGACTCGCGTCCAGGGTAGGCCACGATCCAGACTCGATCTCTGCGGTGAGGGGCGCCGAAGGCGGCAGCCGGTAGGCAGTCCCATTCCGCGTCATACCCGCACGCGGCCAAGTCTCCGAGAATGGTGCTAAAGAACCGTCCAGCCTCTGAGGATAGAAGCCCTGACACGTTCTCTGCGACCACCCACCGAGGCCGAGACTCGCGAATAATTCGGGCGAACTGGGGCCACAGATCGCGTTCGTCGTGCGATCCGCCACGCTGGCCAGCGAGGGAGTGCGGCTGACAGGGAAAGCCTCCGCAAATAACATCAACTGATTCAAGGTCGGTTCCTGTAACAGTTCGGACATCGCGATAGCGCCTCACGTTCGGCCAGTGTTGGGCGAGCACCGCGCTCGCGTAGTCGTCGATCTCGACTTGCCATGTGATCTCGAAGCCCGCCCGCGCAAAGCCCAGGTCAAAGCCACCGATCCCGCTGAAGAGGGATCCGACTGTCATCGGCCACAGTCTAGACAACACTGACGATCGCCGCGATACGTCCACTGGTAACTCCCACAGCGTGGACAGTGTGGGGCATCGGGCTTCACTTCAGCCCCAGATACTTGGCGTGCTGGTAGGGCGTCATCCGCTTGACGTTGACCTTCGCCGCGGGGGGTTCGGGGAGAATTTGGATCCATCGCTCTTCGTTTAGCCATGTCGTGATCGCCGGAATAAAGCGCGGGGTCTGCCATTGAACCGATCGCTTGTGCTGCTCCAAGGCGTGCAGCATCACGCCATAGGGCACCTTCCGCAGGGCCCGGGCAAAGGCCTGTGTGACTTCGGATCCGCCCTTCCGCCGATACGCGGGATAGGTGGTGCGAAAGGCGTGGAGTTTCGCCTCGAATTTCTTCATCGATTCGCGATTTCCTCTTTCATCATCTCTCCCTTGCTAGTTGATCCAACAAGCCTTTAGGCGGAGCCTTTAGGCGGAGCCGAGAGGACGGAACACATGCCCTTTCGTCTGTGTGCATCTTTAATGTTTTCTTTCTTTCTTTCTTTTCTTTGGTTCTTTCTTTTCTTTCTTTCTTTCTTTCAACGGGCTTTTTGGCCGACTTTCGCCCCCCTTAATCCTTCACGTCATACAGCATTTGGATGGCGGAATCGGCCCGCTCGTGCAGGAGCCGTCGGGCATTCGTATTCGCCTTCCGTGGGGAGAACCACGCATCGTCAGCCCCCCACAGCACCCAAATGCGTGTGGGCTCCACCGTGGCTTTCGCGTAATTCACCACGATGTAATGCTCCCCGCGGATGGTGGCGGATTGATTAATCGTGAGCCCGTGGTGGCAGATCTTCACTTCCCACATGGCGCCGTGCCGTGCCAGATCGTGGTGCGTGCCCGACTTTTGAAAGCTCGGGCAATGCTGCGTGATCGCCACTTCGATCTTTTCGGAGAGATCCCGCGCCATCACGCCAGGGCTCGGGGGCGTGAAGCCAAACTCTACATACAGCGGGGTGATCCGCTCATACAGCTTCGAGACTTTCAGGAACACCGAGAAGACGGCGGTGCGGATCGCGTGGATCTCCCGCACGGTGAGTGTCTCCGGGTGATCTGCGCTCCACGTATACGCCAGTTGCTGCACTACACCCCCACGAGCTTCCCGATCTGCACCCCGAGTTCAAACCGCTTGCGATCCGCAAACCGCCCCCGGGCCATGAGGCACGCCCACAAGCGCTGATCGGATGCCAGCGCCCGCACGCACTCCGTGGGCGCATACTCCATCACCACCCCGAGCAGGGCTTGCGTGCCTTCCACATCGGTAAACCAGCCGAGCTCATCCGCCCAGGGATCGAAATCCTCGGGCTTGTCTCCGAGCGGTTCCGCCTGTAAGTGCTTGCCCATGGCGCCCCCTCTAGAACGCGTCATCGAGCGCGATCCCCACGATTTCCTTCCCGAGCTTGTCGTGCGGGCGCACGGTGATCACTACGCGATCCCCCGCCGTCTTGAATGCCGTGGCTTGCGCGGCGGTGCCCGCGTCCAGCGTGGCGGCACTCTCGCCCGAGTCCAGCACCGCGGTGCTTTTCGTATAAGTGCGGCCGCTTTTCTTCCCGGGTAGGGTTTCGACTTCCACCGCCACGATCACGCCTGTGAGCTTTTCGCTTGCGAAGGGCTTCCACGTCTCTGGAATCTGCTGATTGAGATCCGCCGCTGCCGCTGGAGCTCCCAATCCAGACGCAGGATCACGTGCATCTTGCGATGCCAACAGCGGCGGATCGATCTTCACGGCATGCGGAATCGAGTCCACTTCGGATTCATCCAGGGTGGAGAGCCCCACGAGCGAGAGGGTAACGCGTCGCTTGCTTTTCGTTTCCGCCTTCATCATCGCGTTGCTGCGGGCTTCGCCCTTCAGCCCTGCGATCGGCACCGCCCCGATCGATTCATCGGCCCGCCCGCTCGGCAGCGTGGCTCGTGCCGTCACCACGTAGGTATCCTCGATCACCTCCCGTGCCGTGATCGTCACGCTGATCTGATAGTTCTTCCGCAACTGATCCGTCGCGTTCCGCGTGGCATACAACACGAGCTTGCCGGAGAGGGTAATAAACTCGAAGGGCTTCGTGAGGGGATTGAGCCCGAGTGAGTCACACACCGCCGCGTAATAGCTGACCTGCTGCTTGGGCGAGAGATCCCGCAGATTCCCGCCCAGCAACACGCTGGACAGCACTTCGGGTGACGGGAGGATCGCGGACGTGGATACCGCGTCGGGTTCCTTGGGTGGGGCGAGGGCTAACCGATCCATCGCTGCCTGCCTTTCTCGCGCTAGCGTTTCCTGCTTCCGCCGTGCGTCTTTCCCCGCCATGCGGCGCTGAATGACCGCCATGTCCACGAAGCGCCTGCCCATGGGTTACTTCGCCCGCCTGAGCTCCAGGGCCGTGGTGCCGCGGAGCCATGCATCGAGCTCCCGCACGTCAAACCGATAGCGGCCCCCGCACCGCAGATACGGCAGGCCCTGCTCCTTCATCAGGTCATACAGGGCCCCCGGATCATTCAGCCGCAGATACGCCATGGCTTCCTTCGTCGTGAGATACGGGGAAGCCACGGCAGGCTTCGCGGGTGCGGCCAGCTTCATCGCTTGCCCTCCGTGGTGACAAGTTCATCAGGCACGGGGAAGAGCTCCTCAGGTTCCACCCCAAGGGCACGGCATAAGCGCACGACCGTGGCGTAGCCCACCGCGTGAATGTCTCGCTTGCCGTTCTCCACCACTGAGATAAACGTGTTATCGAGCCCTGCCCGATCGGCAAGCTCTTGCTGCGTGAGCCCCGCCAGCCTGCGAGCGGTTTTCAGTTGCATGGACAGCACCCGGGGCCGTTGCCGTTTTTGCGCCACAGCGCGAAGTGTAACGCCAGACTTGTTGATCATGATCAAGTAATTTCGGTATGGTAACGAAGGACTTGCGTCTTGTCAACCCATGATTTACACTCTGTAGCGAGGTTCGATAAGACGTTGCGTATGGAACTAGTTAGCGTTGACCAGCCTGCCGAAGCGCCACAGAATTGGCGTATGACCGATGCAGAGCGTGAACGCATCGGGCGCAAGCTCAAAGCCCTGCGGGTAGAGCGCGGGCTCGATCAGATTCCTGCGGCGGAGAAGGCAGGCATCAGCGTGGGCACGCTGCAAGCGATCGAAGTGAATCGCCAGCGGCATGCGGTGAAAGACAGCAACATCGAAAAATACGCGGGGATCTTCGGCACGTCGATCCGCAAGCTCTTACGCTCGGACGAAATCGCGCCCACGGATCCGCGGATCGCGGATCTGAATGAAGAGCACCTCGAAGTGGGGCGGGGCTACATGCGGGCCAAGCGGCTCCCCCGCCAAGCCGTCGAAGTCCTGCTCTCGAATCCGGCTGCGGAAGAAGCCATCAGTAAGCTGGTGCTCCGGCTCGCCACGCTCCCCCCCGAGCGGGTGGCCGAGCTCGATCGCTGGCTCTACGTGGCCCCGCACCTGCTCCCGCTTGATTGAAGACATCTGGAAGCGGATGCTGATTGATCCGCCCTACGTGGCACTGCTTCGTGAAGGGGTGACGGTCTATTCCCAGCACCCGATCCCCACGTCTCCGCACACCCGGACTAAACCCCGGACTACACCCACCCGTCGAGCGAAATAGGGGGCACACCACACAATGGCGTCTACACTCCTGCCGTTCGTCGTCGTTCCCAAGCCCACCCCAGCGAAGGCCACAATCTCGCTGGAACGTCGCCTTGTGCGTGATGCCCGCATCCTGAAGGATCTCGATCCGTCTGCGCTCGCGTTTGTCGCCCATCTCGCTGCGGATCTGCGAGAGCGAGCGGAGCTCTCGGCCCGTGCCACGATCGCCAGCCGTGCCCACTTTGTCTTGCTGTGTTTTCTGATAGGAGCCTGAATTGAGAAACGAACCCTTCGCGCAAACATGGCTGGGGATCGCGTTGCAGATCTTCGTCACGCTGGTGCTTGCCTATTTGACGTATGCCCTATGGAGCCGCTGAGCTTTCTTAGCGGCATCGGCATGACCATGGGAGCGGTGCTGAGCTTCTTAAGCATCCGCGAGAAGCTGTGGCCGAAGCCCCCGAAGCCGCACCCGCTCGAAGCTCCGCTCCGCGACATTGCCGCCGCGATCAGAGACACGCGGTGGATCTTCTAGAAACGAACGATCCATGAGTGTCTACACCCGCCCCGACTCGCCCTACTACTGGTTGTTTCTTGAGCCCACCAAGCAGAAGGAAAACACCAAGATCCGCATCGGCACCACCCGCCACGAGAAGAAGGACAGCAAGACGATCGCGGATGCGCTCTACCACAAGCGCATGCTGGAACTCGCCAATGGCGTGCATCGGGCCACGATCCAGCCGATCACGTTTGACGCATGGGTGACGATCTACGATCGCGATCACATCGCCACGCACAAGGGGCGGGTGCGGGAACGGCAGATCCTGCCGCGGCTCAGGGCCGCATTCGGGGCGTTGCTGTTAACGGAAATCGATCGCGATGTGGTGCTGGCATGGCGGGCGCAGCGGCTGACCACGCCCACGATCGTGGAGCGGTTCGGGGGCACGAAGGGCCCACGGCGGGTGATCCCGCCCCCGAGCGCGGCCACGGTGAAGCGGGAGATCAATCTGCTGAAGTCGATTCTCAAAGCCGCGGTGCCGAAGTATCTCACCGCCAGCCCGATCGCGGGGGTGGGGGGCTTGGGCACGTCACAGAAGATCATCGTGCGACAAAAGCGCGTCATGTCGAAAGAAGAAGAAGCCAAGATGCTGGCGGGCTTTCAGAATCCCGCGGATGCCCTTGTCTTCATGATCGCCGTGGATTCGCTGCTGCGACTCTCGGACGTGATCGACCTGCGGAAGGTAGACGTGGAGCGGGGTGCCCTGCGGGCCCTCGATCCGAAGAATGGGGTGGAGATTGATATCCCCCTCTCCCCGCGGGTGCGCGAAGGCATCGCCGCCTTGCCCGATAACAACTACAGTGCGTTCCTGTTCCCCCATCGCCGCACGGCGACGGCAGACGATCCCGCGGAGTCCGAAGCCCTCCGCACCCATGCGTATCTCACGCTGTGCCGCCGCGTGGCCGCTCGGGTGAAGGTGCCGTGGGGCAAGAAGGTGGGCGGGAATACGTTCCACTGGAGCACCCGCCGCACGGGGGCGATCCGGCTCCTTCGCACGGGCACGAGCTCGGATATTGTCTCCGTGGTGCAGGCCATCGGGGGCTGGAAGGATTCGGACATGCTGCTGCGGGAATACAACGAAGTCACGCAGGACGAAATGCGAGCGGCGATCGAGAAGCTGCACGGGGTGGCGAAGTGATGGAAGAAGCCATGATCCGCGAAATCCTGATCGAGCTTGAAAAGCTCTTGCGCGATCCGACAGTGGCGATTGCCATGAAGCGTGGCGTGCATCGCACGCCCAATCCCACCACGGGCTATTGGGAGTATGCCCCCACGGCTGGAAAGGAAATTACGATCAGCGTGCAGGGCGGGGCCACGGAAACTGAGGAGAGCCCGATCGACCGGCTCCGCAGGAGCATGGGCAAGTGACCACGTGGCAGATCATCGGGCTGGCGGTGCTGTATGAGCTCTTTACGTGGCCGTTCCGGGTGCTCGGGGAACGCGCCTATCACGCCATGAAGGCACGGTGGCAAAAGTGATAGCTAACCCCCACCCCGGGGGCGATCGTCGCGTGGCGGGCCTATTAGGTGCCTTGCAGAGCCATTCCCGTATTGTTCCCGTTTTCTCTCCAAATCCTCATAATCCCTAGCATAGTCGGCTGAAGTTCGACGCCTTCACACGGCGAAAGCGGTGGGTTCGATTCCCACAGCGCCCACCACCCTTTATCCCCTTTTTCCCTAGTAAATCCCTCAATTCGAGGGCTTGGAAAAACGGGAACAGCGAAGGAGAAAAACGGGAATAAAGGGGGTAAACGGGGATTTCCATTCCCGATCTATTCCCGTTTTTGAGCCCCGCCGTCTTTTAGGCGGGGGTCAGGTTTTCGACAGCTTTTGTCGGTTCCCGAAGCCTACCGTGATCGTAGTAGGGCTTCATTTCCTAAACTGCGGGAAACCCCCAAGCACGACCCCCGCCTTGGGTGTGCGGGGTTTCACCACGGGCACCGCTCGGGGCTCGCTGGCGGTGAGCCGCTCCAGGGCCCGCAGCAGTTCACGCAAATCGCGATCGGTTTCACACAAGCCGCCTGCAATGGCTTCGCAGACCAGATCCAGCACCACGGGATCCATACGTCATCGTCGCATGCCTACCGCGGGGGCGTCGGTGCGAGTCCGAACAGGCTGAGGAGATACCACAGCAGCAGCAGGATCACCACCACCCGGATCACGATCCGAATGGGTGCCGCCATGGGGATATACGTCTCCACGAGATACAACGCACACCCCAGGATGATCAGCAGGAACAGAAACGTGATCACGTGGTGCTCCCTTCTGCGGGTAATGGTGCGCCCCCACCAGGCCCGAAGCGTTCCGCGAATTCTTCCGCGCTGATCACCTCTTGTGGCTGCCCGGTAAACCGACTACTGATCACCCACTCGGTGGCATGCAAGACCACCCAGCCCGCGGGTGTCAGCACGCGGGGTTGCCCATCCGAGAAGATCGGCAAGCCACCCCCCCCGACCGGATCGATCACCGCGCCCACGGGGAGCCCCGGCGGCACGTATTGCTCGCCGTAGACTTTCAGCGGGCGTTCGGTGTGCGGCTGCTGCTGCCCTTGTGGCGGAAATGGTGCGGCCATAGAACTCCTTATGCTCGCAGATAGACGCCCACGATCGTGAGCCCCACCCCGCTGAGTTCCGCATTCGTGAAGCTCGCAGCGGCCACAATTTTTTGGGGCGTAAACACCGATGCGCCCGGATTGACCAAATACGTCAAGTTCACCGCCGCATTCGCGGAGTAGAAGCCGCCATATGTCTGCCCATTGGGAAACGGCAATCCGCCAATCGCCGCGGTGGCACTATTCGCCGTGGCGGGATAGACGAACACCGTATCGATCATCACCAGTTTATCGAATTGCCAGTAGCGCGATCCGAGGACATTGAACACCAGCCCCGCCCCACTCGCATCAACGGGCACCCAATCCCCCATCGTGATTTGTCCGTCGATATTGTTATAAATTTTTTGGAGCTCGCTATTGTTTAGCACCGTGCCCGTGGTGCCTGAGCCGTCATCATCGATCCACACGCTGCGGGTGATCGGCATAGAAACGTCCTTAGTTTTGTGTCGTGACCACGAGATCCATAAACGAGCTCGGCTTCACCGTGCCCCCGGCACACGATCGGCGGGGGGGCAGTGTGCGAAGCGGAAAGCTCAAATCCACCCGCAGGATCGTCACCGTCGTTGTAATCGCGGGATCGATCGTGTCACTCGCCAGCGCCATCGCTTGCGCCCGCCCGGGGATCGCGTTGAGATCATCCGTGTCCCATTCCACCGTGATCAGTGGATCCTTGAATGCCGCCAGATCCGCATCCGCCCGCGCTTGCGCTCCAGCGTAGCTGTAGCGGCCATCCTGCACGAAGCCTTCCAGCGGGGGCCACTGATCGTGTGCGGTCGCTGCCACCGCGATCGTGACCATCGGGGTTTCGGTCACATGCGCCCGGATCGTCACATCCCCGGGGGCGGGATTGGGGAATTGCAGCGGCCATGTGAGTCCGTGGGGCTGTAGATTGGTGACCGCATCTACCCATTCGACGATTTCACCCGCCGCGATCGGCACGGTAAAGACACCATACGGTAACGGGCCCCCCACATCCGCGGGCGTGAAAAAGAAGATTTGCCACCCATCCGCCGTATGGGTGCCCTGCCACGCTTTGTAATACGCATACTGATTGCCGATGCGGATCCACCCTGTGGCGGGGGGGGTGATCGGCATGGCGGTCAGTGACATGCCCAACTGCCCCACGGTGAACGCGGCTTGGGTTTTCGTTTGCGGCGGATTCGCCCCGTTCGCGGTCACACTATTCGGATCTTGGATCCGCACCCATTGCGTGCCCAACCGGGCCAGTGTGCTCACGCCATCAGGCAAGCCCGTGGGAAACATGGTGGCATCCTGCACGGGCACGCCGAGGATCGCTGGCGATTGATCCGCCACGGCGGGTAACGCCATCGTAATGGCGGTGCGGCGTCCTTCGACGAGCACCCGTCGCCGCACTTGCGTGGCATCCGTCGTGTGCCGAAACGTGTGCAAGGTTTTGAGGCCCACGGTGAGGGGCACGGGGTTACTTTGCCGCGGCTCGCTCAGACTATTCGCCCAGGCATGCACTTCAAAGCCCTCCAGATAAAACCCCCCATTCACCGCCGCGAGTAATGTTCGCATCACCGTGGATGGCCGCTGATTAACCACGTCAAAGGCTGGGAGTGACGGCATCCCCGCTTCCACAAACGTGGTGTGAAAATCGAACGCTGAGGGCACGGGGACCCCGAAGGTATCCAGAATGCTGGTATTACAAAACCATTTCACGAGAAACGCGATCGAGGCCGTCACCGATTGCGCGGGGAACCGATAATTAACCAAACGCGCATCGAAGCGCCACATGGGATCTTGGCAGTGGATCGCCACCCACGGGGGTTGTAGATTCGCGAGCCGCCAATCGCGTTGCGCGGTCACGATATACCCGTGGAAGATCGGGGGCCCGCCCGGAGCCCAGGTGATGCGGATCTCCTGCCCGACTTGCGGGATTGCCGCGGGCGGATCCTGCGGGCGGAGCGTGAAGCTGCACGTATCGGGCTCATCGTTGATGGCCTGCGACACGTGAAGTGTGTGCATCAGCACACTCCCGCTCAGATCGGTGGTGCTGATAATGTTGCCCGCGGTATCCCGCACGATCCAATCAATCCCCACTTGCACCGCGACATAGTTGGATCGCGTGGTGGCGGAACGGGCGATCCCCGATCGCGCATAGAGATATGCCTGTTCCCCCGGCTGATCGACGGGTCCGTCATGCAGCGCGGTTGCGATTGGTGAGGCCATACTTTGCGGTTAACGCATCATTCACTTTTGCCGCCAGCCGTTGCAGATCCCCGGGGGTATCGAAGAAGGCCCCTTGGGCATTCACATTGATCGTGACACTGCCCCCGAGCGCAGCGCCCCCGCCTGTGGCTTTCGCCACCGCGGATTCCGGCACGATCGCTTCTTTCCCGTGCAGCATCGCGAGGGTGCCCGCGCCGAAGTTCACAAACTTGCCACCCGTGCCCCCTTGGAATCCGGGCACATCCCCCGCTTCACTCGGCTTGTTCCCGCTCGTGGAGTAGCGGAATTCGATCGGCACCTTGCTGGGAATCTTCTTGATCGTCGCGGCATACTCATCCGCCGCATCCGTCGCGTTATCGAGCGCGGTTTTATCCTTCTCCAGAATGCGATTCAGATTCGCCACCGCGGCGTCATATTGCTGCACCGTCTTGGCGTCAAACACCGCTTGCACGGCAGAGAGATTGCCTTCGAGCTCCTGCACCCGCGGATTCAGCCGTTCCAAGCCCCCTTGCAGGCGGAAGAATTCATCCCGCATCGGGCTGACTTTTTTGGATTCTTCGGACGCACTAAACAGCTTGGCAATGAAGCCCCCAAGGGCCGCACTCGCTTTGACGATCGCCCCCACCCAATTCCCCGAGATCAGATCGTTGGTGATCCCTTGGATCGATCGAGAGGCCACCACGGCCATCTGTGCCCACTGCGTCTGAATCCCGCCCAGGATGCTGGTGACATCATCCATGCGGTTGTTCAGGATCTCTTGACGGCTGGCGGATTCTTGCGCCCTAAGCCCCGCTTGGTGCGTGGCGTTCCCGATCCCCTGCAATGAGGGCATCACATTTGACGTGAGCACATGCCCGAAGCTATCCGCCTTGATCGTGGATTCCGTGAGCACCGTGGAGAAATCGCGATTAATCTGCACGGCTTCACTCATGCGGATCGTGAAGCCCGCCACGTTCTGCGATGCGGCCACGGCGGATTCCCCGAGCAGATACGCTTCATGCCGATCCCGCTCGATCACCACTTCCCACCGTCTCGCCGCTTCCGCCGCGGCGAGCATCGCGGGCGTGGTTTTCGTCAGTGACGCATTCATCACATCGATCGTGGCTGCGGCTTGTGCCGCATTCATCCCCACGGGCTTCAGGGCCGCAGCGGTGGCCATGGCGGGGGCGGGGATCGTGGCCACCATCGCGCCTAAGTCGGATGCGGATTGTGCTGCGGCATTCGCGGTTAAATCCATTTCACGGATCCCTTTGCGGATCGCGACAATCGGATTCGCCGCTTCTGCGAAGAGCTTCGCGTTGCGTTGCCATGCTTCGCCCACTTGGAACAGCACGGCGATGGCTTCCGCGCCATACACCTTCACGGTGTTAAACGCTTTCCGCCACATGTCTTCGGCAGCTTTTAGGCGGGCAATGGTGTCATCCGTCATCACCACTGTTTCATCGCCAATCGCCTTAATCCCTGCCAGAAACGTGGGGAGTAATTCTTGCCCCGCTTTACCGAAGAGCTCTAAGGCCACTTGCGATCGCGTCATCGGATCAGGGATCCGGGCAATCGCATCCCCGATCGCGGTAAACGCTTGCTCGGGGGCCATCTTCCGAATGGCATCGAATTCCAGCCCCGCCGCGTGCAGGGCTTCCTTCGTGCTCTTGCTGCCTTCGGACAGGTTCGCGTTCATCTTCTTGATCGCGCTGTCCACCGTTTCGATCGTGGCCCCGCTCTGTTCCGCTGCGTAGCTAAAGCGCTGCACCGCTTCCGCGGAGATCCCCAACTTCTCCGCCATGTCGCCTATCGTGCCCGCCGTCGCGATCACGTCCAGGGCAAAATTCTTCAGCGCATTGGCGGAGAAGGCCACGCCCACCACCCCCGCGGCACTCATCAGCGTGGACTTCCAATCGAACGTGGCTTTATTCGCGCCTTCCGTGGCTTTTTGCAGATCGGTAAAGCTCTTCGGGGCTTCGATCCCCATCTTTTGCATCTTCGCGATCGTTTCCGTCATCGTCGCGTTGATGCGTTTCATCTCCGCATCGGTGAGCTTGGACGCCCCGCCGACTTCCTCCACGGCTCGCACCATAAGCGTGGCTTGCTGGCGCAGCTTGTCGCCGGAGAGGGAATCCACCATCTTATTGAAGCCACCCGTGGCCTTATTGGCTTCATCGTGGAGATCCCGCACCTTCACGGTGGCTTTTTGCACCGCATCGTAAAAGCTCGTGAAGTCGGCTATGAATTTGGCAGTGAGGGCCATTAGATCAGCTCGCTGGCATCCTTCGAGAGTTCCGCGATCAGAATTTCATACACATCGTGCGGGAGCGCCAGGACATCGCCATATGTCCAGCGCATCACGCGGCAGATCCGCAGATCACTCACGATCCGCTCGCGGTAGCCTGAAGTTTTTTTTCCTCTGCTAGCGCGGCTTCATGATCCGTAATGGCCTGCTGGATCTCGTTGAAGGAATCACTATCGAGACTGTTCAGCGTGGCCATGACATATTCCGCGGGCATGTCCTTAATGGGCACGGGGTGCCCCGCGTGATCGGTGAAGCTCCAGTCGATCAGATACTCCACGACATTGGACACCCCCGCGGTTTCTAGATCGATATCGATCGGTTGCCCCGCCCGGGCCCCCTTGGTGCTGCGGGCAAACACCCGCCGCTGTTCCCCTGCGGTCAACTGCTTCTTGATCGTGATCCAATCCCCGCCTGTGAGATTGATCCTTACGATTTCGGGTTTGAGAAATCGAGACATAGATCTTTCGGTGGCCCCAGTTCCACCTTATCGAGAATTTCCGGCCCCAGCGTGGCGGTGAGTCGCCCGTTCTCCGCAAGGGTGTAAGTGACGATCGGCCACTTCCACGAGCCCGCCTTATGCGGGGCTTCAAAGATCAGCGGGCGCATGGACAGCTTGAACGGATCCCGCATCACCACTGTGGCCACCAGCGTGATCACGCCCGCGGTGCGGGTGACGGTGTAGCCGTTGACTGCCGCGGCGGTGTAGTAATGCCATTTCACCGCGGCCACGGTGCCCCGCAGCATCGGTTATGCGGCTTGCCCCGCCACCCACGCGGTGGCATTCCAATAGGCTTTGCTGGCATCCCCGAGCACCACATGCTGGCCCGTCGTCCACGCTGTGGCGGGATTCGCCGTCTTGCCCGTCATCGCGGCGAGATTCGCGGGCGTATCCGCCCCCGCGGGCGTGAACGTGCCCGGGGTGCCTGCCGTGGCCCCCGTGGCCACGATGCCCGTGCCGAGACTCCAGGGGCCCGCCCCTGACCACGTGCCGTTCACCGTCACCGCACCATCCACAGCCACTTCAATGGACATGGAGAGATTCGCAGGCCCGGAAAACGCCACGCCCGTGTCTAACGTCGAGGGCACTAACTTCAGGAACACCGCGACATCCCCGAAGGCGGCATCAAACAGAATCTTGCTCCCGATCGCTTCCCACCAGCCCTTGACGGTCCCTTGCGCCGTCATGGTGCCCTGTAGGAATACCTTCGTGGTGTCTAGGAATGCGGTAACGTCTACCGCCTCTCTGCTGAAATCCGCCGTCCAGCCGTTCAAACTCGCCACGTGCACCGCCGAGGATCCGCCCGTGGGATCCATCAGCACATCGCCCTTCGATCCGTGCCGTCGTAATGTCGCTGCCATGCGCTCCCCCTTAGGCCCGCGTAGACGGGCACACCATCACTTGATACTGGCCACCGTGGTGCTGCCACCGTGCAGCGGTATTCTGCGGATCGACTTCCATGTAGCGAATCGGTAACACCCGCTCGATATGCATCACCGTGTAATTGCCCGCCGTCACATCCTGCAAGCCATAGTGCAAGAGCTCGTGGATCCGAAATGCCGCATCATTCACGTCCACCACGCTGGCATCGCGATCGACGGCTTGCACCGTATACGTGACGCGATCCCACCCATCCTCACCCGCCAGGGCATTCATGTGCTCGCCGTCACTGCGGGCGATCAGCACGAAGTGATCGGCCCCCGGGGCGATATCCCAAAACACGCCATCGGGCATGAGGGCCCGGAGCGCGGAATCACTCGCGAGCGCGTTATAGATCGCCGCATCGATCGCGCTCAGATCCGCATGCACTAGGCATCCTCACCCGTCACCACGAAGCCCTGTTCCCGCAGCATCGCGGCCACGGCCCGAGATTTCGCGGACTGTTCCCGCTGCGTAATCGGCAGAAACGTGGGACGCCCACGGCGGGCTTTGTCCGTCTGCCTGCCGAATTCATACGCGGGGGCATAGACCGCGGTGGACGCCACCACATACGCGGTGGTGTAGGGATCGCCCGTGGCCAGGGCATTCATCACCACGCCATCCCGCAGCGTGCCCGTGATCACCTTGTAGGAGCTCCGCACATCGTTGTAAGCCCGTTCCGCATGCGAGCGCACGATCGGATCCGACAGTTCCCGCAAGTGCCGCGGCAGTTGCGTGAATTCGTCCAAGCCTTCGATCGTCATGCGGTTATTGGCCATTAGATTTGCTCCTCAGCGATTAACCGCAGCGTGATGTCTCGCTCTTCCACGTTATCGATCCCCGTGATCGCGAAGACCCGCCCTTCAAACAGCAGGCGGGTGGTGAGACTCACATCCTCGCGATAGCGGCCCTCGATCACGTGCGTGGCCGTCGTTAATATCGTGCCCGCCCCCACCCGTTCGAGATCCCGAGCTGTGGCCCGAATGATGCTCACATCCCACTTCGCCGGATCGAGATCCGCCCACCCTTCCGTCCACCCGCCTTCGCCATCAGGCATCAGCGCCGTGGGATCCTGCACCGTCACGACGTGCCGATACGATCCGATCGCCATTACGCCAGCGTAGGGGTGCGGCCCCAGGATGCCAACACGCTGCGAATCGCGCTCCATGTCTCTTCGTATTCCGCCATGCCCGCATCGCCCGGGTTGTCATACAACTGCGAGGTCAGCAACAGCGTGGCCCGCTTCACGGGGGCGGGCGCGGTGGTGTCTGTCCACGCTTCGTCGTTCATGTCGTTCAGATACGCCCGGATCACCGCATCCGCATCCGTGAGCGCGGCTTGCACTTCGAGATCGTGATCCGTATCGCGGATCTTCAATTGCCGTTTCGCTTCTGCGAGGGTAATCACCGCGGCCATGGGGCTTTGCTGTCCTTCCCGCTTTTCACCGCCAGCGTCCAATCCTTCCCATCACCCGGACGGCTCGTGGTGTCCACATCGCAGTGATAGACGGAACCGCGGAGCGTCACGAGATCCCCGCGTTCATACACTTTGCCGTCGAGATACACGCCACGGTAAATCGCGATCGGGGTGCGGAAGGTGATCTCTTTCGAGCACTCGCCGGAGCTCCACTTGTGCGTGAAGGTGCGCTCCCCGTCATAGTCCACCGTGTAAGCATCGAAGCCCAAGCCATCGAGCCCCGGGGGCCCTTGCGGCCCGGGCTGCGTGGGCACCGCTTCAAGGCGGGCGATCCGTTCCCGCAGTGTGGCGATCAATTCCACCACGGCGTCCGCATCCATGCCCGTGTGCTCCAGTGCCTTCACGCGGGCCACCACGGGGGCCAGCGCCGTCTTGATCACCGTCTCCACCACGTCAGCGAGGGCGGGCGCATCAAAGGGCATCCGCGCTCCAATCCTTCCGCAAGAGGGCGAGACTAAACGCCGTGAAGGCTTTCTCCCCGTCATCCGCATCCGCTTCGGGTGCTGGCGGCAGGGCTGGGGGTGCTGGCGCGGGCTTCGAGAAGGGCTGATCGCGATCCCGCTGGGCGAGCGCGGCCAAGCTGTAATACTGCTGCTGTGCCATCGGGGAATCGCCCCCGGGCACCGAGCCCAAGCCAAACCATTTCTTGCGGGCTTCGTTCGGGGCCATGGCGCCCGAGCCGATCGCATCCGCGGCCGCCTTCGTGCGGGTGACGGTGTCCAGCCAGATCAGATCATCCACATCGAATTCCGTGCCGTAGGGTGTGCCCTCCAGCCCCAGCCCTTCATCCAGCACCGTTTCGAAGGACACCAGCAGGCTTTGAATGCAATCGCTGTAATACTGCTGGTTCATCGGCTCCACGTTGTTATAGGGCGGGGCATCGCCCACGCCCACCTTGAACGGGGGCACGTGGTAGCAGCTACAGATCGTTTCTGCCGTCCAATCCAACTGTTTGATCAGTTCGGAATCGACGGCATTGGACATCAGCGCTTCGTATTTCAGATCGTTGCCGAGCACCGCCACCTTGCCCGCATTCTCGCCACTGAATTCGGTATTCCAGCGCTCTTTCAATTCGATCGCTTTGTCACGTGGGATTTCTCCGGGTGCCGTCAGGATCCCGCTGGGGCGGGCCCCCTGTGCGAAGAATTTCGTGCTTTGTGACTGCATCGTCAGCCCATGCAGCGCCGTGGCCCCGCACGCATACAGCGGAGACACGCCCATCAGCGGATGGAACAGCGGGATCATGATGTCGTGAATGATTTCGCTTGCGGGCACCGTGACCTGTCCTGACACACCCCCGATGCCCGAGAGATCATCGCGGCGGAGCTCGTAATACACCGCGCCGTCTTGCGTGACGAGCGGCACCACGCGGGTGGGATCCAGCACATACAGGGCTTTCACCACGCCCCGCTGATCGCGTTCCTTCAAGACGTAGGTGTTGCCATGCACGAGCTTGGACGTGATCCACTGCTCGATAAATTTCACGACCGTCTGATAGCGATTCGGCTTCCGTAGGACTGGCGAATACGCGGGGTTACTGGTTTCCGTCCAGATCCCTTCGTCGTCGATTTCCACCAGCCGCAAATGCAGCTTGGCCACATCCGCCGCGATCAGGGTGACGCACGCGAACACCGTGGGATTACTGAGCGCGGTGGTGCCCGGGACCTCCTGATTCTGCTGCCACGCGCCCGTGAAGGGCTCCCGCACGATCGGGAACCACCCCCCGGATCCCGCTCGGGTGAGCGGGGCCCGGAAGGCTTTTAGACTGAGCTCGTAACGGCCCACCCGTAACAGCATGGGCGTTAGATGGGATACACCGCACCCGTGAGGTAGTAGACCGCATTGGCCGCGGCCCGCTTCCAGTTGATGAACCGCTCCGCTCTGAGCGCCACCAAGTTGTCCTGAAACATATTCGTCCAGACCACCGTGGCATCGGTGGGGCTCGTGGGCGTATCGTTCATTTGGAGCGTGGCTTCCCGGCTCACATCGATCGCGACTCCGCCGTCATCCGCGTAGAGAATGTATTCAGGGGCCAAGGCGATCACGTTGGTGCCCACGACGTTGGACGCAATGATCGTGAGCCCGTTGGTGCTCCCGCCATTCACCCCCACACCCGGATACATCGGCACCCCAAGAGCATTTGTCGCGAGCCCCATGGCATACGCATTGGTCTGCGACATGATGATCGTGAGCTGATTCAACGTCACATTCTGCGCGGTGAAGTGCCCGATGATGAGCCCGAGATCCCCTTTGGGCGTGTCCACGGAAGCCGCCGTCGTGGCCCCGTTGGTGATCGATGCGGGAGAAGTTTGCGCCACTTCCGCCACGGTGGGATCGGTGAATTGCTGGTCGAGAAATTGCGCGATCCCCGCCACCATATCCCGCCGCACGATGTCTTCCGCGTTGGGATTGGATGTTTTGATGAGCTCTTCCGTCAGCACGATGATCCCCGCGGCTTTCGCCATGCCGAGCGTGGCCGTGCCGAAGGTGAGCTTGCCCACGGGCTTGGCTTTTGCCTGCCCAACCCACTTGTAGGTGCCACCGCCTGTCTGAATCGGCACCTGTGTGTTGAACGGCACCTTAGTGAGCCCGGAGATCTTCCCCAGTATCGTGGCGGGGCGTGACATCTCGATAAATTCGCCCGTGAGCGCGTTGATCTGCACCAGCGCTTGCGCCCATGCGGGATCCAGCGTGGTGCCCGGAGCCACCGCGGCTTTCACGAGCAAGTCTACGTTGGGATCGCGGTATTGCTTCGCGAGCTCCATCGCTCGGAACGAATCGCCCTTCGCCTGCACTTGCACCATCACCGAGCGGATCCACGCCTGCCCCTTCGGCGCGTTGTCTTTCACGCTGACGACAGAATACGGGGAGCGCACATCGCCCGCGGCTTTCGTGCCGTTGCCCTCCACCCGCGTGGCCGTGGTGACATTCACCCGTTCGAGCTCGTGAAAGCGCACGAGATCCGCATCGATCGACTTCACGTCGAGGGAGAGCCCGTCGTATTCCTCCCGCTGCGGCTCTTCCAGTGTTGTATCAGGCCCCGCGGTGTCCACGATCGCCGCCATGCGGGCCACCTTCGCGGCTCGGGCGTTTTGAAAGTCGGAAATCTTCTCTTGCAATGTCATGGTCTTGTGCCTTGTGGGCGTGCCCCTATCGCGGAGCGGGTTACGCGGGCCAAGCGCGGCCATATACGGGGCATCCAAACTTTTCACCGTGTGAATGGTGCAATCCATATTCGCGGGCACCGTCACAAGGCTTAATTCACAGATTTCGGTTTGCGTGAGGTGGAAGGTCTCACTGCCCTTGCGCCCGGGCACGGCTTCGAGAATGCGGAAGCCCACCGAGACACCCATCAGGATCCCGGCTTTGATGCTCTGCCACGCTTCATCCACGCGACTCTGCAAGGGCCCGGGCTCGGTAATGTGCGGCAGTGTCGCGGTGAATGCGATCCCCGCGGCCGTGGCCCGCTGTAACGTCACCCGCCCCACGGGCAACTTCGTATCGTGGTGTAGGAGTAAGGGCAGCGGATTCGTGTAACTGGCGCCTAAGGGCTCGAAGACGTGCCCCTGCCGATCGGGGGTGGGCGTGGTGGCGATCCCCGTGATCGTGCGGGTGTCGGTGTCTACCGATTTGACGTGAAGCACCGCATGCGCGTGGGTGAGCACCGCATGGAGTATCGGGGGGCTTAGGGCGATTGGCGATTATTCAATTTTTTATTCTCCAGTTCGCGGCGGATAATCTCGGGCACACTCACCGCCGCCCGCACCGCCTGCACGCAATACCGATCGAAATCCTGCTGGGTAAGGGTGATCGAGAGTGTCACCGAGCGGCCCGCGGGATCCACGGGTGGGCGTCCTCTCCGGCGTGGCATGGCTACCCCCAGACTTCGAGTGAATAGCTTGGTGTGGGCGTGTGATCGTTCCGCTCCATGGCATCCAGCGCCGTCACCAGCGCCGAGATCCCGTCAATGCGCTCCGTCGATTTCGCTTTGCTCGGCTGAATATTCCCCGCCGCATCAATCTCGATCGCCACGTTCCCGACATTCCACCGTAAGACGGGGTGTCCATCATGGCGTAAGGTGCCCGTCAGCACCGCGTGCTCAAGAGCTTTTGACGGAGAGGATAACGCCGCTTTCACTTGGCGCACCTTCACGCACGGCACTGCATCTTCTTGCTCTAACTGGCGGATCAATTCGACGGCATTGTAAGGGTCATACGCCACCATCCGCACATCAAACCGTTCGCACAGTTCGTTCACATACTGCCGCACTTGCTGCTGATTCACCGCAGGGCCCGGGCACGCGGTGAGACTCCCCCGCCGCGCCCATTCGTCATATGGCACCCGATCGCGTGTCACCCGCTCGGGGATCCGATCCGCGGGCACGAAGAAGTGCGGCAGCACCGCGAAGCCCGGGCCCATCGCATCGGGGAACACGGCTACCACCGCGGTTAAGTCGGTGGTGCGACTCAAATCCAGCCCGAGATAACAGCGCTTCCCCGTAAACGTCTCCCAATCGATTTCGCTCTTACACGCATCCCATGCGGCCAGTGATAACCACCGCGTATCCTGCTCCGTCCACTGATTCAAAAACAGTCTGCGGAAATTGTTTTCTTGCGCGGGGATCTCTTTCGCCCGCTTCGCCGCAATCTGGATATCTTCGAGACTGCGGAAATCGCCTAACGCGGGATTGGCTTTCTTCCACACTTTCTCCGATGTCCAATCGGCATCGGGTGGGGCTTCATACAGAATCGGCAGGAAGGACGGATCGAGCGCGGGATTCTCCTGCACCTTCTTCGCGTGCGTGTAGAGCTCCCACAGAATCGAATGCTTATCAAAGCCCGCCGTGGAGATCACCAAGAATAACGGTTGCGTGCGGCCACCCATGGACGTGGACAGCACATCGTAGAGCCGTCGATCGCTGCCCGCCGCATGGAGTTCGTCATACACCACGATTGCGGAATTGTAACCATGCTTGCTGTAGGCTTCCGCACTGATCGCTCGATAGAAGCTCGCACTCGACTGGTGCTCAATACGCTTCTGCGAATCCACGATGTAGCAGCTTTGCGAGAGCACGGGATCGTTGCGGATCATCTGCGCGGCCACCCCGAACACGATCCCCGCTTGATCCTTATCCGCCGCGGCACTGTAGACTTCGGCCCCGGCTTCCCCATCCGCCAGTAAGCCATACAACGCAATCGCGGCAGCGAGCTCACTCTTCCCATTCTTCCGCGGCAGCATGAGTAAACACGTTCGATACTGCCGCAGCCCATCCCGCCGCTTCTTGAACAGCTTCTTCAGAATCCGCACTTGCCAGGGGCGCAAGTTGAAGGGTTGCCCCGCGAAGCTGCCTTTCGTGTGCGTCAGCCGGTTAATAAACGCGATCGGATCCTGTGCGGCGGCGGGCTTCTGTTGTGCCGTGCCTTTGACGGGTGCGTTGCGGTTCCACCCCCCACGCCGCTCACGTTTCGTGGGCGTGTGTAAGGGGTGTGGAATCAATGACTTAGGCATAACTCGCGTGAGGG
>Ga0105347_1000331_pt1 | contig 23448 bp, 19 predicted proteins | sample EasRivMeERMLT890_FD_89677 | JGI IMG/M metagenome (GOLD analysis project Ga0105347, IMG submission 89677) | Soil microbial communities from meander-bound floodplain in the East River, Colorado, USA - East River MetaG ERMLT890 | ecosystem: Environmental > Terrestrial > Soil > Floodplain | place... | reverse complement strand
TCAAGTTCGCAACGTCGAAACTGCAAAACTGAGTCGGTTCCAGCGGCTGATATACTGGCTGCTTAAGATGTGCGTCATGGTCTCGCGGGACTTTGTCAAAAACCTCGTCCAGCTCCAGGCCATGGCGCTGGGGTTCAAAACGCTCGTCTCTCTCGCCCCACTGTTAGCGGTCATTTTTTCGATCCTTAAAGGCTTCGGCGTGCACAATCGCATGGAGCCGGTGCTGGCTGAGGCGCTGGCCCCGCTGGGGGAAAAGGGCAGGGAAGTCACGGCTTATCTGATCGGTTTCGTCGACAAGATGAACGCGGGGGCACTGGGCAGTATCGGCTTGATCACCCTGTTCTTCACAGTCCTCTCGTTGATGGGAACCATCGAAGAGGCCTTCAATCGCATTTGGCACGTCAGGTCGGCGAGGAAATTAACCCGCAAATTCAGCGACTATCTAAGTGTCATTCTCATCGGTCCGATCTTGATGTTCGCGGCGCTGACGATCACTGCGACCTTGCAGAGCAACACTTTTGTCCAAAGGCTGATGGCGTTGGAGCCCTTCGGAACGGTCATGCTCACGATGCTTAGGTTTGTGCCGTATCTCACGCTCTGGGGGGCATTTACATTCTTCTACGTATTGATTCCGAACACCCGGGTGAAACTAAAATCCGCCATGGTGGGCGGTTTGGTAGCGGCGTTGCTTTGGCAGACGGTGGGTTGGGGATTTGCCGTTTTCGTGGCGTCCTCGACCCGTTACTATGCTATCTACTCGAGCTTCGCAATCCTGCTTCTGTTTCTGCTCTGGCTCAATGTCGGTTGGCTAATCATCCTTCTGGGCGCCCAGGTGGCCTATGCCCATCAAAATATTCGCTTCTATGAAGGTGAAAGGGAGTTGTTGGCCCAGAGTCCGGCGGGTCGCGAAGAACTGGGGCTTCAGCTTATGTTCCTGGTGGGGCGGAATTTTTTTCATGGACTGGATCCATTGAGTGTTACCGAGCTGGCAAGTCGACTCTACCTGCCGGCAGGATCGGTGAGGGATGTCATGGAGACCTTTCGCGAGGGTCGTTTGGTATTGCCGCTGGCGGATGAGGAGACTTTTGTCCTGGCCCGGGATCCGCAACGAATCAGCCTTAAAGAGATCCTCGACTGCGTGCGGAGTTCCGGCCAGAAAAAAGGGCCCCAGGCAGACCGCGCCGAAGAAGAAAGCGGCATCGAGGAACTACTTCAGGAAGTGGACAACTCCGTGGCGGAAACTCTCGAAGGCAGAAGCCTTCAAAACCTCATTCTCGAATCCGGTTCGCCGTCACCTTGATTTGTCAGCAAGCCTGAAATCTCAAGGCTTTCTTGGACTCATCGATATTGCGGGTTGGACAATCGGCGGCTTATCTCTTGCGGAACAACTGCTTGAAGAGAGACCCCACGCCTTTTTCCAGCGCCGGGCCGGTTCCGCGCTGCACCAGCTTCGCGGAATCTAGCTCCACAGACGGGTCTTCGATGGGTCCTGTGACTATGAGTGGCACGACGATGAGCCCCCGACCATTCTTGAAAAACGTCGCGGCTTTCGCGGTTCCGACCCGGGCCGATACCTGAGCGGAGAGGGTTGTTTCGATGGCCAGGTTTAATTTCGGCCGCTCCAAGGTCATGGTGCCGGAGCCATTGACTTCCATCTGCGGGTTCACCAAATAGATCTGTTTCAAATAGGCGAATCCTTCCGCGACGGTAAATTCCGCTTGGAGAGTTTTAAAGGTGGTAGCTTGTCGCCGTTCGTTTTGCGAAAGGCCGATAAAGCCGGTGGCCCGTTGCATTTTTTGGATCAGGCCGACATGGGTCAGCTCGCCGTCCCGCGCAATGAGCTTGCCTTCGCCCTGCAAAACGCGAGTAACCGGAGCATTCCCTCCCAGCGGCAGCTTGATGAAGAGCTCTCCGCTCAGGTTGCCATTCAACGTGCGCTTGCCGTAAATTCTGACGCCCTGAAATTGACTGCGCATTTGCGTAACCGTGTTGTTCGAGGGGCCAGTGATGCTGATGCGCAGTCCCATGGGTCCGGCAGCTTCCGTGTCGGCGGGCGCCAATCCCAAGGCAGACAGAACCTCGAAGATTGGTTTCGCCTCAACGCGCTCACTGGCCACGCGCAGATTGAAGTGCGGCGCCGTGGCGAGATTGCTGACGCTGCCATCCAGGGGAAGAAGCAGGTCCTGAACCTTGAGGCGGTTGTCTTTCAATCGCAAGGTTGCCTGCTCTTCCTGATAACTGAGGGACCCTTCGAGGGAGATCCGCTTCAAGCCCGGATAGTCGAAAGAGACTTGATAGGAAAAAGGATGGTCGGCTGAGAATTCCTGCAGGGATAGATCGATTCCATGCAGTTTGACCGTCTTTTGGCCCTTCGTTTGTAGTATCAGTTGCCCGTCTTTGACACGAATCCGATTGGGTATGAGCAGGGGTATCGTTGTTGTAGGGTCCCGGGCTTTGGCCGCGCGGGTTTTTTTCGGGCTCTCTCTCCTTTTGTCTAGTGGGACCGCTATGCCGGCGAGATCGGTATAGTTGAAGGTGCCGTCCGCCTCCTTCAGCAGACTAATCACCGGACGATCGAGCACGAATTCGGACACTTCAAATCGACCGCGGATGAGTGGCCAAAGTTTCAGCCGCAGTTGGAGCTGTTGGGCGGTGAAAAAAGTATTGTCGGGCAGGGCCGGACTATTCGAGACTTTCAAATTCGATAGCCGAATCGAAGGGGTGGGGATGAGGCTAAGGCGCACCTCGTCGACATCGAGGCGGCGGCGGAGAATTTCTTCGACAAACGGGAGATAGGTTCGTTTGAAAATTCCCAGATCGATGAAATGCGGCACTATCAGGAGCGCGGCAACCAGGCAAAACAAAATGGCGCCGCCGATTCCGATTAACTTCTTCATGCCGGCGTTACTCAGGGTCACCGTGGATAACAGAGTCGCGACGGTGCGCGCGAGTCATTTAGGGGAATATACGCCATTGAGGCGCTAGGTCAAATAAATTAGTTCGACTTCGAACTGGGGCTTTCGAAATTGAGCGAGGTTGGCAGCACAAATATTCTGAACTTGGTGGCGGCCACGAAGAGGATTTGTTAGCATAACGGCCTTTGGAAGGACCAGACGAGTTTGGAGTTGGCGCTCGATATCCTACCGCAAGTACTCGTGGACGGCCTCGTGCTGGGCTTTATGTACGCGCTGATCGCTCTGGGCTATACCATGGTCTACGGGGTTTTGGAGTTCATCAATTTTGCCCACAGCGAAATCTTCGTCCTTGGCGCGTTTGTCGGCGTGGAGATTCTCCTGCTGTTGGAAAGTGCCGGCAGCCTGGCGACGCTTCATCCGGTCTTCGTCCTATTGCTCGTGATCGGCAGCGGCATGCTGCTCAGCGGTCTCGCGGCCGTGACCCTGGAACGAGTGGCCTATCGTCCTTTGATGGGCAGTCCGCGCCTGGTCGCGTTGATCTCCGCCATCGGCGCTTCGTTCTTCTTGCAGGACGCTCTCCGCCTTTTCGAAAGTCTCTGGCGCAATACTTTCTATCTCAGCTATCCCACCCTGGACGTTCTCGATAGGACTGTGCCGCTGGGCTTCAACGTTGTCGTGCCGGTGAAATCCTTGCTGGTTATATTTACCGCGTTGCTGACCTTGTTCGCGCTCTATCTTTTTGTCAATCGGACGAGAATGGGCACCGCCATTCGTGCCGTGGCGCAGGATCCGGATACCGCATCGTTGATGGGTATCCCGGTGAATCGGGTAATTGCGCTGACTTTTTTTGTCGGCGGCGCGATGGGAGGTCTGGCCGGAGTGCTGTTCGGCCTGCACTACAGCTTGGTTAACCCTTATAGCGGATTTGTTCCTGGGCTCAAGGCCTTTACCGCTGCCGTGCTCGGTGGCATCGGTAATATCCCCGGCGCCATGTTAGGCGGAATGGTGCTGGGCATGTTGGAGGCTTTCGCGGGTTCCTACCTCTCGATTCTCACCGACGGAGCCTTCGGCGCGGAGTATAAAGATGTCTTCGCTTTCGTGGTTCTCATCCTGATTCTGGTCCTTCGCCCGAAGGGACTTTTGGGGGAAAAGGTTCGGGAGGAAGGAGCGTGAGAGTCGGCTTGGCCCACCTTGGGGTCGTCGGATATATTGCCGCGAGTTTCGCCCTGGTCTGCGCCTTTCCTCAGTCGGTCGTGGCGTTTCTGTTGTTTGAATCGTCCCTTTTAGCGATTTATTACGCGCCGGTGAATCGGCGATTGAAGTTCTACCTGGGCGCCATCGTGTTGCTCGTGCTGTTGCCGCTGCTTGGGTGGATGAACGGCTACTACCTGGAAATCGCCATTCAAGTCGGTATTTTCGTCGCCTTGGCGCTGGGGCTGAACATCGTGGTCGGCTTTGTCGGGCTGCTCAACTTGGGGTTCGTCGCGTTCTACGCGATCGGCGCGTATCTCTGGGCGATTTTCGGCTCGCCGCAAGCGAATCAGTTTATCCCCGGTAACTTATTTCCGCTGTCATCTTACTGGTTCTTTCCGTTTCTCCTGCTCAGCATCGGAATCGGCGCTCTGACGGGTACTTTGCTAGGGCTCCCGGTCCTGCGTCTGCGGGGCGACTATCTGGCGGTAGTGTCTTTGGGTTTTGCCGAGGTCGTTCGCGCTCTGGTCAACAACTTAGATAAGCCGATCAACATCACCAACGGCCCAAAAGGGATCACGCCGATTGCGAAGCCACCGCTGTTTTTTCAACCGTGGTTGGAATTTTTCGGGCTTAACGTCAATCCAGCCAGCCTCTATCCGTTCTACTTCTATTTTCTCGTGCTCTTGATCGTGATTCTCATCGTTGTGGTCACGCAAAGACTCGAAGAATCACGCATCGGCCGCGCCTGGAAGGCGATCCGCGAGGACGAAATCGCCGCCGCCGCCATGGGTATTCCGGTTGTCAGGATGAAGTTGCTTGGCTTTGCCGTCGGAGCTTCCTTCGCTTCTGCCATTGGTGTTTTGTTTGCAGCCAAGCAAGTGTTCATCAACCCGGAGAGTTTTACCTTTATGGAATCCATCGGTGTGCTCGCTATGGTGATCCTGGGCGGCATGGGCTCGATTCCCGGCGCCATTCTCGGCGCCACCGGCGTGACGGTTTTGAATCTGCAACTGCTCAAAGGGGTTTCTCTCTGGCTCAACTCCGTGCGCCAGTCCGGCATGGTGTTGTCGATTCCGTTGTTGGGGGATTTTTCCGTCAGTCAAATTCCGGCTCAATTTGAGCCGGCGAAGTATGAGCGGATGGTTTTTGGTTTAATCTTGATTCTCATGATGATGTTTCGGCCGCAGGGGATCTTGCCGCCGCGCCAGAAGCGGGGACCTTGACATGGCGCTGTTGGAGTTGCGCGGTATCACCAAGAGATTCGGCGGGCTGCAGGCGCTGAACAAGGTGGTTCTGGAGCTGGAAGGATGGAAGTATTGAGATGGCGCTGTTGGAATTGCGCGGTATCACCAAGAGATTCGGTGGGCTGCAGGCGCTGAACAAAGTGGATCTGGAGCTGGAAGACGGCATGATTGCGGCGCTCATCGGGCCCAACGGTGCGGGCAAAACGACGCTCTTTCACACCCTCACGGGTATCTATCGACCCGACGAGGGCGAGATTCGATTTATGGGCAAATCACTTTTGGGGCTGAAGCCGGACAAAATTACCAAGGCGGGGATCAGCCGAACGTTTCAGAATATCCGTCTCTTCGGGCACATGACGGTCTTGGAGAATGTCTTAGTCGGGATGCATTCCCGCATCGGCACCGGCCTGCCGGGGATTCTCCTCGGGAGTCATTGGGTTAGGCGCCAGGAAAAAGATGCGGTGCGCAGAGCGATGGAGCTGACCGAGCTTGCCGGGCTTCGCGGCAAAGAAAGTGAATGGGCCCACCAACTTTCCTATGGCGATCAGCGCCGGCTGGAGATCGCCCGGGCGTTGGCTGCCAATCCGAAGGTGCTCTTGCTGGATGAGCCGACGGCGGGAATGAACGCCACGGAGGCGCAATCGCTGGTGGGATTGTTCAAAGATCTCATCGGGCCCTACGTCCAGGCTCTTCTTCTCATTGAGCACAATATGCGGGTTGTGATGGGCGTCTCGCACCGGGTTCTCGTCCTGGATTATGGGGAAAAGATCGCCGAGGGAAATCCCGACGAGGTGCGCCAAGACCCGCGGGTCATTGAGGCTTACTTGGGGCGGGGAACGTGGGTGGGAGATGCTCGAGGTTAGGGACGTTCATGTATTCTACGGCGCCATACACGCCTTGAAAGGAATTTCTTTCTCCATCGAAAAAGGGGAGTTGGTAACCTTGCTGGGTGCCAACGGCGCCGGCAAGACGACCACGTTGAAGACGCTCTCCGGCCTGTTGCGGCCGCGCAGCGGGCGGATCGAATTGGAAGGAGGGTCCTTAAACGGCGCTGATCCCCATGTTATCGCGCGGCAAGGTGTCGCCCACGTGCCGGAAGGGCGAAAAGTTTTTCCTCGCTTCACCGTCCTGGAGAACCTTAACATCGGCGGCTACACGCGGGCGAAAGCCTCTCTGGCTGCCGATGTCGAGCGTGTCTTCGAGCTCTTTCCACGGCTTAGAGAGCGGCAAAAGCAGATTGCCGGAACGCTTTCCGGAGGCGAACAGCAGATGCTCGCCATCGGCCGGGCGCTTATGCTGAGGCCAAAATTGCTGCTCCTCGACGAGCCGTCCATGGGACTGGCTCCTAAACTCGTCGAACAAATCCTGGAAACGATCAACTCTATTAACAAGTCCGGTGTGACGGTGCTGTTGGTCGAGCAGAATGCCGCCATGGCGCTGGCGATTTCACATCGCGGCTACGTGCTGGAAACCGGCCAGGTGATTCTCGAAGGGAAAGCGGCTGACCTCGCCGGCAACGATCTGGTGCGGCAGGCTTATCTGGGCGGTTAGCCGGGCCAAGCGCCGCCAAGCCATCGAAGATTGGTTCGAAGCGCTTCCAATTCGGCCGGTCGCGAGGTACCCTTAGATAGCATGCAGTATCAAACCAGAAACATGATGTTCGGCGGCGGCGCGGTTACTCCCATAGTCAAAGTCCTGCTGATCGTCAATACGGTCGTCTTCTTCCTACAGTTATTTCTTCCCGCGGAAATGCTGTTTTTGTTTGGCCTCGTCCCATCCAAGGTCTGGAATGATTTTTATTTTTGGCAGCTGTTCACCTACCAGTTTTTACATGGCGGGCTGTTTCACTTGCTTTTCAACATGCTGGCTCTTTGGATGTTCGGTTGTGAACTGGAGCGGCGCTGGGGCAGCGATTTTTTTCTCCGCTATTATTTCGTCTCCGTGATCGGTGGCGGCATCTTGAATGCGCTGCTCGTGCCGGGGCAACTCGCCCCCAGCATCGGCGCATCGGCGGGAATTTACGGCATTCTGCTCGCCTACGGCCTTATTTATCCCAATCGGATCGTTTACTTTTACTTCCTCTTTCCGATTAAGATGAAATACTTCGTCTGGATTATTGGCGGCATCGCTTTCTATTCTTCCTTCACTGCCGGCCAAAGCGGCATCGCTCACCTTGCCCATCTGGGCGGGATGATTTTCGGTTACCTCTATCTCCGCGGGGGAAATCCGTGGGAGCGCTTCAAGTTGTACCGCGATCAGCGCCGGCTCGCCCGCCTTAAGCGTCGCTTCCAAGTCGTCCAAGGTCGGCGGCGGGATGATGACTCCAAGCCGACACTGCACTAGCGATAACCTCTAAGGTTTTTCCGGACGAGACGAACCCGATCCCGCGTGGCACATTGCCATCTTTCCTTCATACTGATTCGAATCCCATTCCGGTCGCCAACCGGTTCGTTTCCCAGCGCTGAGTGAATTTAACGTGCCGCGATTGCACGTGTTGGACGATGTGTTAGGAATAGCCACAGCCTCTGCGGTCTGCGAAAAAAACATGGCGGACAAGAATTTCACTTCGGCCGAACTCTATGAAGCCTGGCCGCTGCTCTCCATAGAGGAACGTGTGGAGGGCTTTGAATTTTTGCATCGCGAGGAGGCCGACGACTTCTTTTTTCAGCTAAGCGCCCGGGATCGAGCGCAGCTGGTTTTGGCGTTGCCTGCGGGAGAGCGGCGCCTATGGATCCGCTTGCTGGCGCCGGACGATGCCGCGGATTTGATTCAGGAGGCGCCGCCGGTGGAACGCGAGAATTTGCTGGCTCTGCTTGACGATGCGACTCGAAGGGAAGTAAAGGGGCTCCTCGACTATGCCGAGGATGAAGCCGGGGGGCTGATGAATACGCGCTACTCCCGGTTGCGTGCGGATATGACGGTGGACGAGGCCATCGCTTACCTGCGAAGGGATGCGCGCCACCGGGAGAAAACGGTTTACTATGTCTATGTCGTGGACGCGGAAGAACATCTACTGGGGGTGGTTTCCTTTCGCGACTTGATCGTGGCGGCAGGCGATAAGCGGGTCAGCGATGTGATGCGTACGGAGATCATCTCCGCGCCCGATGACCTCGACCAAGAAGCCCTCAGCCAGCTTTTCCTGCGCCATCATCTGTTGATGGTGCCGATTGTGGACGCGGAAGGACGAATCAAAGGTGTCGTCAACGTAAACGATATCGTCCAGGTAGTTCAAGAGGAAGCCACCGAAGACATCCAGAAGATCGGCGGTGTGGCAACCCTGGAGGGGCCTTATTTACAGATTCCACTGATGCTGATGATTCGCAAACGGGCGGGTTGGTTGGCGGCTTTATTTTTGGGCGAGATGCTGACGGCCACCGCCATGGGCCAGTTCGAAGCTGAGATCGCTCGCGCCGTAGTCCTGGCACTGTTTGTGCCGTTGATCATCAGCAGCGGCGGAAACTCGGGATCTCAGGCAACCACACTGGTGATTCGCGCCATGGCGCTGGGAGAGCTGAAAATCAGGGACTGGTGGAGGGTCATTCGACGCGAGCTGGTTACGGGTTTGGGATTAGGGTTGATTTTGGCCGCTATCGGCTTAGCGCGCATTCTGCTGTGGCAAGGTTTGTTCGACGCCTATGGTGAACATTACTTCCTTGTCGGTTTGACGGTTGCCTTTAGCCTTGTCGGAGTCGTGTTGTGGGGCTCCATTGCCGGTTCGATTTTGCCGTTTGTTCTTCGTGGACTCGGTTTCGATCCTGCCAGCGCTTCCGCTCCTTTCGTGGCGACGCTTGTGGATGTCACCGGCCTGGTCATTTATTTCAGCGTCGCCACGGTGATTTTGCGCGGCACCTTGCTTTAAGCCCGGCGAGCTCCCCAGGGCCGATTCCATGACTTCTTCCTTGATCGACTTTTCGATATGATCTGAGGCGGTTGCCGGATGGACGCGATGAATAGCGGTTTACAACACAATCTTGTCACGAAACTCGCCAAGATCGTTGGGTCGGAGAACGTGACCATCGATGCATCGCGGCTTGACGAGTTGGCGTGGGACGCGCTGAGCGAAGGCCGATTGCATCCCGCCAAGCGGCCGGACGTGACGACCCCCCTTTGCATCGTGCTGCCGTCTTGCACCGATGAAGTGAGACAAATTGTTCTTCTAGCCAACGAAGATAAAGTTCCAATTATTCCCTACGGTGGAGGTTCGGGGCTTATGGGCGGCGCATTGTCGGTGCAGGCGGGAATCGTCATGGACTTGCGGCGGATGAAGCAAATCCTCGACATCGATACAGAGGCTCGCTCGGCTCGTGTGCAGGCAGGGACGGTTCTGGAAAAGCTGGAACAGAGGCTAAATCGAGAGGGTTTCATCCTGGGTCATGATCCGTGGACTCTGCCTGTAGCCACGGTAGGCGGTGCGATTTCCACCAATAGCATGGGCTATCGCGGTGGACTCTACGGCTCCATGGGGCGGCAAGTTCTCGGCATCGAGGCTATTGTGCCCAACGGCCAAGTGATTCGGACTCGGGCGGTTCCCAAATCCTCCGCCGGTATCGATCTCAAGGCTCTGCTAATCGGCGGCGAAGGCTGTTTCGGCATTATTACCGAAGCCACAGTTAGGATCTTTCCCATGCCGGAGAAACGCGCGCTCCACGGGTTGAGCTTCGAATCCTTCGAAGTGGGTTACAACGCCATTCAAGAGATGTTTCGTCAGCGCCTGAACCCGGCGCTGATCGATTTTGGCGATGCCAACGAGAAGTTTCATGGTGTTGCGATCCTTTATCTCGCGTTTGAAGGCATCCGCGAAGTCGTAGAGGCGGAGGAAAGGCGTGCGCTCTCCATCTGTGGGCGTTTCGGCGGCATGGAGTTGCCCCAGAAAGAAGCGGAAAGATTCTGGAGCGGTCGGCACGAGATCGCCAGGCGTTTCATGCGGAACCGGCGGCAGCGAAGAGAACGCGGCAGGGACGGCGTCTATCGCGATTGGATCCATGTCGCTCTACCGGCCTCGAAGGTCCTGTCGTTCAGAGCGGCAGCGATAGCGATCATCGAAAAGCATGGTGTTCGTCTCCAGGAGAGCGGGCTATGGATTCAGCCGGAGCTTTTCTCCATGCCTTTGGGCATCGAGGAGGACGGCACCCACAAAGCGCAACTCGCTTTAGAAGAGACCGTCGATGAACTGCTCCATTTAGTCCATGAGCTGGGCGGATCCATGGAATATACCCACGGCGTCGGAGTCAAGTTAGCGCCGCTGATGGCCGAGGAACACGGCTATGGCCTCGAGATCATGCGCCAGATCAAGAAAGCCTTAGATCCCAACAACATCATGAATCCGGGAAAGATGGGTTTGTAACGCCGGCACCGTCGCCCAAAACGCATTTCCGTTAAGAACCAAAGTCCTTTTGGGAAGCCGAAGCGGCAAGCTACGCTGCTTGTGGTTATGCACCACAGTCGCGGTCTGCACCGCTTTATTGTTTCTCGTCGGTTGCGCTACGGCCCCCTAACCGGGCAGGGGCCAACCCAAAAAAGGGTTATGATTGAGTGCGCTTTGTCGCTTCTATCGAGACTTTGACAATAGTCCAGAATCGAGATAAGTAATTTGGGAGTGGAAATAGCAACACCCTCGCTTGATTTAACTGTCAAATGTTTCATTGAAGAAATGCACCCAGAGGGGTGCATTTTCTTTTTGATACAAGGGAGAAACAAAATTGCGTGAACAGATAGAGATATTGGCCACATTGCAGAACGTCGATCGCGAGATAAAGGAAAAAAACGGCATCAAACAAGGATTACTGGTGGACCTTCAACTCAAGGAGAAAGAGATCCAGGCCAAGAAACAGGAAATTGCGTCGCTGGCGGCTGCTTGTGCAGAAAAAGAGAAAGTGCGTCAGGAGAAAGATCGAGTACTGCAAGACGAAGGCAAAAAAGCTATGGACCGACGGATGCGAATGAATCGCATCAAGAACACGAAAGAGCTGCAAGCGCTGCAGCGGGAGATCGATCTAATCAGACAAAGTAACAGCGATCTCGAGGAAGACCTTATCAAGGTCTACGAAGAGATCGACGGCCTCAAGGCCGATCTCAAGGTCAAAGAGGAAGAGGCGGCCATCATGCAGGCCGGGTGGCAGCAGAATCATGAGGAAATGCAAGCGAAGATTTCCGGCATCGATCAACTCGTATCCGAAGCTGCCACGCAGAGAAAAACGATTGCGTCGCAGATTGCGGGAGAACTGATCTCACGTTATGAACTCATCTTTGCGCGGCGCGGCGGGATGGCCGTTGTCGAAGTGACCGGCGGCATCTGCCAAGGCTGCTACATGAACATACCGCCGCAGCTCTGGAATGAGATCATCCGCAGCGAAAAAATAAACCTTTGCCCTAGCTGCCAGCGGATTCTCTATTACAAGCCCTCGGCGCAGCAGGAAAAAGAAGCCTAAGCCTAGCCAGAACGTCCTTCCATTCGTCGTAACCAGTGGGTAAAGCAGCGCCTCAACGGTACGGCGCCGATTGGAGATGAAAGATCGCCCGATGGTATCTGTGGGGACGCTCGCGAAGATAGACATTCCGTAGCCACGCGCGGGAAGGCTATTTGGAGGGCTGCTCCTGGGGCTTGAAACGCTCCGTGAGCTCGGCAAAAAACGTATCCGCGTGCAAGGTGATTCACAACTGCTGGTGCGCCAGCTCAATGGCGAATACCGGGTGAAGAACGAAAAGCTGCAGCCGCTGTTTCAAAGAGCCGTGGCGTTGTTGCGTGAGTTCGAGGCCTATCGTATGCTTCACGTGCCTCGGTAAGCGAACAAGCTAGCGGATCGATTGGCTAACAAAGGTATCGATGACGCAATCAAAAAATCCTGGCTGGGCTAGAGTGGATCAAGCGATCGCTCTCCGTCTTTGGCGGAGGGAGGAAAGTCCGGACTCCACAGGACAGGGTGGCCGTTAACGTCGGCCTCGAGTGATCGGGGGAAAGTACCACAGAAAAGACACCGCCCATCATTTACTTGATGGGTAAGGTTGAAAAGGCGAGGTAAGAGCTCACCGGTCCATCAGTGATGATGGACGCTTGGCAAACCCCACCTGGAGCAAGACCAAATAGGAGGGTCGGGTGGTCCGCCCATAACCCTCGGGTAAGGTCGCTCGACCCTGTGAGCAATCACGGGGCAAGATGAATGATCGCTGTGGCTCCTACTAGGAGCCATGACAGAATCCGGCTTACTATCCACTTTAGCCCACAATAGCTATCCCACCCGCCATCTGATCATCAGGCTTCGGAGCCAGAAAGTTTGTCGGAAATGATTTAGGTAGTTTCTGTCAATCTTTGGCTTTGGTTGCGATTTATAAGTTCACCAAACTCTCATGGCTATACTTAGTGGCTCAGTCGCCCCGAACCGTCAATATATTGACCGCCACTGAGACCGCCAAAAACCACAAAAATACGCGAAAAAGCTGAAAATTTTATTGACAGTTCCCGTGCATAAAGTTATAAGTGGCGCCAGGTGGGCTAATGTGGGATAAGATCCCACTAAAGTGCCGTTGGCTGATCAATTTTTATGTTTCGCGGGAGCTTTGAACATACTATCGACGGCAAAGGGCGGTTGAGCATTCCGGTGAAGTTCCGGGAGGTTCTGCTGGGAAAAGGTGACGAGCGCATCGTCATGACCAACTTTGTCGTGGATGGAATGAAGTGCCTCGACGTTTATCCTTTGGAGGAGTGGTCGCGACTGGAGGAAGAGATTCGCAGAAAGCCAAAATTCGACCGCAAAATGGTGATGTTCCAGAACTACTACTTGAGCGGCGCGACCGAATGTGTGGTCGATAAGCATGGCCGGATTTTGATTCCACCGACTTTGAGGAAATATGCTGGGCTCAAGCGCGATGTTGTTCTGGTCTCGGCTTTGGAAAAGTTTCGCGTCTGGGATCTCGATGCGTGGAAGAAAATGTTCTCCGACGCTGAAGACAAGTTAATGCAAGACCCTGATTTTCTCGGTGACCTAGGATTGTAAGAACGTCGAAAGAGCCGCACGTGGTTTGATGAAAGGAGAAATAAGGAATGCTGCCACGAAAACCCATCCGGGACATTTCGGTGCTCGATGTGGCCGGTGATATAGATTTTCGGGAGATGATCCGGATCAAAAACATGATCGGTGGACTGATTGAAAGAGATCGCACCAAAGTCGTCCTGAATCTCAGAGCCGTGGACCACATTAATTACTTGAGCATCGGCGTCCTCCTAGAACGGCTCAGGCTACTCAGAAACCTCAACGGTGATCTGAAGCTGGCCGGGATGAGTCCGTTTCTGCGGGATATCTTCAAGGTCGTCGGGATGGATCGTTTCTTTGAAGAGTACACCTCGTTGGAAGATGCCATCGAGAGCTTTGACGACGACTGGGAAGGTGACGGCACCAGCCACTAAATGTCATTTACACATGTTTCTGTCATGGCTCGGGAGGTGGTGGACTTCCTCAGACCCGAACCGCGGAAACGATACTTGGACGGTACCTTGGGAGGAGGAGGACACGCAGAGCAAATTTTGATTCACAGTAGTCCCGATGGACAAGTTCTGGGACTCGACTTGGATGAGGAAGCGTTGTCCGCGACGCGCCAACGGCTCGACGCTTTTGGTGATCGTCTTTCGACGCGGCAGGCAAATTTCGCAACGGCCGAGACGATCTTGGCTGAGATCGGTTGGTGGCCAGTGGATGGCATCGTTTTGGATTTGGGTGTCTCGTCTCACCAGCTGGAATCCCGAGAACGGGGTTTTAGCTTTCGCGGCAGAGCGGCGCTCGATATGCGAATGGATCGGCGTCAGTCGCTGGATGCTTATCAAATCGTCAATACGTTCCGGGTGTCCGAGTTGGAGCGAATCCTGCGGCTCTACGGGGAAGAGCCGCACGCTCGCCGTATCGCGCTGGCGATCGCTTCGGCGCGAAAGATGAAAGCCATCCAAACGACGGACGAGCTCGCAGCCATCATCGCACGGATCAAGGGCCAGCGCGGCAGGGGTCATCATCCGGCAACTCAAACCTTTCAGGCTCTGCGCATTGCAGTCAATCAAGAATTGGAGAATCTCCAACGGTTTTTAGAGCACGGTTACGAGCTGCTCCGGCCCAAGGGTCGGCTGGTTATCATTTCGTTTCATTCACTGGAGGACCGATTGGTCAAAACGGCATTTCGTAAATGGAACAGCGAGTGTCTTTGCCCTCCCAGGACTCCGACGTGTCGATGTGGCTGGAGCCGCAAGGTTAGGTTGCTTACGACCAGACCGCTTTATCCTTCCTCCAGTGAGATTGAGGCCAATCCGCGCGCCCGTTCGGCCAAATTGCGCGCAGCGGAACGACTATAGGAGACTGCGCGGTGGGAACGGGAACGGCGGCAAGCCAGCGAGTATTGCGAACACCAAGGCGGCAGCCGGCCGGTGCCAGCGGTCGACCCCTGCGCTGGCGGCAAGTTACAGCCATTGTCCTGTTAGCCGTTGGTTTGGTTGGAGTTGCGTTGCTGCATGTTTGGTTGAGACTGCAGGTTGTCCATATGGGCTACGTGCTCGCGACCACCAGCAAGCTCCAAAATCAACTGCAACAGGAAAATCTAGAATTGAAGCTGGAATTAGCCACTTTGACTTCGCCGGATCGCCTGGAGGCGTTGTCGCGCAGCCGCCTGGGGCTTAGATCTCCCGAGAAAGGTCAAGTCATTATATTGCCATGAAACGCTCTTATCGCGGAAATCGTTTACGCCTCGGTTTGGCCAAGGCGCTTTTCCTGGCTTTGTTCGTTGTGGTTGGTGGCAGGGCGTTTCAGCTGCAAGTTCTGCAAGGGGACAAGCTCAAACGGCTAGGTGAAAGGCAGCACTTAAAAGAGTGGATCGTGTTGCCAAAAAGAGGTTCGGTCATGGACCGTGCGGGCGAGCCGCTGGCGTTGAGCATGGAGGCGCAGTCGGTTTACGCCCGCCCCCACCGCATTCAGGATCCGGCAAGCATAAGCCAGGCGCTTGCGAAAATCCTCAATCTCAACCTTGGCGAGGTCAAGCAGAAGATTGCCTCGGGTAAGCCCTTTGTTTGGATCAAGCGGCAGATCGGCCCTCAAGAAGCCGCCCAGATTCAAAGGCTCAATGACGACGGTATCGGCATGTTTTACGAGCCCAACCGCTACTATCCGCAGGGTCAATTGGCGGGACAAGTCCTGGGACTTGTCGGTCGTGATTCGGAGGGGCTGGAAGGGTTGGAGTTGCGTTACAACGAATACGTCCGGGGCGAAACCGGCTCATCGGTTATCGAACGCGACGCCTTGGGGCGCCGGGTTATGGTGCAGGGTGTCGAGGGTCTGCAAATGCCGCCGGGCGGCGATATGCATTTGACCTTGGACACGTCGATTCAGCACCTTGCGGAAAGAGAATTAGAGGCAACCATCAATAGGTACCGAGCAAAGGCGGGGGTTGTCATCGTCGTTGAGCCGTTTACCGGCCAGGTGTTAGCGCTGGCGAATTATCCATCGTTCAATCCAAACAATTTCTCCAAACAGTCGGCGCAGCAAAGACGCAATCGGGCGGTTACCGATAGTTTTGAGCCGGGCTCCACGTTCAAGACGATTCTTGCGGCAGCCGCCTTGGAAGAAGGAGCGGTGGGAAAAGACGATCTTTTCTATTGTGAAATGGGCAAGTACCCATACGCCGGCAAAATCATTCACGACACGCATGCCTACGGTTGGTTGCCCTTCTCCAAAATCCTTCAGGTTTCGAGCAACATCGGCTTCACCAAAGTAGCGGAGAAACTCAAAAAGGAACGTTACTTCAAATACATTGAAAAGTTCGGCTTCGGTCAGCCCACCGGCATCGATGTGCCGGGCGAAGTTCCCGGGCTGCTACGCAAAGCGGAATCCTGGGCGGCCATCGATCTGGCAACCCACGCTTTCGGCCAGGGCATCTCGGCGACGCCGATGCAAATGGTCATGGCCTACGCGGCCATCGCTAACGGCGGCTTCCTAATGCGTCCCTATTTGGTTCATCGCGTCGTGGGTTCCAAGGGTGAAGTGCTGCTCGAAAACCAGCCCCAGTTAGTGCGGCGTGTGGTGTCTGAAAAGACCGCGCGATTGTTGGCGTCGATGCTAAAAGAAGTGACCCATGAAGGCGGCACTGGGACGATGGCGCGCGTTGAAGGGTTCGAGGTGGCGGGAAAAACCGGCACGGCGCAAAAGGCAGATCTCATACACGGCGGCTACGCGGCCAACAAACGGGTAGGCTCCTTTGTCGGATTTGTCCCGGCGGAGGATCCGAAATTGGTCGCACTGGTGCTTGTCGACGAGCCCGAGGTCAACGTCTACGGCGGCGTCGTCGCGGCTCCGGTGTTCCGCAATATCGTCCAGGGGGCGCTGCGTCATCTGGCTGTGGCGCCGCAAAAAGCGGAATGGGTTCCTGCGCCGGTTGGTGAAACCGAATCTCCCCTCCGGCGCCCGCCCAGGAAAGACAACGGGATCACCGCCGGTAACGGCAGCGATGGTGTGCCCGACTTCGTCGGTCTCAGTTTGCGCGAAGCGGTGGAAAAGGCTCGAGCCATGAGGGTCAAGGTTAAAATGCGCGGGAACGGCTATGTGGTCAGACAGTCTCCCGCTCCTGGCGGTCGTTGGAGCGAAGAAGATGGTTTGGTACTGAATCTTCAGGGTTGACGTCATGCGTCTGACGGAGTTTTTGACGCTACAGGAGGTCGAAGAAGCAGGAGGGAATCTCGATCAGGAAGTGACCGGGCTCACCTACGACTCTCGCCGGGTTAAACCGGGGGAAATCTTCTTTGCTATCCCCGGGGAGAAGGTGGATGGCCACGAGTTCATTCCTCAAGCACTGCGGAGCGGCGCTGCCGTAGTCGTCGTGGCGAAAAAAGGGATCGAGACGTTGGGAAGGACTTGGGTCCGGACCAACGATGTCCGGCGCACCATGGGACTGTGGGGGGCGCATTTCTATGGCCGACCGAGCCAGAGAATGAAGCTCGTGGGCATCACAGGGACGAATGGAAAAACCACGGTGAGCTATCTTGTCGAATCGATACTCTCAGCCGCTGGTTTAAAGGTGGGCGTGATCGGCACGATCAATTATCGATATCCGGGACATCAAGTACCTTCGCATCACACGACGCCGGAATCCCTTGACCTGCAGTCCCTTTTGGCGGAGATGGAAAGGGCCGGCACGCAGTCGGTAGTGGTGGAAGTCTCCTCCCATGCTTTGGTTCAAGAAAGGGTGCGCGGCGTCGATTTTGATGTTGCGTTATTCACGAATCTGTCGCGCGATCATCTCGACTACCATAGCGACATGGACGACTATTTTTCCGCCAAGCGCAGGCTCTTCACGGATTTTTTGAAAGTCAGTGCGAAGCCAAACAAGGCGGCGGTGGTTTACGGCGGGGACCCCAAGGGAGCGGAGCTGCTCAGCAGCGCTCGCGATCGAGGCCTGGAGGCCTGGAGTTATGGGGAGGATAGCGAGTGGGACGTACATCCCGCCGAAGTTCAAAGCGACGTATCCGGGCTCAGGGGACAATTAGCGGTCAGAGGTCGCTCTCTTTACTTTTCGTCGTCGCTTGTCGGTGCCGCCAATTTGCAAAACGTTATGGGGGCTGTGGCAGTGGGGAAAGCTCTGGAATTGCCGGCGGATGTCATTTCCAGGGGCATTCGGCAGCTTACAGCGGTGCCCGGAAGATTGGAAAAGGTGGACAACCACCTCGGAGTCTCGGTCCTGGTGGATTATGCCCATACCCCGGACGCGCTCGAAAAGGTGCTCGGGGCTGTGCGACCACTGACTCAAAGCCGGGTCTTAACGGTTTTCGGCTGCGGCGGAGACCGGGATCGGGGAAAGCGACCGTTGATGGGCGAAATCGCCGCGCGGCTCAGCGATCTCTTGGTGTTAACTTCGGACAATCCGCGCACCGAAGACCCGCTCAGCATCCTGGCCGAAATCGAGACCGGAATACGGAGAGCGGGTTTGCCTAAATTTGGCGATACTTCGCCGCAAACCGGCCGCGGCTACTGGGTGGAGCAGGATCGACGCGCAGCCATTCGCGTGGCTTTACGCACGGCTCGACGGGGCGATCTGGTCTTGATCGCCGGTAAGGGACACGAGGATTACCAAATTCTCGGAGCGGCGAAGGTTCATTTCGATGATCGGGAAGTTGCGCGGGAGGAGCTGCGGCGCATCGGCAACGCTTGATCCTGGGAGAATGGGATGGAATCGCAACGAAATCCTGCTGGCGACCGCCGGCCGGCTGCTGCGCAACGGCCAGAGCAGTCGGTTCGGCGAAGTGGTGACAGACTCGACTAAGGTAAAACGCGGGTCGGTTTTCGTCGCGTTGAAGGGCGAGCGGCTGGACGGCCACAGATTCGTCAGCGATGCCGTGAAGCGCGGCGCAGGTTGCGTCGTGGTTCATCGCAACCTGCATTCGTCGACCTATGGTGCCGCCACTGTCGTCAAGGTGCGCGATACCTTAACGGCGCTGGGAGATTTGGCTCATCACCGCAGGGAGGCCTACGGCGCGAAAGTGTTGGCCATTACCGGATCCAACGGCAAGACCACCACCAAGGAGATGGTTGCCGCAATTCTCGAAGCAGCCTACGCGCGCGACAAGCCGGTTCGGGGGAAGATTTTGAAAACGGAGGGTAACTTCAACAATCTCGTCGGTTTGCCGTTGACCTTACTCCGCTTGGATAGGCGAACCAAGGTGGCGGTAGTCGAGCTTGGCACTAATCGGCCCGGAGAGATTGCTCGCTTGGCGGAAATCGCCGCTCCGGATATGGGAATGATTACTTCCGTCGCTGCGGCCCATCTCGAAGGGCTGAACAGCCTAGCGGGGGTCGCCCGTGAAAAAGGGAAACTGTTCAGCGGGATTCGGCCCGGCGGCATGATCGCGGTGAACATGGACGACCCTTGGGTGCGCCGCCTCGGAGAGAAATTCAACGGTAAAAAAATCACTTACGGCAAGCACGGTGAGGTGCGGGCTGAATCGTGGCGCCCCCTCGGGGACCGTGGGATGATGCTGGATCTTCGCGCTGGTAAGAAGCGAGCCCGTGTCCGGCTCGGTTTTCTTGGTGAACATAACATTACAAACGCCGCAGGGGCTGCGGCTATGGCCTACGGTTTCGGCGTCAGTTTGGCGGTGATTCGCAGGGGTTTGCAAACGGTCAAACCGTTCCCTATGCGCATGCAAATAGAGAACTGGAGGAAGATCGGAATCATCAACGATACTTACAATGCCAATCCCGCCTCCATGGAGGCCGCGGTGAAGACCTTGGCCGCAATCCAATGCCGCGGCGAGAAAACCGCAATACTCGGTGACATGTTTGAATTGGGACGGCGAACCCACTCGCAGCATTTGCAACTAGGCAAACAGGTCGCACGTGCGGGTATCGATCGTTTGTACCTACTCGGTGCCCAGGCGAAGCAAGTGAAGCGAGGCGCGCTTCAGGGGGGCATGGCGGCGGAGCGCATCGTTATCGGCGCGGATCATAGCCATGTCGCGATTTTGCTGAGAAGTCATGTGACCAAAGGGGATTGGCTGCTTTTTAAAGGATCCCGCGGCATGAAAATGGAACTCATCCTCAATAAACTCAAAAGCAGTAAGGCTTAGGAGAATCGCATTGCTGTATCATCTTCTCTACCAGCTCCACGCCACGTATTCCGGCTTCAATGTGTTTCGCTATATTACCTTTCGCGCCGCCATGGCGGCGCTCATGGCCCTGGTGCTTTCGTTTTTGCTAGGACCGTGGCTCATCCGTTCGCTGACCGCGAAGCAGATGGGACAGCAGATTCGTGGCGACGGGCCGGCGTCTCATTCGAGCAAGGCCGGTACGCCGACGATGGGAGGCGTTCTCATCATTCTAGCGCTGTCGTTATCGACGCTTTTGCTTGCCGACATCACGAACCCGTATATCTTGCTCGCGTTGTTTACGACCGTGGGGATCGGCGCGGTGGGTCTCGTCGACGACTACCTCAAGCTCAGCCGCAAGAACAGCAAGGGCTTGCCGCCCCGGGCCAAGCTGCTGGGGCAGTTTGCCATTGCATTTATCGCTACAGCGGTTCTTTGCGTCTACTTAAAGTTCAATACCGAGCTGGGCATTCCGTTTGTCAAAAACGTGCAGCTAGACATCGGGCTTTGGTATATCCCCTTCGCCATGTTGGTCATTGTCGGCGCGTCCAATGCCGTCAACTTGACCGATGGCCTGGATGGTTTGGCCATTGGTCCGGTAATGATCGCCGCGGGAACCTACGCTGTCATCGCCTACGTCACGGGTCACTTGAAATTGGCGGAATATCTGCAGATACCCTATGTCGCCGGAGTTGGCGAACTGGCGGTTTTCTGCGCCGGGGTGGTGGCCGCGGGCCTGGGATTTCTCTGGTACAACGCCTATCCGGCGCAGATGTTTATGGGCGACGTCGGCTCGCTCTCTCTGGGGGCTGCGCTGGGGGTAGTCGCCGTCATGACCAAGAACGAAATTCTATTGATCATCGTGGGCGGGGTTTTTGTCATGGAGGCTTTGTCCGTCATCTTCCAGGTGGTCTCCTACAAGTTACGACGCAAGCGAGTTTTTTTAATGGCGCCCATCCACCATCACTATGAACTCAAAGGTTGGCCGGAGCCGCAAATCATCGTGCGGTTTTGGATCATTTCCTTTATCTGCGCTGTCGTGGGATTGAGCACTTTGAAGCTCCGATGAAAGCGGCGATGAAGCATGGATCTCAGGGACAAAAGAGTGCTGGTTGTGGGCCTGGCCCGCACCGGCATTGCCTGTGCTCGCTTTCTAGTGAACCATGGGGCCAAGGTGTCGGTTAGCGATCTTCGATCGGAAACCGATCTCCAACAGGAAATCGAAGCCCTCAAAGGGCTGCCGATTAGCTATTTTTTAGGGGGTGAAGAGCGCCGTTGGCTGGAAAATGTGGATCTAGTGGTGCCGAGCCCGGGTGTGCCGGCAGAGAATCCATTGCTCCGGGAGGCGTCCAGTAGTGGCATTGAGATCCTCAGCGAAATCGAGATCGCCTATGATTTTTTTCGGTTTCCCATTGTTGCCATCACGGGCACCAATGGCAAGAGCACGACGACGACTCTGGTGGGCGGGATGCTCGAGGCGAACGGGATGAAGGTTTTTATCGGCGGCAACATCGGCGCGCCGTTGATCGGATTTGCCGGCGGCGACTGGGAGTGGGGTGTAGTCGAAATCAGCAGCTTCCAGTTGGAATGGATTGAAAGGTTCCGGCCGCGGGTGGCGGTCTTGCTCAATTTGAGCGAAGACCACCTCGACCGCTATCCCGACTTCGAAGCCTATTGTCGGGTCAAGGAGAGAGTCTTCGAGAACCAGACGGCCGATGATATCGCTCTGCTCAACCGTGACGATCCACGCGTATGGGCATTGCGACAGGGAAAGCCGGCGCGCATTGTCTCCTTTGGCTTCTCCGAGGTCGACGCCGGCCTGTTTGCGACGCCGGGTGAAATTATCTGGCGCGACGGTTCCGGCGAAGAACGATTCCCGTTGGATCGGGTGAAAATTCACGGCGTGCACAACGTGGAGAACATGATGGCCGCCATTGGCGTGGCGAAAGCGGCGGGTGTTCCGGCACCGGCTATTCAGCGAACACTGGAAGAATTTCCCGGCCTCGAGCATCGGCTCGAGTTCGTCAGAGCCAAGGACGGGGTCTGCTACTACAATGACTCTAAGGCGACCAATGTTGGCGCTGTTGTGAAATCGCTGGCGAGTTTTTCGGCGCCGGTCGTCCTGCTCGCCGGAGGCGTCGATAAAGGTGGCGATTACGGGGTGCTGCAAGAGGCCATCGGCAAAGGAGTCCGGCGACTCGTACTCTTCGGCGCGGCCAAGGAGACTATTGCCAAGGCTTTGGGAACACTGACCGAAACGGTCATCGTCGATGACCTGGCGGCAGCGGTGCGCGACGGTCATGAGCATGCGCAGTCGGGGGACGTGGTTTTGCTATCGCCCGCGTGCTCGAGCTTCGACATGTTTCGTAACTACGCCGAGCGGGGAAGGGTCTTCAAAAAATTGGTCCAGGCGCTATGAGAGACGGTTTTGCGGTGGACAAATGGATTCTGTTTGCGGTCGCCGCCTTGTTGGCGCTGGGGGTGACTATGGTATTGAGCACCAGCTACCTCTATTCCCAAGAGCGCTTTACCGATGGCACTTACTTTTTTCGCAAGCAGCTCATCGCGATTGGCGCGGGTTTGGCGGCACTGGTGATTTGTTCCTACGTTCCTTCCACGATTTACCGCCGGCTCGCCTATCCGCTCCTGGGCTTGACGTTGCTTGTGTTGGTCCTGGTTCTGATTCCGGGCATCGGGATTGCCCGCGGCGGCGCTCGGCGGTGGTTGATGCTGCCGGGTTTTGTTTTTCAACCCGCGGAGATGGCGAAGCTGGCGATTGTCTTGTACCTCGCTCATTCGATGGCTCGGAAGGAAGATAAGATAAAAACCTTCTCTGTGGGTGTCTTGCCCCACCTGATGGTCGGCGGAGTGTTACTGGCGGTGCTGCTGCTGGAGCCCGACTTCGGCACGGCGCTGATTTTGGCAATGTTGCTCTATCTCATGCTTTTTCTCGGCGGTGCCCGTGTACCCCATCTTTTGGCTACGGGTCTGATGGCGTTGCCGCTCTTGATCTATGTGATGTTGACCGCGGAGTATCGCCTGCGCCGTCTCTTGACGTTCATGGACCCCTGGAGCGAAGCCTCGAGCAGCGGTTTCCAGGTGGTTCAATCGCTGATCGCGTTCGGTTCCGGGCAGTGGGTCGGGCGCGGTTTAGGTGAAAGCCGGCAGAAGCTTTTCTATCTTCCTGAGGCCCACACAGATTTTGTCTTTTCGGTGGTCGGTGAGGAGCTGGGACTTTTGGGTGCGCTGGCTGTCCTGGTTTTGTTCGGAATCATTATCGCCCGTGGACTGCGGCTCACCTCGAGAATTGAAGAGCCCTTTGAGCAATATCTTGCCTTTGGCCTCACGGTTCTCCTGGGGCTTCAGGCGTTGATCCACATGGGTGTGGTTATGGGGCTCATGCCCACCAAGGGACTGGTGTTGCCCTTCATCAGCTATGGCGGATCGGCGATGGTGATCAACTTGACGGAGGCAGGAATACTCCTGGGACTCT
>Ga0105347_1000330_pt1 | contig 23481 bp, 10 predicted proteins | sample EasRivMeERMLT890_FD_89677 | JGI IMG/M metagenome (GOLD analysis project Ga0105347, IMG submission 89677) | Soil microbial communities from meander-bound floodplain in the East River, Colorado, USA - East River MetaG ERMLT890 | ecosystem: Environmental > Terrestrial > Soil > Floodplain | place... | reverse complement strand
GTTCGAGAGGACAGCCTTCATGCGGGCCGGTCGGCACGGCTTACTCCGCAACATCGCCGCGGTTCGTGAGGCCGCATCTGCTCTGCCGGAAAAGGCAGGGCGCACCCTTCAGGCCGAATCAGAGAGCGGCGCCTGATGCGTCCACTCCTGGCCTGTGTTCTGGCCGCAGTCTTTGCAGCACCGTGCGCTGCCGCGGAGTGGTCTCCGTACTACGAGCGCACCCCATTCCTGCTCGCGCCGGCATCGGTGTGGGGCGAGGGCCTTGTGGGCTTCGCGCAGCCCGCGACGTTGACGTTTCAAAAGCGACCCGAAGCGCAGTTCCACTGGTCCACGCCGGCGGGGAAGGTGTCGGGGTTCGAAGACTGGATGGTGGCCGCCGGTGTTCCGCATCTGGGCTTCGCGATGCAGTCGAGACATCGAGCCGGCGTCACGTCGATCGACCACGCCATCTCTGCAAGTGGAGGAACGCAAGGGCTCGCCTTCGGCGTGCAGTACGGGTTCGGCGGCGGCGATGAGGCCCCTCAGAATACGATCGCGGCCGGCGCTGTCTGGCGGCCTGGCTCGAGGCTGTCTCTGGCCACTACCGGACGCTACGGCGTCGACGGGCCGGAGTATGAGTGGGTCACAGAAGCGGGTCTCCGGCCGCTGGGCGACCGTCGCCTCACGATCTTCGCAGACCTGGCCTGGCAGTCCCGGACACAGATCGGGGACGCTCCGTGGAGCGCAGGCGCCGCGTTCGGCGTGCTGCGAGGCGTCGATCTGGTCGGCAGGGTCTTTGACGGTGGTGCGTTCACCGTGGGCCTCAGCGTGAACTTCGGTCAGGCTGGCGTCACGGGTCAGTCGCATGTGAACGCAGACGAGGAGTTCTCGCACCAGTCCTGGTCGGTGCGCATGGGCGGCCTCAAACCCGGATTTGCCACCGGCCGCCGGGCCAGAGGACGCCACTATGTGGCTCTGCACCCCAAGGGCAGAGTGCGCTATCTGAGGTACCGGTTCTTCGACGAATCGTCCCCCAGACTGTACGAGCTGCTCACGGACATCCGTGCGGCCGCAGCCGATCATCGTGTGGCCACCCTGGCAATCAATCTGTCGGATGTCCGGTTGTCGCCCGAGCACGCATGGGAAGTGCGCGTGGCGCTCGATTCGGCCCGTGCCCACGGGAAGGAGGTGCTGGTGTACATCGATCATGCCGGCATGACCGCCTACCATGTGGCCTCCGTGGCCGACCGGGTGATCATGGACCCCTATGGCATGCTCAGCCTGCCCGGATACGCGCTGAATAAGACATACTTCCGCGGCACGCTCGACAAACTGGGACTGGGGTTCGACGAGTGGCGTTACCGCCGCTACAAGTCCGCTCTCGAGGTCCTCGTGCGGGAGGGGATGTCGGACGCCGACCGTGAACAGTCTCAGGCGTTCGTGGACGACTGGTATGAAACGACCGCCCGGGATGTGTGCGCATCCCGCGGGTTTACGCCCGCGGAATTCGACCGCCTCGTGGATGAGGGCGCGCTCTTCACCGCCGACTCGGCTCTCGCCGCCGGGCTCGTGGACACACTGGCTCGCTGGAGCGATGTATCGTCACTGGTTCGTGCACGCGCAGGGCGCAGGCTGATCGCCCTGGCGCCGCGTCAGCTGTTGGAACGGGCCGAAGTCACAGACGACTGGGGAGAGGTTCCGCGCATCGCGCTCGTGTACGGACTGGGCGTGTGCGACATGGACCAGGGGATCAAGGCACGATCGCTCGAGCGCCTGTTCGATGCCTTGGCAAGGGACCGGCGCGTGAGAGCCGTGGTGTTTCGGATCGACTCGCCCGGAGGCGATCCGCTGGCCGCCGATCTGGTCATGCGAGCCGTGGAACGTTGCAGCCAACGCAAACCTGTGATCGTTTCGCAGGGACAGGTGGCCGCCTCCGGTGGATACGCGCTCTCCCTGGCAGGCGATACTGTGCTGTCGGGTCCCAACACGGTCACAGGCTCCATCGGAGTGATCGGAGGCTGGCTGTACGATCAGGGCGCCACGTCGAAACTGGGCATGACGTCGGATGTAGTGAAGCGCGGCCGCCACGCCGACTTCGATGCCGGGGCACGCATGCCTTTCCTTGGAGTGAGGCTTCCGCGCCGGCAGCTGTCCGATACGGAGGTGGCCCGAGTCCACCTCGTCATGAACAACCTGTACAACAAGTTCGTGCAGGGGGTGGCGGAGTTCAGAAAGCTCTCGCCCGACTCCGTGCACCGACTGGCCGAAGGCAGGATTTACTCCGGCCTGGATGCGAAATCCGTGGGACTGGTCGATGACCTGGGCGGCCTGCTCCTGGCTCTGGACCTCGCGTCCGCGAGGGCCGGGCTCGAGCAGGGGCAACGCACGAACGTCGTCGAATACCCAGGCTCGGCCGGCTGGTTTGCATGGCCCTGGAAGGTGCCAAATGTCGCGTCGGTCGTGCCCGGCGAGGTCTGGGAAGAGACCCTGCAATTGATCTCGGAGTTCAACGGGCAACCGCTCCTGTTGCTATCGCCGGGGAGCTATCCGGAGGATGATTGACACCAGCGCAGTGCGATTTCTGGCGACTTACCGTAACATATTGTGGTACAGCCTATTACGCCATGCGCTTCGACGGGCGGTTCAGCCACTCTCAGTCTCACATTTTGGTCCTTTGGCGGGCTCGAACGGGATCAGACGACGCACTGAAGTCCGCATGAATCGAATTGGAAGCCGCCGCCACGTGGTGTATCTTCGGCGCCACTATGCATCGCTCCTTGCGCCCCGACGGCGTCTGGTGCAGGTGCCCGGAGGGGACCGGTTGTGAAGTACCTGCCTGAAATCGACAGCCCGGACGACCTGAAGAAGATTCCCGTTGGGGAGCTGCCCGAGGTGTGCGTCGAGATCCGCGACTACATCGTCTCGGTGGTCAACGAAGTGGGTGGTCACTTCGCCTCATCCCTCGGGGCCGTCGAACTCACCGTGGCGCTTCACTATGTGTATGACACGCCCACCGACAAGATCTGCTGGGACGTGGGGCACCAGGCCTATGTGCACAAGGTTCTCACGGGGCGGCGCGAAGCCCTGCGCACGATCCGCCAGGCCGACGGCATTTCCGGTTTTCTCAAGCGCAGCGAGTCCCCGTACGACGATTTCGGAGCGGGTCACGCCTCCACCGCCATCTCGGCGGCACTGGGCATGGCCGAAGCGCGCCGGGGCCTGGGGCAGAACCACCGCGTGGTGGCGGTGGTGGGAGACGGCGGGCTCACGGGCGGGCTGGCGTACGAAGCGCTCAACAATGCGGGACATCTTCAGAGCGATCTTCTGGTGGTGCTCAACGACAACAAGATGTCGATTTCTCCCAACGTGGGCGCTTTGCACCACTATCTCACACACATCATTACGCATCCGCAGTACAGGCGGCTCAAGCACGACATCTGGGACTGGATGGGCAAAGTGCCTGCCGTCTCAGAACATCTTCGTGAGGCGGCGCGCCGGCTGGACGAGGGCGTCAAGTCGATGTTCGTGCCGGGCGGGTTCTTCGAAGATCTCGGCTTCAAGTACTTCGGCCCCACCGACGGACACAACGTGCTCGAACTGGTGGAGCTGCTCGGACGTCTCAAGGAAGAACGCCGGCCGATTCTCCTGCACTGCCTCACCCAGAAGGGCAAGGGGTGCGACTATGCGGAGATGGACCCGATCAAGTGGCACGGCATTACGCCGGTGACGCGCGACGTGGCCGCCCCACCCACCACTCCGGCCGCTCCTGCGCCCGTGAAGAAGGCAGAGGCTCCCGCGTATCTCTCCGTTCTGGGAGATCAGTTGAGCCTCATGGCCGCGCGCGACCCGCGCATCGTCGCGATCACGGCGGCCATGGCCGAGGGCACGGGCCTCGTGGGCTTCGCATCGAAGTATCCGGATCGCTTCTACGACGTGGGAATCGCCGAGGCACACGCCGTGTGCTTTGCGGCCGGTCTGGCCGCCGCGGGCATGAGGCCGGTGTGCGCCATCTATTCCACGTTCCTGCAACGCGCGTACGACCAGATCGTGCATGACGTGGCGCTTCAGCATCTGCCCGTGGTCTTCGTGCTCGATCGTGCAGGCGTCGTGGGAGCCGACGGGCCCACGCACCACGGGGCTCTGGATCTTGCCTACCTGTCCTGCATTCAAGACATGGTGGTGGCGGCTCCGAGGAACGGCACGGAGTTCAAGAATCTTCTCTATACGGCACTGGCTCAGGACAAATACCCCTTCGCCATCCGCTATCCGAAGGATCAGTCGCTCGAGTACGACAGAAGCGAGCGGTACGAGCTTCTCCCGCTCGGAAGCTGGGAAGTGCTTAAGCCGGGCCGCCAGGTGGCGCTTCTGGCCGTGGGGCCCATGGTCCCGGTGGCGCAGAAGGCGGCCGTGATTCTGGCCGGTGACGGGGTCGAAGCCGAAGTGGTGAATGCGCGCTACGTGAAGCCGCTCGACGTGCAGAAGCTGACGGCTCTCGCCTCCGGCTTCGATTTGATCGTAACGATTGAAGAGGGCGTCATTCGCGGCGGCTTCGGCCAGGCCGTCTCGTCGTTCTGCCACGATCAGCTGGGCTCCTCCCGCGTCCTCACTCTGGGGCTGCCCGATGAATTCGTCACGCACGGGAGCCGTTCCAAACTTCTGGCTGACTCGGGTCTCACTGCGGAACACGTGGTGAGCGCGGTGCGACAGGCCCTGCCGGAGAGCCGGGACGAGAGCGTCCGGCGACTGGCAACAGGTTCTCACCTTCACGATTAGTCCAGGACATTCATGCGACTCGTGGTCACGATCGACGAAAACGCCGGCCCCTGCGGGGGCGTGAAGCGCGTCATCCGCCTGGCGGAGAACAGCCTGCAGGAGGGGGTGCGCACCACGAGCCTCGGCGACATCATCCACAACGAGGACGAAATCCGGCGACTCAAGTCCAAGGGATTGGAAAGCGCCAGCCACGAAGTGATCGACCGGGCGGCCGCGTCGGGCGCGCCCGAACGCGTGCTCATTCGCGCGCACGGGGAACCCCCCGAAACGTTCGAGCGCGCGAAGCGCCAGGGAGTGCAGCTGGTGGACGGCACCTGCCCGGTGGTGACGCGTTCGCAGGACGCGGCTCGTACGCACTGGGAAGCCGGCGAGCAGATCGTCATCGTAGGCAAGGAGAAGCACGCCGAAGTGATCGGGATCATTGGTCACTGCGGAGGGGAAGCCATCGTGGTGTCGGAGCCGGCGGACGTGAGCAAAGTCGATCCGTCCCGCAAATCCTACGTGCTGGCGCAGACCACGATTTCCCTGGAGCAGTACGAATCGATCCTTCAGGAAATGGACGTCCGGCGACTTCCGTACGAAACCAACAATACCATCTGCCGCTTCGTGACCGACCGGAACGACGACCTGCCCGCCTTCGCGAAGCAGCACGACGTGATCCTGTTCGTGGGCGGTCACCACAGTTCCAATACCAAGGTGATGCACAAGGTGTGCGAGGCCGTGAATCCGCGCTCCTACCACATCGATTCCGTCCAGGAGATCGACCCGGCCTGGTTCGAGGGCGCCCGCACCGTGGGCGTGTCGGGCTCGGCCTCCACGCCCGAATGGCTGATCGCCGACGTCGCGCGGTACGTCAGTGAACGTGAATGGTGAGGCGGGCTCTCCCGGACACCTCGATCGATTCACGTCGGTGGGGCCCGGGCCAATCGATCCCGGTCGCTGGTACCAGTGGTCACTCGGCCCGGAGTCGGGCGCCGTGGTGCAATTCTGCGGCGTCGTAAGGAATCATCAGAGCGGCGCGCAGGTGCTTTCCCTCGAGTACGAAGCCTACCCTGAAATGGCCGAACGCATGTTGTCGGATATCGTGGCAGAAGCGCGTGACCGCTGGTCGTTTCGCAAGGCGTCGGTGGTACATCGCACGGGACTGCTTCACCCCGGTGACGTGGCCGTGTGCGTGACGGTGGCTTCCGATCATCGCCACGAGGCACTCTCGGCCTGCGGCTATATCATGGATCATCTTAAAATGCGGGCGCCCATCTGGAAGCGCGAATGCCTTCAGTCGGGCCAGACGCGCTGGATCGAAGAGGGGCGGCCCGGCCCCGGAGGGGCCTGAGTGGATCCCGCGGTGCGCGGGCGCGTTCTGCGCCAGTTGTCGTACGGACTCTATGTCGTGACGGTGGCCACGGGCGATGAGGTGGCGGCCGGCGCGGTTCCCTGGGTGACGCAGGTCTCGATCGACCCGCCACTCGTGTCGGCATGCTGGACGCCAGGATCAGGCATCGCGCTTCTGGCCGAGCGGGCCGGGCGGTTCGCAGTGAACATCCTGGGCGCCGGGCAGGAACAACTCGCGCGCGCCTTTTTCACGGCCGCCGTGCGCCACGGCGACACGCTCAACGGCGTGCCCTTTCGCACCGGCAACGACGGCATGCCGATTCTCAGCCAGGTGCCTGCCGCGTTCGAATGCACGCTGAAGGACCGCCGGCGATTCGGCGATCACGAGCTGGCGGTGGGCGAAGTCACCACGGTGTACGAACTGGGCAAGCAGCCGCCGCTTTTGCTTTCGACCACGGGCTGGTTCTACGGCGGCTGACGCCCCGCCTCACTCCACGCCTGGCGACATGACCCCCGACCTTGTGGTGGAGTCCTTCGTGGTGGGGCCGTTCGAGGAGAACTGCCACGTCCTGAGGCTCTCCGACCGTGCGGAGACCGTCATCATCGATCCGGGGGACGAGGCGCCGCGCCTTTTGGCACACTTCGAGAAGGCGGGCTGGGCTCCAGTGGCCATTCTCAATACGCACGCGCACCTGGATCACATTGGCGCGGTGAAGGCGCTTCAGGAGCGCTTCAAGATTCCGTTTCACCTGCATCCGGAGGATCTGCCCACGCTGGGGACGGCTCCCCAGGCGGCTCACATGTACGGAGTGCCGGTGCCGGACGTGCCGCGCGTGGACCGGCACCTTGCGCACGGAGAGACCCTCGAATTGGCCGGGCTGGCCATTCGCGTGCGGCATACACCGGGCCACACGCCGGGCCACGTGTGCTTCGTGGTGGCGGATGTGGTGTGCTCGGGGGATGCGCTGTTCCGGGGCTCGATCGGTCGCACCGATCTGCCCGGCGGGGACACAGCCACGCTCTTGGCCTCTCTTGCCAACGAATTTCTCACCCTCGACGACTCTGTAAAAGTGTACAGCGGCCACGGCCCCGTCACCACCATCGGTCGCGAGAGACTGCACAACCCGTTTCTGCAGGGACTGTCCCCAGGCCACGCCGTGGACGTTTGACCCGTGGACTGGCTCGTGGTCACGTCGCCCGAGAACTTCGAGTGCACACGTCAACTCGGATTCACCGTCCAGGGCTTCAAGGAGCAGCATCGCAGGCGGGTGCAGGGACTGGCTCCCGGCGACCGGCTCGCCTACTACCTCACCGGCGTGGGCTGCTTCGCCGGCTGCACCGTGGTGCGGTCACTCCTGTTCGAGGAGCGTTCGCGGATCTGGAATTCTCCGGGCCAGCCGGAAGAGCTCTATCCGTGGAGGGTGAAGATCGAACGCGACCTCGCCCCGCCAACGGAGGCGTGTCCGTTGGCGCGGGATGTGGTGGCCCGCCTTCAATTCGTGAAGCGCTGGCCCGCGGAACACTGGCGGCTTGCGTTTCAGGGGATGTTGCGCGAACTCCCCGCAGCCGACTTTGACTTGATTCGAGAAGAGCTTTGGAGCGGAGTGAAACTGAAGGGGCTGGAAGGGCATCCGGGATAGCGACCGGATCCCCTTCCTATTTAAGAAGAACCATTCTACCTATAGCAGATGTCTGATTCACTTCAAGGCGGTAAAAGTACACGCCGGAGGGGACGGGCTGGCCGTTGGACGCGTTCCCACTCCACAGCCACGAGTGCGTGCCCGCCTCAAGATGCGTCCATGCCACGCGTGTCTGCACCTGGCCCAGGAGATTGTACACCTCGAGCGTTGCCACGCCCGGTTGTTCCAGGGCGAACTCGATCCGCGTCTGTGCGTTGAACGGATTGGGATAGTTGCGCACGAACCCGATCTGTTCGGGGCGAGCCATGGGGGCGGTCGACTTGGTCAAAAGGTCTCTGTCGGTCAGGCGCGCCGGAGCGGCCGGGATCGACTTGGAGCGACGACGCACCACGCCCGGTGACGTGTTCACCGTATCTCCGAAATCGTTGTTGTCCCAGGGATGGATGGGTTCAGCGGTCGGGGTGTCGTCGGGATCGTGGGCCAGCTGTGCGTCGTTGGCCGGAGTGTCCTGCTGGATCAGGCCCTTCGGGTTGGCGTCACCGGCATACGCCGCGGGAATTGAGAATCCCGCAAGCATGAGCGCCAGTGTTACGGCTCCCGCCGTCAAGCCTCCCGAATTTCGTTTCATCAAACTCGCCACCTGATCTCCGCGCGGGTTTTGAAAAAGAAGGGCACCATCCCCGCAAATGGTGCCCTCAATTCCCCTCGTTGGTCCGCAGGTCCCAGGGTTTCCCCTTTGGCTCCAGCTTCTCCACTTTCGGCACCACCGGCTCCGCGGTCCTCCCTGCACAAAGCGGCGGCACCATTACCGCCGGAGGAGCTTTTGCCAGCGGGACTCGCTTGAACCACTAAGGAGTCGTCTTGCACTCGTCTATTAAGCGAAGGCGGTGCCAACTTCGAGCGAGGCGCAGAGAGACTTGGTATCTGTTTGTACCACACCATGTTGTGTCAATGGCTGCGATTCAGGGCGGGGGGAGCGTTCTCCTGGTGGCGCAGTTCGTGCGCCGAAACGGGCAAGGCTGGCTCCTTGCTTTGGCTACGTAGTGGCTGGAGTCACAAGCAGTTACGGGAAGGCGCAGTTTCTGCGTGAAATCGATGGTGCACCGGGGTGAAGCGCAGAATACGGCGGGTGGTCTAGCGAAGCAGGAGCATTTTCCGCGTTTCTGAATGGCCGCCCGCGGTGAGCCGGTACATGTACACGCCGGACGCGAGCTGTGCGCCCCGAGTGTCGCGAGCCATCCAGCGATAGCTGTGTTCGCCGGCCGCAAGCTCGATCCGGTCGGCGAGGCACGCCACCTCCTGACCAAGCACGTTGAATATCGACAACGTCACGGTCGCGCTCTGGTGCAGTGTGAAGCGAATCTCCGTCTCCGGATTGAACGGATTCGGGAAGTTCGGATCCAGATCGAAGCCAACGGGCAGACTGGCCATCGCTCTCCGGGTCACCAGTAGTGCGGCTCCCTGCTCGTCGGATGCCTGCGACGTGATTGTCTCGAGGGCACCGGCGCCCCGCACTGTCAGCACGGCAAGGTCACCCGGAGGCAGTGAGTTGGCCTTCATGCTGTACACCAGAATTCGCAAACGATCGCCTTCGGCGTGCCACTGGAGCTCCATGCCCGCCTTTCGCGCCTCTTCGGAGAGTTCCACCGACTCGGGGGTCCGCTCCGTGCGGACGTCCAGAGCGAGGGCTCCCGTCGCGACGGAGCCCTCGAGCTGGAGGCTGGCCTCTGCATCCTGTTGAGTCCAGCCAAGGGCCACAGTTCCGGGGGTGCTGGTGGCGCGCAACCCTCCCGGATCGATCGGCTCCTGGAGCCCCACGATAATGCGGATGAGGAACACCAGGTCGGCCACGGTGAGAGTGGAGCCGTCCACGTTCACGTCGGACGCGGCCACCTGGCTCGCCTGCTTGATCGGATCCGGGTCGAACACCTGTACGCCGAAGATGAAGTAGTTGCTGTACAGCACGGCGTCGGCGATTTCATAGCCGATCCCGTTGAGATTGAGGTCGCCGATATCGTCGATGTCGGAGGCCGTGGGGATGCACCCGCCGCCGTCCTCAAAGCTGGCGCAGGCTTCGATGAGTTCCTTGGCGCCGGCTCCCACACAGGTGTCGGGGTCGATCGAACTGGCCACGAAGAGGTCGCCCTGCGGGCTGGAGAAGGTATTGTCACCGCAATCGTTCCACCAGAAATCCACCGACACGAACTGTCCGCCCAGCGTCCGATCGTTGGACACGTGGAACGTGATGCGGGCGTACTCCTGGGGCTCGCTTGAGGGCTGCATCTGGCTCGGATCCTGGATGGGCGACCCGTTGTTGATGTCGGCGATGCCCACGATGCGCAACAGGCCCGACGGGCACGGTCCGCCGGAGCAGTCCGTGTTGGGGTCGAGCAGCCGGTAGGTGAAGAACTCCCAGGCCGAGATGTCGGCACCGCGTGCGACGTTCTGCACCGAGAGCGCCGAGGCGTCGAAGCCGATGAGGAAGTCGAAGGCTCCCACGGCGCGCGACGGCGTCACCATCACGGGGAATTCATGGGTCCTGCCCTGGAAGAGCCAGTGATCCGGATGCTCGGCATCCGGGCAGATGTTGGGGATCGACGCGGCGAAGCAGAGCGTGTCGCAGAACTCGGATACGTCGATTCGCGTGGTGTCCACAGAGGTGGCGCCACAGCTGTCGGTCACCCTGAAGACAGCGAGATACGTTCCGGCGGCGGTGGGCTGCCAGCACCACTGGCCGGAGACCGGGGCGGGGCCTGTGAGCGGGTTGGGAGTAAACGTGCCCGCGGGACCCGACACCTGGGTGATCGTGAGGCGGTTGCCGATGTCGGGATCGATGCCTCCCAGCGGGATGCACACCTGGCTGTCACGACATGCGGATACCTGAGCCGGTACGTCCAGCGTAGGCGCCCGGTTGAGGAGGACGGTGACCGTCAATCTCCCTGTAGTCTGTGCGCCACAGGTGTCGGTGGCGTTGAAATCGAAGTTGTACGTCCCGCCGGACGACGGGGTGAAACACACCGTCCCCTGGGCGGGGTTAAACGTGCCGGGTCCGGCCGTCTTCACGATGGTGATGGGGCCGCCATCCACGTCGTTCGCTGCGATGCCCGAGATGCACACCTCCGCCGGGCTGCAGAGGAACATCGTGCCAGGCGACGGCAGCTGGAGCGTGGGCGGGCGATTCACGGTCACGGATGCATGGAAGAGCACCGTGTCGGAGAGTCCGCAGGGATCGGTGGCCTTGATCCGAATGGCATAAAAACCACTCGTGTCGGCTGTGAAGCAGTAGACCTGTCCCGTGGACAGCGTGCCGCTGCCCGACAGCACCGTGTAGACAATGGAATTGCTATCCTGATCGGTGGCCGAGACGGGCGGGAAGCAGACCGGGCCGCTCTGGCACAATTTCACCAGGGTGTCGCGCATGGCATTCAGCACAGGTGCGCGGTTCATGCGCACGTTCACAGTGGCCGTATCGGTGATCGTGGCCCCGCAGGGGTCGGTCGCCGCGACGACAAAGCTGAACAGGGCGGGCGAGGTTCCCGGGTTGAAGCAGATCCGTCCCGTGAGACTGTCGATGGTTCCTGGCCCGGCCAGCTTGCGATAGACGAGTTGTTGCTGGTCAGGGTCGGAGGCGCTCACGCTGAAGCAGATGGACCCCGGCGGAGCACAGAAGAAGGTGTCGATGGCGGGTACCGTGACCCATACCGGTACCCGGTTGACGTTTACAGTGACTCGTACCGTGTCGAGGTCGGACAGGCCGCAGCGGTCGGTGGCCCGGGCGATGACCAGGTAGGTGCCCGAGGTGTCGGGCACAAAGCAGATGCTAGATGAATCCTCGTTGAACTGCGTGTGCGCCAGGACCGCCTCGATCGTCGGCAGATCACCCGCGTCGGGGTCGCTCGCCGTCACGGGCACGCACACAGGCGACGTACCGCAGGACACGGTGGTGAAGTCGGGCGGCAGACTGACCAGCGGGGGCTGGTTGGGCGCTACGGTGACGGTGACCGAATCGGTGGCGGAGGCGCCGCACGGGTCGGTGGCCGTCACGGCGAACACGTACGTACCCGGGCCGGCCGTGAAGCACAAAACGCCCGTGGCCGGATTGAACGTGTGGGTGGGCCCGGACGAGGTGATGAGGAGCGAGTCGAATGAACCGTTGGGATCCGTCACGAGGAACGGATTGAGACAATAGCTCGCCTGGCCGCACGCGACCACGGCCGTATCCGCGGGCGCCACGACCACCGGCGGCTCGTTGGCGACCACGTGCACGCAGAGCGTATCCCACACTTCGGCGCCACAGGTGTCGGTGGCGGAGAAGATCACGCAGATCGTGGTGTCGTAGACGAGGCGCTTTTCCGGGCACTTGTTGTTGGGTCCGCCAAAGCAGATGTCCGACGGGTTGAAGCAGAAATCGCCCGTGAGCGGATCGAACGTGCCGGGATTCAGGACTTCGCCCAGAAGCACGAGCCCGCCGTCCGGATCGGTGGCGGAGAAGTTGAAGCACAGGTTTGTGTCGGCCGTGCAGAGGTACAGACTCGTGTCAGGGCTGGAGAAGACTGTCACGGGGGGACGGTTCAGTATCACGTCCACCACCACGGTGTCGGCGTCCGACAGCCCGCACGAATCGGTCACCGATACGATGATGGTGTGGGGGCCGCTTGTGGTCACGTCGAAGCAAATGTTGTCTGTCAGGGGGTCCAGGGTGCCGCCCGAGACCTGCGGCGGGCCCGAGAGATTGAAGTCGGGCTCGTCGATCAGAAGGGGCCCGATGCAGAAGGGTCCGGGGAGACACACCTGAGCTTCGACGTCGGCCGGCAGCACCACCACGGGGGGCCGATTGATGCCGGGTGTGATTGTGATCTGATCGGAGGCGCGCTCACCGCAATGGTCTATGATCTCGAGCCCCACCGTGATGGGTTCGGAGGATGCCACCGCTACGCACAAGGTGCTGGTGGCCGAGTCGAAGTGCGCCGGGCCGCTCACCTGGACTACCGACCAATTGTTTTCGGGATCGGAGATCACCACGGGCACGCACACGGAGTCGGGGCCGCACAGGGTTACCGTCGTGTCGCCCGGCAGAGCCAGCGAGGGCGGCAGATTCGTCTCCACCTGCACCCAGATCGACGTCGTTTGAACGTTCTGGCATTCGTCTTGGGCGGTCACCGTGACCTGGTACAGACCGGTCGTGTCGACGTCCCAGCAGAGTGACCTCAGGTCCGGATCGTACGCAGCCCCTGGGGCCGACACGATGATCTCGCCGTCCTCGAAGTCCATGCCGTAGATCGGCGAGAGACACACTTCGCCTCCCGGCTGGCACTGGATGAGGACCGTCGAGTCGGCAGGGGACACCACCACGGGCGGCACGTTGGCGTACACTTCCACACAGAGGGAGTCGCGCGTCACGTTGCCACAGGCGTCGACGGCCTCGAACACCACGCACGTGGGCCCGGCGGCGCACGGCAGGTTCGGGTAGCACACGCTGGTGGGTGTGAAGCAGAACTGGCCCAGCTCGGGGTAGTATTCGCCCGGATTGAAGATCTCCCGGATTTCAATGGAGTCGCCTTCCGGGTCGGTGGCGGTGATGCCGAAGCAGAGCAGGGTATCGGCCTGACACACATACAGAATGGTGTCGGGCGAGCTGAACTGAATCACCGGAGGTCGGTTCACCTTCAACTCGATGCACAGGGAGTCGGTGACGGAGGCGCCGCAGGCGTCGGTGGCGCGGAAGACCACGCAGATCGTGGTGTCCATGGAAAGCGGCGCCTGGAAGCACACCGAGTCGGGATTAAAGCAGAATGTCCCGGTGGCCGGATCGAAAGAGCCGGGCACGAGGATCTCTTCGATTTCCAGCGGTTCGCCGTCGGGATCGGTGGCCACCACCTGGAAGCACAACTCCGTATCGGAGTGGCACAATGAGATCGTGGTGTCGGGCGAAGAGAAGGTGAGCACCGGTGGATCGTTGCGCTCGATCTGCACCGTCACCGAGTCGGAGGTGGACACGCCACAGCGGTCGGTGGCCGTCACCACAAACGTGAACTGCCCGTCGCCGGGCGGCGAGAAGCAAAGCTGGCCGTCCACCAGCGTGGCGCCTCCGGACACTGTGACGGCGAGGCTGTCGGAGAAGTCGGGATCCTGTACCTCCACCGGGCCGACGCACACTTCCTCCACCACGCAGGCCACCACCGTCGTGTCGGGCGGCAGAAGCACCACAGGCGCGCTGTTGATCGTGACGTCGAAATAGAGCGTATCGCACGAGGAGAGGCCGCACGTATCGGTGGCGCACACCACAAGGCTGGCACGCCCCGATTCGGACACGTCGACACAGGCCTGGGAGCCGTTCAGATACCCGGGCGCCTGCACCTGAATGTCAAGCGGGCCGCCGTCGGGGTCGGAGACCGCGTTCGTCAGGTCGACGCATACGGGTCCGGGCTGGCAGAGTCTCTCGGTGCGATCCGTTCCCAGATCAAACATGGGCGGAAGGTTGCGAGTGATGTGCACGCAGAGCGAATCGACGGTACGGGCTCCACAGGAGTCGACCGCCTCGAAGACCACGCAGATCGTGGTGTCGCGCATCTCGTGCATGTCGAAGCAGATCTCTGCCGGGTTGAAGCAGAACACTCCGGTGAGCGGGTTGAACTCTCCAGGGTTGAGAATTTCCACGATCTCTGGAGTCGTGCCGTCCGGATCGGAAGCCGTCACCGTAAAGCACAGGACCGTGTCGGGGTCGCACAGGAACATCGACGTGTCCGAGGACGAGAACTGGAGGGAGGGTGCTGCGTTGATCCGCACGCTGGCGGTGCCGGTGACGGCCACCGACGCGCCACAGCTGTCGGAGGCGGTCACCACGAACGAGTAGGTTCCCGACGTGTCGGGCGTGAAGCAGAGGAGACCCGAGTTTGGATCGATCGAGCCGGACCCTGAGATCAGCTGATACTCAATCGGATCGCCGTTGGGATCGCCAGCGACAAAGGTGAGGCAGAGGGTGTCCAACGGCTCGCAGGCGAAGAACGTGGTCTCGGGAACGGTGACGAACCCGGGGCGCTCGTTGGTGACGACGTCCACCGACCAGGTGCCGGTGACAGTTTCACAGCCGTCGGAAACGGAGAAGGTGAATTGATACCTGCCGTCTTCTACCGGCACAAAGCAGAGCCGCCCCGTGGCCGGATCGAACGCTCCCGGGCCCGAGATGAGTTCGGCGGGCAAACGGCCCGTCTCCGGATCTAGCCCCTCGATGCCATCCACACAGATCGAGTCGAAGGAGCACACGGATAGCGTTGCGAAGTCGGGCAGGGAGAGCGTGGGGGCGCGGTTGATCCGGACATCGAGCCGGAGCGTATCCACGGCCGACAGGCCGCAGGAGTCGGTCACAGCTGCCACCACGAAGATCACCGAGTCGGAGTTGACCTGCACACAGATCTGGTCTTCCACCAGCACGCCGCCCTCAACTTCGAGAGCGGGGGACAGCTGATCCGGATCGCCAAACACCAGCGGTCCCAGGCACACTTCGCCAGGTTCGCAGAGGATGATCGACGTATCGCCCGGAAGCTGCACGAACGGAAGCTGATTGGCCCGCAGCTGGACCAGGAGCGTGTCGAGGCCCCTGGCGCCGCATGAGTCGGTGGCCTCCACGATGGCGCGGAATGTGCCTTCAGTACGGCCCTCCAGAGCCACTTCGGCGTCGAGGCAGAGGGTCGTGCCGGCGAGCGACCACAAGCGGGTGTCGGTCTTGAACAGTGCCAGACTGGCGAGAGGCGACCCGTCGAGATCCGAAACCCTCACACCGAAGCACAGAGTGGTATCGGTGTTGCAGAGCGTGAGGGGCTGTGCGGCGCGTATCAGGACCTGCGGGGCCACATTGACGCGCACCGTTACTCTAAGGGTATCTGCGTCCGAGGCTCCGCAGGAGTCCACCACGCGAACCACGATGACACGGCTTCCGGGGCCGGTGGCGGTGAAGCAAAGGTCTTCACCCGACTGAACGGCACCCTCGATCTGAAGCAGCGGCACGTCGCCATCGGGGTCGCTGATGACGGGCATGTCAACGCAGACCATTCCGGGCTGACAGAGGGCCACTGTTGTGTCGGGCCCGAACAACACCGCGGGCGCCGAGTTGAGTTTCACGTCCACCTGGGTGGTATCGCAGATCATGCGGCCGCAGGGATCCGTGGCACATATGGCCAGTTCGTATACTCCGGGCTCCGAGGCCTCAAAGCAAACCACGCCGTTGTTATAGGTGGCGCCGGAAGACACGGTGATCTCAAGTGGATCGCCTTCGGGATCGTTCACCACGAAGCCCGGCACACACACCTGGCCCGGTCCGCACAGCGTCACGCTCTGCGGCGGGGGTGCCTGCACAACGGGGCGACGGTTGAACACAACCCGGATGCAGATGGAGTCGGTCTGCTCGGGCCCGCAGGTGTCGGTGGCTCCGAACACGAGGCAGAAGGTGGTGTCGATCTTGTTGCAGCCATCGAAGCAGACACTGTCGGGGTTGAAACAGACCTGGCCGGTCTCCTGGTCGAACGTGCCGGGGTTGAGAATCTCGCGCAACGTGACCTGGTCACCATCGGCGTCTGTTGCGCTCACGTTGAAGCAAATGAGTGTATCCGGATCGCACACGATCACGGTTGTGTCGGGGAGGCTGAACGTCAGCTCGGGCGGCGTGTTGAAGCCCACAACGACGCGTGCCGTGTCGTAAATCGGCTCATGACAGGAATCGGCGGCCCAGATCGCCACGAGGTACTCGCCCGCCCGCGGCTGGGTGAAACAGAAGGTGGACCCGGCCACAATGTCGTATTCTGGCTCGAAAATCGGCAGCAAGGCTGCCTGGTACTGGATGGGATCGCCGTCGGGGTCCGTCGCCGCAAAGGTGATGCACACGGAGTCGCCTGGCCCGCAGACTGCCACGGAAGTGTCGGGGACACGCGACCACACCGGGGGCTGATTGGCGGTGACGTCCACGGTCACCTCCAGGCTGGCACTCCCGCAGGAATCGGAGGCCGTGATCACGAACTCGTAGCGACCCGTTTCGAGCGCCTGGAAACAAAGGAATCCGGACTCATTGAAAGTTGCGCCGCCGGATACGGTGACGGTGGGCAGACCGCCGTCGGGATCGGAGATGAGGTAAGGCCCAACACACACCTGCAACGAGGCACAAACATTCGCGCTATCGAATGCCGGTCCTGAGATCACGGGCGGCTGGTTCATCGTGATGTCCACAAGCATGGAGTCACGCACCGTGTTGCCGCAGGTGTCGGTGACGAGAACGCCGACATAGTAGCTTCCGGGCTCAGCCGGCGTGAAACAGAGGAATCCGTCGCGATACTCGGCGCCGATTCCCACAATCGACAGGGGCGATCCGGCAGGGTCGTTCACGGCGATGGGTCCGGCGCAGACCTCGCCCGGCTCGCACAGGGCAAACAACTGACCGGCTGGCATCTGTACCATGGGCGGCAGTTTGGAGACCACGGTGACGCAGAGCGAGTCGAGAACCGTTCCGCAGTCGTTCGTGGCGCGGAAGACTACGCAGATCGTGGTGTCCACCATGCCGGACTGGTTGAAGCACACAGAGTCCGGATTGAAACAGAACTCACCGGTCGAGGCATTGAACGAGCCCGGGTTGAGCACCTCCTCGATCGTGATGGGCTGGCTCCCCGTGGCCGTCACGAAGAAGCACAATGACGTGTCGGGATCACAGAGGTAGATGGTGGTGTCGTTCGAGGAGAATTCGAGAACAGGCGGTTGATTCGCCGTGACGTCCACGACCACGCTCTTCGTCGTGCTGCCGCAGGAATCGGACGCCGTGATGAGGAACTCGAAGCGGCCGGTCTCGGGGGCGTCGAAGCAGAGGAGGCCCGACTCGTTGAGGAAGGCGCCGCCCGATACCGTGACCACAAGCTCATCCAGGTCGGGATCGGAGATGAAGTACGGTCCCACACACACCTGCACAGATCCGCAGACACCGGCCGTGTCGAAGCCTGGTCCCGAGATCACGGGCGGCTGGTTCAAGGTGACGTCCACAGCCACGGAGTCGTTCACCTCGTTCCCGCACGTGTCGATCACCCGTACGCCCACGTAGTACGTGCCGGGCTCGGCAGGAGTGAAGCAAAGGTAGCCATCGCGATACTCCGCCCCCACGCCTTCGATGGAGAGCGGGGAACCCGACGGGTCGGTGATGGAGACCGGGCCCACGCATACTTCGCCTGGCTCGCACAGCACCACCGGGTCGATGGGTGGCCACATCACCACGGGCGGCGGCTTGGACACCACGGTGATACAGAGCGAATCGAGTACGCTGCCGCACTCGTTGGTGGCGCGGAACACCACGCAGATCGTGGTGTCGACCTGGCCCTGGTGATCATAGCACACCATGGCGGGGTTGAAACAGAACGTGCCGGTGGACGGGTCGAACGTGCCCGGATTGAGCACCTCTTCAATGGTCACCGCGTCGCCTCCTGCGGCCAACATCGTGAAGCACAGGTTGGTGTCGGGGTTGCAGAGGTAGATCGTGGTGTCGGGCGAAGAGAACTCCAGGGCCGGAGGCGCGCCTTCTTCCACGGCGATCAGGAGCGATTCGGTGCTGGTATTTCCGCAGGAGTCGGTGGCTATGAATTCCAGGGTGAGTTCGCCTGCCACGGGCCGGACCAGGCAGAGGGTGCCATTGTCGGAGTTCCACACCACGCCCGGAGGCAGCGTGATCTGCACGTCATCGTCCGGATCAGGATCATCTACGAACAGACGGCACCCGAGACACACCAGGGTATCGCCCTGGCAGATGAACACCGTTTCGTCGCAGCGGGTGAGCACCAGGGTGGGAGCATTGGAACTGGACGTCGCCGGGCCATTGGGGCACGAGAGCACGATGGTGGGAGGCTGGTTGATCGTGACCGACACGTGGGCCGTGTCAGCGCCCTGAAGACCGCAGTCGTCGGTGGCCGTGACAATCACCGTGTACACACCCGACGTGTCGGCGGCAAAGCACACGAGGTGGCCGTCGATCGCGCCCAGGCTCGTTGAGAATGTCAGCGGCTCGGCCCCGTCGTCGGTCGCAGTAAATTCAAGGCACACCGAGTCGGCCTGGCACATGAGCACCGGAGCGGACGCCAGGTTCACGGAGGGCGGCTCGTTGCCAACCACTTCGAACGTCAGCGTGGTCGTGGTCGTGCCTCCACAGGCGTCGGAGGCGGAGAGGGTCATGGTGTACTGACCGGGCGCGCCCACGATCTTGCAGAATGTGCCGGTGGCCGGATCGTACGTGCCAGATCCCATGGTTCCAAACGTCAGCGGTTCGCCCTCGGGATCGGACACGACCCAGCCGGAGATGCAGATGCGTCCGTCCGTGGGTACGCAGACGATGGGATCGGGGACGGGTGGCGCCTGGACCACAGGAGGCAGGTTCTGTTCGCACGGAGGAGCAATCTCGCTGCAGTCGAGCGCGGGACCGCAGATCAGGGCGTAGTTGCAGTTGATGGACGCCTTGGGGAAGAACCCAGTGTTTTCTATGTCGAGCAGCCTGTCGAGCGTGAAGCTGAAGCGAACGGGTACCCCGGCACTCATGTGCGGGGGCGGGTCCCACTTGATTCCGTAGAGCCCCGTCGAGCCGTCCCGTCCGATGTGGCCGTTGGCCGGAATGGCGGCGACGAGATTGTCCTCGCAGATCTCCTTGCAGAGCTCGAAGTTCATGTGACTCAACGCCGGCGGTGAACCGTCCCACGTGAGTTCGTACTCCCAGCGGGATGTGCCGGCCGCGTAATCGTAGAACACACCGAGAAAATCCAGCGAGTAATTGTCCACCGTCTTCACGGAATCGCAGGTCTGGGGCATGGTAGACTCGAGGTCCATCAGGAAGGACGACGCATCCACGTAGGTGCCCGGCCCGCCTCCGTACACCTTGCCGGACTTGTAGTGCTTGAACGAGAGCTTTCCGGAGGCGCCGAAGTTTTGATTCTTGCCGTTGGCGCCGACGCCTACCTGGAATGGTTTCTTGCCGCTCTCCGGATAGATCCAGAGGTGCGTGGAGTCGGAGCTCGATCCGATTCGCTGCAGCTCCACGCCGGTGGGATCGATGTCGTAGTACGTCCAGTCGGAGCGGTAGTTCTCAATCAGCGCGATCTGTGCGGGATCGGTGACCTGAACGAAGTTCACGTTGAGCAGGTAACGCTCGTAGCCGTGCGTGCCCGGGCCTACGTCTTTCCAACTGGACGCGCCCGAGGTGTTGTGCTCGGCCACGGTGATCTCGCCGCGCAGGAGCGCGGTGCCGTCTGTGTACTGATCGAAGAACACATCGTCGAAGTGAAAGGTCACTTCGGTGTACGAGTGGCCGTCGAAGAAGCCGTCGAGCCTCAGGGCATACGGGGGAGGTGCTTCGCTGCCGTTGATCGAGAGCGCACGGAATGAAGTCCCCGCCGATCCGAGCGCGGCGGCCGGAGACAGCAGCAGGAAACCCAGCAGGATCTGGGCCAGCCGGGAGAAGATGTCGGATGACGCCGTAGGTGAGCCCCACCGGAGCGGGGACAGGGCGGAACGCCGCATACGCGTACAGGCAAAAGCAATTCCAGTACCGGTGGCCGCCCACACTTTGCTCATCCTAATGTTCAGCCTACAAAGAGCTTACGCAGGAGGTACGGCAATCCCGAAGCTCACCCCGGGCGTTAGTCTGCATATGAGTGCACACAAGGAAATCGCAGTGCATCATTGGAGCAGTCGCCACTTGAGATTAGGGTGGCCAATGCGTAAGACAGCTTTATAACTCCCTGTTGATTAATAGGTTATCTAGAGAGACAGGCGTCGAGTAAACGAACCCGCGGGAACCTAGCCTAACCTTGCAACAATGTAGGTTCCGGTGTGGAAAAGTCAAGTAGAAGCTTGGCGCACGGGGAGTTAGCGGCGGTGCAGTCGGCCTCCGATCAGCGCAAGAGAAGCATCCGTTTGGTGTCTCTGAAGCCGTCGGCTTCCACGGAGTAGAAGTACACACCCGTGGCTACCTGCCCACCTCCGGCGTCACGGCCATCCCATGTCATCGTGACCGATCCAGCCTCGCTGTGTCCAGAGAACGCGCGCACTATCTGGCCCGCGACGTTGTAGATGGTCAGCTTGTAATCTGAGGCCGTCGGGAAATCGATGGCCATCGAGGTGCTCGGGTTGAACGGGTTCGGGAAGTTCTGCTTCAAAGCAAACTGCGTCGGCAGAACCCTGGCTTCCAGCAGGGTTTCAAACGCTCCACCCATGTACGTGGCCGCCTCTACGCTCACCAGCTCCACGGTGGCGCCGTGCGTGGTGATGCGCAGGATCGGGCCGCTGCCAGCCGCGACCGACTGAAGGCGATCGGCGTGACTTCCGCCCATGTGCGGCATCACCAAAACACGCAACTGTCCGCCTTCGGCCGCCCACATCGCGTTCATATTGGCTGCGCGACCCATGGCCGACACGCCGGCAATGTCCGTACTGCTGTAGTTGAACACAAACAGACCGGCACCCAGATCGGCATCGGAATTGGCTGACACCGTCACGTTGGCGCCCTGCTGCACGGAGGTGACCTGGAGCCTGCCCGTGGTCAGCTGGGGGGGGCACTCGAGCGGATAGCCGGAGAGCGGCGGGGCATCGCCTGTGATGACACGGATCAGGTATACCAGGTCGGCCACCGTCAGTGGGATGCCGTCCGCGTTCACATCAGACGACGCCGTCTGACCGGCGAGGTTGATCGTGAACACCGAAGGACCCGAGATGAAGTAATTGGCGAAGAGCACCGCGTCCGCGATTTCGTACGATAGTCCGTTCAGATTGATATCGTCCATGGGGTCGGTGTCCCCGGGGCAGAGTATCCTGATCCTGCCATTGACAAAGCACAGCATCTCTTCCGGATCCGGCTTGTTCGGATCTGGATGCGGGCACGGGAAGTCCTCGGGTCCGTGGATGCCTCCCTCGAAGGTGGCCAGCTGCAACTCGATGCCGCAGCTATCAGAAATGATGCCGCGGCGCAGGCTGACGTTTTGGGAATCGCCCCCAGCGTGCGGACTACCGCTGTTCGGGTCGGCAATGATGTAGAGGTGGTTACCGTCGCGAGACGGCGCGGTGTTATCGCCGCAGTCCGCCCAGTAGAACATCAGCTCGGCGGACTGACAGGCCACATTGCGGTCGTTCGTAGTGCGGAAGCAGAGGCTCGCCAGGAGACCGTCCAGGCACCAGCCCGAAGGATGCTGATTGGAGTTGTTCATGTCGGCGATCGCCACGATGCGGATGAGCGCCGGGTCGGACGACACCACACGGTACGTAAGGTATTCCCAATCCTGCGCGACGAGGATCGAGCCCGTCAGATCGATGCCCTGGAAGGTGAGCAGGGTCGCATCGTACTTGAAGAGCAGGTCAAAACCGCCCAGCTCGGCGCACGGATTGAGGTCACTGTCCGCTACGAGCGGTACACAGACATTCGAACCCGAGAAGGATTCCACGGAGCCGAATGAGAAGCGGATGAGCGGATCCTCGGCGGCGTTGCCGGTGTTGAGTGTCCCCATCTGAAGCGTCTGTGGCTGGCCGAGGGCAGTGCCAACAGAGGCGTCCGCCGCCTGCGCCATCGCAGAATCGAAGCCAAGGATCGCGGCCACGAGCGCCGTCGAGAGGGCGGCCTGTGTCGCCGCGTAGAATCGCCTGCGAAAAGCCAAAATCGCACCTACGGAACGTTTCATGCCCAACTCACTCTGGCCGCCTGGCGTGCCGACAACGCCTGTCGGCGCATCACCTTTCCGCGTTCTCGTATGATAACGGAGAGGGTCGCACCACGCGAGTCAAATGCAGGCATGGTCCGTCGCCCTACTTCATCAGCACCATCTTTTTGACGTCCTTGAAGGCACCGGCCTCCACGGAGTAGAAGTACACGCCCGTGGCTACCTGCGAGCCTCTGGCGTCGCGTCCATCCCAAGTCAGGGTTACGGTGCCGGCTTCGGTGTTACCCGAGAGCGCGCGCACCGTCTGGCCCGAGACGTTGTAAATGGTCAGCTTGTAGTCCGAGGCGTTCGGGAAGTCGATCGCCAGCATTGTGCTCGGGTTGAACGGATTCGGGACATTCTGCTTCAATGCAAACTGCGTAGGCAATACCTTCGCCGTCACACTCGCTTCCAGAGCGTCGCCCATAAAGGACGCCGCTTCCACCGTCACCAGCTCCACTGTGGCGCCGTGCGTGGTGATGTTGAGGACCGGTCCATAGCCGGCCGTCACCATCTGGCGCTGATCCTCACGGCTTCCGGCAATGCGGGGCAATAAAAGGATCCGCATCTCTCCGCTCTCAGCTTCCCACACGATGTCCATGCCGGAAGCGCGACCCATCGCCGACACGCCGGCAATGTCCGAACCGCTATAGTTGAACACGAACAGACCGGCACCCAGATCGGCATCGGATCTGGCTGACACGGTCACTGTAGCTCCCTGTTGCTCAGACGTCACCCACAGCTCCGCCGCAGCCACCCTGGGACCGCCGCCCAGTGGGTCACTAGGTGTGAAATACGGAATGTCGCCCGTGATGACCCGGATGAGATACACCAGATCGCCCACGGTGAGCGGGGAGCCGTCGGCGTTCACATCGGAGGCCGCAACCTGTCCCTCCAGGTTGATCGTGAACACGCTGGGTCCCAGAATGAAGTAGTTGGAGTACAGGACGGCATCGGAGATCTCGTATGCCAGACCATTCAAGTTGAGGTCGCCACGATCGTCGATGTCCCCGGGGCAGATGATCTTGATCTTGCCGTTCACGAAGCACAGAAGCTCTTCC
>Ga0105347_1000329_pt1 | contig 23494 bp, 34 predicted proteins | sample EasRivMeERMLT890_FD_89677 | JGI IMG/M metagenome (GOLD analysis project Ga0105347, IMG submission 89677) | Soil microbial communities from meander-bound floodplain in the East River, Colorado, USA - East River MetaG ERMLT890 | ecosystem: Environmental > Terrestrial > Soil > Floodplain | place... | reverse complement strand
GGGTGTTCTGGCCGGCGGTCAGCGTCAGGTCTTCGGCGATCCACTCGCCCGAGCTGTGGAGCAGCAGCGTCGTCACGGTGACGTGCGGCCCCTCGGCGCGGGTCGGCTGCAGATGCGCAATGCCGTACTTCGCCAGCGGCCGGCAGGCGTCGCGGATGGACGCGAGGTCGGCGTACTTCGACCGGAAGTGGGGGTTCGTCGCGTCCTTGACGGCGCCTTCCATCTCGGCCTGCGCCTTCGCCAGCGCGTCGGCGAGCTTGCCGATCGTCGGCGACATGCGGACGCCGCTCGAGGTCGGCGGGTCGGTGAGCGCGAATTCGTCGAGCGTCATTTCCACGACTCCCGTTTCTGCTTCGCGACCGGCATGTCCCACTCGTCGTAGCGGGCCAGCTCGCGCGCGAACCTGGCGAGCGCCCAGGCCACGCCGGCCCCGAGCCCCAGCACCACGGCGACCGCGATCGCGAGGGTCATCCGACCCGCCGCAGCCGCCCGGCCGGCGCCCGGGCGATGAACTGCCGCACGTCCTCGCCGGCCCAGCGGCGCCGGCTGTCGATGGATGGCAGCGAGGGAATCGGGAACGTGCCGACGGCGAGGCGCCGCCGGATCGTCTTGGTCGAGCAGCGCAGCGCCCGGGCCACGTCCTCCAGGAAGCACACGTCAGGGACATCAGTCGGCGACATGGGGGTCTCCGATCTTCTGGCGGGGGGTCTCACGGATGGCGGCGGCGACCACATCTGGCGTGGTGCGCAACGCTTCAGCCAGCGCGACCACGGTCGAGTACTGCGGATCGCGCACGATGCCGCACTCGATCATGCTGATGGCCCGCTGGGTGAGCCGGCTGCGGCCCCGACGGGCTTGGGCGGCAAGCGCCTTCTGGGTGGGGAATCCGGCGCGGCGGCGAAGGGTGCGAAAGGTCATCGTCCTCGCTCAAAGCGAGGACTCTATAGAAATTTCGTTCCCGGTGTCAAGCAGTAGCCTTCCCGACGCCGCGGGATTCCATTCCCGACGCCGATAGGATTTATTTCCCGATTCTGTCGTAGAATTATCGTTCTAACGATTCAGGACACGAGTACTGCCGACCGCGATGCCGAAACCGCCGGATTTGACTGCTGAAACCATCGCCCGGGCGATCGGCGACTGCCTGAAAGCGCGCCGCGACGAGATGGAATGGAGCGCGACCGACGTGCAAGAGCACGGCGGCCCGACCTATCACACGGTCCTCAAAACGGAAGCCGGCCAACTGCCGAAGATGGCGCTCCTGGACCGCCACGCGGCGGCGCTGGGCTTGTCGCTGCACTACGTGTTGGCCGCCGCGGTCGCGCCACCCGGGCACGAGCCCCCGCTGTTCAGCCGTGACGCCAGCGAAGTAGCGCGGATTTTTGACCAGGCCGGGCCGAGCGGCCAGAAGGCGCTGCGCGAGATGGCGCGAGTACTCGATCTGGCGGGTCGGCGTCGGCGGCTGGCGCTAACACATACGACACATCGTCGAGCACTGTGACCTGGGCGTTGAATGCCTCTTGCACGACCGCCGGCCAGGACGGGTAGCGGGCGACCAGTCGTATCAGGCGCGCCCGATCGCTTACCGACCACGTCGCCGCCGCCGCCAGGAGTTCAAGCTGCCACGCCGCCAACGTCATGCGCCACCCTCCAGCGAAACCGCAACGGTACGACCTAGGGCGTAGCGATGCAAGACGGGAAATGTACGGTTCGCGAGAAAAATTCTTCCACCTGAAGCATTAAGGATATGCAGCGATGAGTAAATTTCGGATTGTGATTCAGGAAACGCTGGTTCGACGTGTGGCGCGACTCGTTGAGGCGCCGACGATCCATGAGGCCCGACATCAGGTTTTCGCAGAGTCCTACGACATCTCCCGAGCAGAGGGCGATGTCGAATGGCCGGATCCCGTCTGGGGTGGCTATGACGAATCGACCTTTGAAGTGACGGCGATTGAGCACACCGACAGGGCGGAATCGTGAGCGCCTATGACGGACACAGAGGCATCACGGAAGACCAGTACGGCGTCCGCGCCTATGTCGCGGTCGGCACCAAACCCAACAAGCGCCAGGCGACGCAGCGGTTCAAGCGCGGCACGCCCCTGAAACAGATCCTCGACTGGCAGAACCGCACGCGGATCGCCCTGAGCGACGGCCAGGCGCCGGTCTCAAAGGATCGCCTCATCGTCGATGCCGCGCGCTACCTCGAGCACGCGAAAATGCCGGGACCGGATGGGAAGGTCCCCGCGGGCTATGCGGCGCTCTGCTGCGAAATCAACGCCTGGTTGCCCGACCTGGGCGAGATCCCGCGCCACCAGATTACGCGCGAGACGATTCTCGACATCCGGCTGCGCTGGCGCACGACGCCCCGCGGGGGCAAGGGCACCACCGCCCGCGTCACCCAACCGATCGGCCCCAAGACGTGCAACCACCGCATCCGGGCACTGCGGGCGCTCTACCATTTCATCGACGGCCCCAGAGCCGCGACACCGTGTGACGACATCCCGAAGCTCGAAGAACCCGCCGCCGATCCGAAGTTTGTCCCCGTCGCCACCGTGCGCCGGGTCGCGCGGAAACTGACCGATCCGAAAACGCTCGCCCGCTATATGGTGCTGACCGCGAGCGGCCAACGGCCGGCGCAACTCAAGCGCGCGACGCCGGAGGATGTCGACCTGAAGCGCGGGGTCTGGCTGGTGCGCCCGGCGAAGGGCGGCACACCGATTCCGGTCATCCTGACCCGCGATCTGCGGGTCGCGTTCGCGGCGCTCGACGCCGCCCAGGCGTGGGGCGACTTTGACGGCAGCGACTACGCCAAGGATCTGTACGCCGCCGGCTGGCCCACATCGATTCGGCCGTATAACGCCAAGCACACCGTCGCGATCACCCTGGGCGAGGCCGGCGTCGGCTGGGAAGAAATGAAGGATTGGTTCGGGCACAAGGATGTGAAGTCGACCCGCATCTATGCCGGCCACATCCTGGCCAAGACCCGCGCGACCGCGAAGCACCTCGAGGGCCGCATCGGCTGGACTAGTAGCCTGACTGGTAGCCTTCAGCGTCCCGACGGGTCCCGATTAGTCAAAACTAGGCCTAATTTGTCACAGGCCGAAAACAGGCCTACGGCGAAGGTTTCCGGGCAGAAACCGTGAAATCAGGCCCGTTTCTATTGGTTGGAAGTGGTTGCGGGGGCGGGATTTGAACCCGCGACCTTTGGGTTATGAGCCCAAAGGAACATCAAAAAAGCCCAATAAAACGGCCACTGGTAGCCTGACTGGTAGCCGTCGTCACTGAATCTCGCCGTACAGAAGGCCGGAACACCCCGGTCCCCTCCGCGTTGGCGTGCCCCCCACGGCACCCGGTGCCGACTTCCCCGCAGGGGCGCAGGTCGTGCAGAAAGCAGCCGCACTGCATCGCCGGGTCGGGGTGGTACAGCCCGTCGAAGCCGCGCCGCTGGAGTCGGTCCTGTTCAGTCTCTCGCATGGTCATCGCCCCGCCAACGTGGCACTGGTCGCCGGACTGGTCGCCGTCACCGATAGAACCGTCAGCCCTTTGAGGAGGCCACCGGCATCGGCTGCTGGAGCTGGTCGAGCGCCGCTTCCAAGTCCTTCACGGCGTCCGCGACGGCTTCGTCACGGGTCGCCCCGCTGCCGATGACGAACGACAGACCGCCAGGGGCCGTCGTCCCATCGTCGAGATTCATCCACACATCCCAGTCGTCGCCGTCGCGCAATACCGTGATCGCACTCACTGATCTCCTCCTCCAAACAGCCCCGCCCCCGTGGCACTGGTCGCCGGACTGGGAGCCATCGACAGGTCGCTTGGGAGCCGTCAACGGACGACTTCGCCTTTGAGCGCCAGTTCACGAGAGCACCGCACAGCATCACAGAGCAGCGCGATTAAAGCAGTGTCTGGGTTCGGTCGCCGCTGTTCTTCGGCGATGTGCACCTGACAGGCCCGCTGGAAGTCCGCGATGCTACGGTTCATGAAAACGCCCTCAATCGCAGGCAGCCCCATCGGCATACTCCCTCTGTGAATCACACGGCGATCAAACGGTAGAGGGTCTGATAACGGCGGTCATAGCCCCGCCCCCGTGGCACTGGTCGCCGGACGGGGAGCCGTCAGCCCTGCGCCCCATGCACTGGGCACTTGTCATGTACCGCGAACACACAGCAACACACATCCTCATTCTCTGATTCGATTGTGCGGTCAGCACGCTCTTCGACACGTTCGTCGTCTGGTCCCAGAGGCTCTGTCCGACTCACACCCGTCACGGGCGGCAGCGGGTAACGCTCGTCCAATAACGCCTCGATGATGTTCGCCGCCGCGTTCAGTGCTTCCCGGCTCGGGTTCCCAGCACGGAGATTACGAACGGCGCGTCGAGCGCGATGTCGTAGAGCATCCATAGTTGAGCCTTTCCTCATCAACACAAGCCCCGCCGGTGAGCAGATTGTCGATCTGCGAACACAGCCCGAGCAGATCCGGCAGGGGTTCGCAGTCGGGCGCGTAGTGCGTCAGCAGCCGCGACAAATAGGCGTGTGCTTCGCGTTCGATACGTCCTCGGCGCGGCGGGGCCGGTGGCGGATCGGGCCTGCGCTGATCGGTCGGCACGGGTCGCGGTTCTTGTGGCATGGCGATCAAACGGTAGAGGGTCTGATAACGGCGGTCATTCTAGCCCCGCCAACGTGGCACTGGTCGCCGGACTGGTCGCCGTCACGCCCACAGCAGCTCCCGCTGCTTCGCATGCGGCACCCGCAGGCAATGCGGCGAAAACCAGATCCGTTCCCGGTCGGCGTTGTCTCGCCCGCGCCCGTCACTCTGCGAACCGTACCCACCGCGCGCCTTCCAATCAACGCACGTCCACCCCTCCGGCAGTTCGTGTTCCCCGTCGTAGCCGCATAGGGCAATTCTCAGATTCGGGTTGTCGCCGTTCTGCTCGGCCCACACGCGCACATCCGCAGCCACGTCGGCCTGAGCCCCGGAATATTCCACCGAGTGTTCTAGAGCGGAATAGGGCGGGTCTAGGAGCACCGCGGTCACGCCGTGCCGGTCGAGCACTGACGGCCCGAGCACGCGATCCCATTCACCACAGGCCACGCGCACCGTGCGGAGCCGTTCGGACAGGGCGGTCAGCCAGTCCCGGATGGCGCTGCCCCTCCCCGCGTCCCCAAGGTGCGGCAGCTTGCTCCGGTGGATGCCCATCCCCGCGTCCCCAAGGTGCGGCAGCTTGCTCCGGTGGATGCCCATCCCCGCGTCCCCAAGGTGCGGCAGCTGCTCCGGTGGATGCCCATCCCCGCGTTCCGCGCACCAGCCGGAACCGATCCAGCAGCACGCGCCCCACACCCACCAGCCCGCGATCTGCAGGTCGAAGTACCCCGGATGCGTCCGCATGCGTTGCCGGAAATCGGTCTGCTGTAATAGCCACTCGTGACGCGCGAGCAGGTCAGCCTCGTTCACCGGCCAGTCGGCATGTTCCGCGACCGCCCGCGGCATGAACTTGACCGCGCGCCAAAAGTTCGCCACGTAGCAGTCGAGGTCGTTGACGGTTTCCGTTTTGGGCACGTGCGGCCGGGACCAGAGCACCGCAAGCGAACCCGCGAACGGTTCGACGTAATTCGGCACGTCCCCGAACCGCGGCCAGATGAGATGTGCCGCGCGAGACTTGCCGCCGAACCACGGAAAGGGCGCTTGCAGCATGGCGATCAAACGGTAGAGGGTCTGATAACGGCGGCAATCACTACTTCCGCGTGGCCGAAGGGACATGTCGGCCAGTGCCCATTCTCGGGATGCCGAAGCACGCCACGGTCGCACGCTGGACAATCGTCGCCGGTCGTGACGATCGCCTGTAGGGCCGCAAGCAGACAGTCCCGCTGTTCCATGGCTAGGTCGCGGTCTTTTTCTGCCGACGACTTCGGCCGTGTCAGTTGCCCCGTTGGTGTCTGCGCCGCTACAGCGAGAATCGCGTCCAGTTCATCGGCACACTTCAGCAACCGATGCCCCTTCGCTGCGTGGGTGTGCGCCACGCTCGGATTATTTCCGGCGTAGTTCGCGTGAGTCTCAGCGGATTCCCGCCACTGCTTCACGAGTGTTCGCAGCGCGCTCAATGCTTGATTGTCCATGGCTCAGGGTCTGATAACGGCGGTTATGGAAACCGCCTACACCCCGGTCCCGAGCAGTTGCTTGATCCACACCGACTGCTGCACCAGCGCCGTCATCGCCGGGAGATCCCCGACGAAGAACCCCTTGATGGCGTTGATCTCCTCCTGGGTCAGCCCCAGCGTGATCAGGTCGCCATCCGGCCACGACTCGAGCTGCACCCGGAAGTGCCCGCCCCGCGCCACCGCATCACGCAGCAACGTCGCCAGCGATCCGGCCGTGTTCTGAATGTCGTCGGCCGTGAACGGACGGCCCGCTTGTGTCAATGCCATGGTGTCGCTCCTCGCTACCGAATGAAATAGAACCCGCTGGCGCGGATGTAGTGCAGGCCGGGCTGAAAGGCCACGTCGCCGGCTTTCAGAAACAGCATGAGCAGCGTCGATTCCGGCGTCGTCCACCCCCACTGGGACGTGAATCCCGGCCCGCTCATGCGACAACTGCCCTCGTCGGTGCCCGACGACACGGGCGGGAGCCCGGCCGGGAGGATCCCCCGCAAGAACGGCGTCACCGCCGGCACGTTAATTTGCGAGATGAACATCCGGTAGAACAACACATCGCCGATCACGCTGTAGTGGCACGTCTGGGAGCCGACGCTGATCGTGATGCCGTCGGAGGTCTGCATCGAGGTCGTCCACGCCGTTTTCGGCCCGACCAGCGCATCGACCGAATCGAGCAGCGCGTCGATCTGCGTCTTGTTCCACACCGTGCCGATCGTGTTCGAGCCGTCATCGTCAACCAGGGCGTTGAACCACGTGCGATTCAAGGGCATTTATTGCGCTCCGCTTTCCCGGCCGCGCAGCCGGCGCAGCAGGTCCGCAAACGTGTAGAGCTTGTTGGACGCCTCGACGGTGCGCCGCGGCTGCGTGCGCGCCAGGCCGCCGCTGATCGCAATCTCATCGAAGCCGATGCGCTGCACCCGGAACGTCCCGCTGATCGGCGGTTGCGTGGTGCTGACCGTGATCAGCCGCCCGACATGCACGCTGGTGTCCCGCGTCACGAAGCGCAGCGTCAGCCGCGGATCTTTCCGCTCGAGCAGCAGCGCCTTCGCATAGTTGGTCAGTTCGGCGATCGTCATGCGGGAATCGCTGAAGACCTCCTCAACGATGCCCTCCGACGCCGCGCCCCCGAGCCGAGCGCCCAGCGCCGCCTGCGCCGCGGGGTCGTCCTGTTCGACGCGGATGATGATGGGATCGCCGGCCGTGATCGGCCAGGTGAGGCCGCTGATCCCGGTCAGCCGTGGCTGCACCAGAATCGCCGCCCCATGCCGGACCTCGCTCGTCAAGGCGCCCACACCCGCCGCCGGAATGCCGGTCAACGTCGCGCCACTGATGCTGCCGTAGCGGATCGCGAGATTGCCGATCCGCGCCCAGCCGCCCGCGCTGCCCCCGTCCGCGAGAAACGCCGTCGTATCCGTCACCGGGATCGTGGTCGCGCCCGCCACCACGGTCTGCGATCCGCTGGCGACGACGCCGCTGGTATCGATCGTGGGCGCATTCGCGCCCAGGCTCGCATCCGTCGCCGTGTCCACATAGGGATCGGCGGGATTCGTCGCGAGCAGTTTGAGCTGCGATCCATTCGCGGCGGTCCGATAGAGCTTGCGCGTCGTAAAGCCCGCCGGCAGAGTTTGCAGATTCGAGATCCACGCCTGATTAAAACTGGCCACCGGCCCCATCTGATACGGCCGATTCTCGGCCAGCAGATCCGCATCGGTCATTTGCGCCGACGTATCGAGCCAGCCGCCGGCCGTCGACACCACGCCGGAAAAGAACGTCTCGCGATACCACGTGCTCCCACCGTCCACGGTGCGGAAAATGTCCGTAAAGTCAATGCGCGCGGGCGTACCAGACATCAGCCCCGCGTAGTAGTAGTACCCGCTCACGGGATCGCGCACCGCGGGCCCGACATAGATTTCGTACCGCCGATCATTCACGACGACATGCGGCGTGCCCGGGCCGAGGGCCAAGCCCCCATAGCCATACCCGAGCTGAATCGCCCAGGAATAATTCCCACCCGTTGTCTTGCCCTGGTAGTCGGCGTAATACCCGGGCCGCACGCTCGTCGCCAGCAGCGCTGGCGCCGTGCCCCCGATCGCCACGCTGGCCGTGGCACTCGGCAGCGTTTCCCCCGCGGCATTCGCAAACGTGATCGCGTACTGGTAGGTCCCCGCCGCCATCCCGGGGCCGCTCGCCGCCGTCACGAACGGCGGGCTCGTCGGGCTGATCGACACGCCAACAATGCTGCCCTTCCCGCCGCGCCCCTTGACGCCGGTATACGGAAACCGCTGCGTCCCGCTTTCGACGATGCCACCCTCCGTGCTGTACCAGCCGTCGTCGATCACGGGGAGTTCGGTGGCCCCGGGCGCCACGTCGACTACCGCCTGGCCGCCCCCACCCCGCGCAATCACCCGCGTCACGACTTGCGAGAGATCCTCCGAGAGCGACAGATCACTCGCGCCCTGCGGACTGGCATCGGTGATCGGCGCCGCATCCGGCGACTCGCTGAGAAAGACGTGCAGGTCGCCGCCGTAGTCGAGATACCAGTAGGCGCCGATGCGCTCGCACACCGCCGTCAGGCACGTCGCCGGCACCTCGTTGGTGAGCACGATCGCATCGACGATCGGCAGGCCGGGCACCACCGCGCGCGTCGTCACGCCCGGGCAGAACCGCGCGACGAGGTCGAGCACGATGCTGGACGCGCTCTGGTGGGTATACGACGCCAGCACCCGGCGCCGGTTCAGGAGCCAGGTCGGGTCGATGCACTGCAGGTCATAGGCGACGTTCTGCTTGAGCGACTCATACAGGACGGTGGTTTCGAGAATGTGCCCGCCAAAGAGTTGCAGGTCCGTGCTCTGGTCGCCGTGGTAGAGCGCGAACGAATGGCCGGCGACCGGCACGAAGTTGTGCACCCGCACGTGCGCCGTGTCGGGCTGGTCGTTCAGGACGTGCTCGACCGCGGCGCCTTCAATGCGGACGTTGCGGGAGCGGTCGACGCCGCCGATGATCACGGAGGTCAGCGGTTCGTAGTAGTTCAGCCGTGCGGCATTCAGCCGCATCACGTTCAGCCGGGCGCAGCCGTCGACGTGCGGATGCGACGGCACTAGAACCGCACCCCCTGCCGCCGCATCTCGGTCACCAGCGAGTTCGCGATGTTGCCGGCCTCGGTGCTATTGACGGTGACGTTTAGGGTGCTGCCGGTGCTGCTCATGGTCGGCAGCAACGTCTTTTGCTGGTTGCGGAAGTTGTACGGGTCGAGGCCGATCTGACTCCCGGTCGCGACCCCGGCCGCCTGGTAGGACTCGAACAGCGCCTTCCCCGCTTGCAACTTCTCAAAGAGGCTGTCGGTCTGGTGGACGGCGCTGGACATCGCCACCGACAGGCGCTCCACGGACGCCTTGGCGGCCTCCACGGGCGGCGGCACGGTCTGCCAGGCTTGCGCCATCTGCTGTGTCTCGGCCTCGTACGCCGCCGTTTCGGCCGCCATGCGCTTGGTGTCGGCGATGATGGCCTCCGCGGTCGGCGTGAACTTGGTCCCCAGACTCGCAAACTCCGACCCCAGGCCGGTCGTGATCTTCCCAATCGAGACCGTCGCGTTATACAGCTCGTTGAGTGCGGGCGGCGCCGTCTGCCCCAGCCGCCCATACGTCTCGATGGCGTCGCCCACGGCGGTGTTCAGCTTGGTCTGTTCGTCCTGCGTCATCTTCGTCAGGTTGCTGAGACCGCCCAGCGCCGCTTGCATCTCCTGCACTTTGGTGATGCTGTCGGTCCCGAACATCGACGCGCGCAGCTTCTCCTGCGCCGCCGCGGCGGCGTCCGCTTCTGCGGTGGACTTTGCCAGTACCGCGGCTTCGTCCTTCTTTCTGGCGAGGTAGTAGGTCAACGCGTCGGTATTAATGCCGTACTCGATGCCCAGTTGCTTCACCGTCGTCGTGTGGTTCGCCAGCGCCGCTTCCATCTTCGGCAGCGCGGCGCCGAATAGCCGCAACTGCCCCTCCCAGTACGCTTGACGTTCTGCCGCCGTCGTGATCGTTTTCTGGTGGTCTTTGACCCATTTCATATTGGCCGCGACCGCCTCGGTCACATCGGTAAAGGTCTGCCCGGTGCGCTGCAGCGCCAGATCGAGGATGGCTTGCTGGTTCGCCGCGACATCCGCCGCCTGGATCGCGGTTTGGACATTCTTGGTCCAGCCCAGCCAATCCGCCATCGCCTTCCCCAGCTCGATCCCCGTGAGCGTCACGCCCACCGCCACGCCGGCCGTGCCCAGCAGACCGAGCTGCGCGTAGGTCATCCCTGAGACTTTGCCCAATTCTTCGATCGCCGCAATCGGCTTGGACATGCTGACGCCCATCGCATTCGCGGTCGCATCGACAGCCTTTAAGCCAGTCGTGAGCTGCGACAGGCTGGCCTCTTTGCCGAACCCATCCACCACCTGACCCGTTTTGGCGAGCGTGACGCCGGTCTTTTTCGCTTCGCCTTCCATCACGCCGAGCGCGGCGCTGGCCTTATTCGCCTCGGTGACGAAGTCGGAGAAGTCGGCTTGGAGCGCACCAGTCAAGGCCATCGCTATTTCCTCGCGAGGTCGTCGGCCAGGATGGCGAACGTGGTTTCAGGCATGCTCAACACCGTGTCCCAACTCAGGCCGCTACGTTGGCAGATGGCAAGGGTGGTGCCGACGAGGCGTCGGAAGACTCGGTTTTTTTTAGCGCCTCGCCCGCGGCCTCGACCGTCGCGTGATGCGCTTCGATCGCGCGCTTCACCTCCAGCGCCGTCGCCTGGCGCAAGTTGTTCAGCGCGTCTTGCACCTCGTCGGGCGGCAGGCCACGCACCGGAATCCGCGCCCCGCCCGGGTCGGTCAGCGTCCAGTCGATCAGATACGCGATCACCGTCGCGTCCGTCGTCTTGAGCACGTCGCGCTTGAGTTCGCCGCCCTTCGACTCGGTGTACATGCGCGAGAGCATCGCGATGTACTGGCCGTGGTTCAGTTCGGCCCAGACGGTCAGGCTGCGCCCATTCGACAAGGGCAACGTCACTTCGCGCGGAATTACGATGTCCGACATTCAGCGTCCCTCCGGCGGGCCGAGACTCGCGGTCAAGGCGTCACCGTTCACCTGCAGCGTTTTGGGCAACACGGGAAAGCACCACAGCCCGGCGGGCTTGGCGAGGCGCGGCGCCTGGAAGATGAGCGGCAGCTGGCGAATGCGCAGCGTGTCGACCCGCGTCACGCGCGCCGACAGCGTCCAGTGGAAGTGCTCATCCCGGCTGACCGACCAGCGGCCTAAGACCGCCGCCTCGCCCGCGCCCCAGACAATCGCGCCGCGCTGCCCGCCAAACGTGACGGAATGGAACAGCCCCGGCACGGGTGCCCGTTACGCCGCGCGGGCGCGATCGCGGTCGCGGTCAGCCTGGAGCGTTTCCAGACGAGCCATCGCCGCCGCGGGCAGCGTCCACGGCCCGGCCGCCATGAACGTGCCCGACAGGGCCGGTGCGCCTTCGACATCCGTGTCGAGTTCGGCGTCCATGTAGGCCAAGCCGCTGAACTTGTGCGGGGTCGCCGCGCTGGGGTCGTTGCTGTGGGGAATCAGGTCGAGCGTCCCCGGCGAGGTCAGCGCCGTCGCTTCGATCAGCGACATGTCGTCGCTGTTCCAGAAGCCCGTCAGGCTACCGCTGACATCACGCATGCCTGGGATGTACACGCGATTCGTGTCTTGGAAACACGTCACGTTGATTTTTTCGGTCGCGAGCGAGAGCGTCCACGACTTGATCGAGACCAGGGCGGTCCCGGTCGCTCCACCCGTGGGATCCCATTTCACGAGGCCGTCACGTCCTGCGCGAATCATGATGTGTGTCCTTCCTTAGACACTCGGCGTGACTTGCACCCGATAGCGCCCGCCGTGATGCTGCCATCGGATCGACTTGTCAGAGGGATCGAGTTCGCCGGGGTCGCGGATGCGATCGACACGCACCGTCGAGAGCCACCCGTACCCCGGCACGGTGAGCGGCTGATCCGCGAGCAGCGCGTCAATCCGCGCGGCGGCCTGCGTCGCCGGCCCCATCGCGCTCGTCTGCACCACGGCCGCCACGGCATACGTGATGACTTCGATCGCGCGCCGCGCCGCCGCGGTCTCCGCAAAGACCGCCACGTCGGCGGTTTCGTCAATCGTCACCAGCGCAAACGCGGTCTTGCCTTGCGGCGCCAGGCCGAAATGCACGCCGCCCGGCAGCAGCGTCGCGAGCGTCGCATCGCCGGCCAGGTGCGTGATCACCGCCGTATCGACCGCGCTGGAATCAGCCACCGGACACCGTCAGTCCTTCCGCGCGCATGATGGCGGCAATCCGCGGGATCATCTGTTCGCGGGCTTTCATCACGCGCGGGACAAAGTTGTGCGCCGCCGGCATCCGGCCACGCCGCCCGCGTTTCTTCGTGGTCCGCGGCTTCGACCCGAATTCATAGGCCAGCGCGTACTTCGCCGTATTGGCAATCACGACACGTGCGGCATGCTTGCGCGGCTGTGATTTCACGACCATGCGGCTTGCCAGATAGCCGCTCCGTTGCCGGTACGACGCGCCAATCTCGGCCGCGACGGTCGTGCCCAGCGACACCAGCGCGGCCTGCGCCTGCGCGGCGAGAAACGATGGCAGCTGCTTGAACTTGCTCTGCTGCACCGTGACGCCGCCGAGCGTGAACTTGATCACAGCGCCTCCGCGACCACCAGCACCAGTTCGCGCCGCGCTTCCTCCGGGTCGCGCAGCCCGAGCACCTGGAACACCCGCGCCCCGCGGTCGGGGTCGGTGTAGGTCAGCCGCGTCTGTACCGTGACGCCGGGGTGATACGGCAGCGTGACGGCATGCGTGCCGCTGGCGACGAGGGTATCGGCCGTGAGCCGTTCCATATCGGCACTGGCGAGCGCGTCGAGATGCACCCACATCGTGGGCGGGTCGAGCGCCGCCCAGGTCTCCGTGAACCCGCCCGCGCCGTCGGGCACCGGAGCGCCGGGGTTCTCCAGCGTGACGAGCTTGTCCATGCGGCCGACGGCCATCATGCGAGCACCGGATCGGTAAACCGCCGCAGTAGCCCCAGCGCCAGCCGCGGCAGGTCGGCGCCGTCGTCACGGACGGGACTGGTGTCGTCGGCGTCATCGCCGTGGAACCGCCACAACTCGGCCAGCACGACCAAGACCGCTTGCTGCGCCCGGGCTGGCGTGTCGTCCGGCGTCGTCCAGCCGAGCGCTGCCGTCTTGCCGGGTTCGTTCCGGCTGACGTAGTCCAGGACGTGATCCTCCGCCGCGGCAAGGTACTGATCGAAGGCCCGCTCCATGGGGTGCCCGTCAGGCACCGTTAAACCGATGTGGAGCTTCGCCACGGCGCGATCGACGAGGCTCACAGGGTTCCCTTCACCTGGAGTCGCCAGCCGCTCTCCGGGGCGCCTGGGCGCCCGGGTGCGGCCGTCTCGCACACCCACAGCCCGTTCTGCTGCACCTGGTCGCCGGGCTGGTAGGTGCGGTCGGCCTTGTAGGCGCCGCAGAACTGCGGGATGGCAAACCGCAAGGTGGACAGGGTCTTGACTTCGTCGCCGCGCACCGCTTGCAGCGTGACGACGCGGGGATCGGCCGGGTCTTGCACGGCGCGCAACTGGTCGAGCCCGAGCCCATCCGCGCCGTTGGTGCCGTTCGCCCCGTCAGCGCCGGCCGGCCCCGGCGGGCCGGGCACCGCGGCGCGGGTCTCCAACACGGCGATCCGCTCGCGCAGCGGGGCCAAGGCCGCTTTGACGGTGAGCGCCACGATGTCAGCCACGGCCGCGGTGTTAGCCATGCAAGACCCCGCCTTCCTCAAGTGCCTTCGCCAGGATCCCGGTGAACGCGTCCAGTTCCAGGTCGTCGTCGTCATCGGCGTCATCGGCGGGCGCCGCGGCCGGCGGCACGGCGGGCAGCTCGCGCGGGCCGCTCAATTGGGCCAGCGGCCAGTTCTGCTGCTGCATGTACACGTGGTTCCCACCCGGCACCCCGCCGAGCCCGAAGTACTTGAACCGCGCTTCATCCGGGGAGAGCACGCCGCCGGTCACGGCGTCGGTCGCGGCTTTGGTGCGCGTCGCCGTGTCCATCCACAGCAGATCGTCCACATCGAATTCCGTCCCGTAGGTGACGCCGGGGACCGACGTGAGCCCGAGCCCGTCGTCGAGCGCCAACTCGAGCGACACGATGTGCGACTGCAAGCACTGGCTGTAGAACTGCTGCACCAGCGGCTCGTTGTTCGCGTACGGCACGGGCGCCGAATTGACCAGCGACACCGGCACATGGAAACAACTGCAGATCGTTTCCGTGGTCATCTTGAGCTGTTCGATCAGCTGCGCATCGACCGCGTTGACGGTCGTCGGCTGATACGTCATGCCGTCGGTCAGCAGGCCCACCGAGCCGGAATTGGCGCCGGCAAAGTTCTCCTGCCACTGCGCTTTGATGCGATCCGCGGCCTCCTTGGTGATGGCGGCCGGCACCGTGATCACGCCACCTGGGGACGAGCGATTCGCAAAGAACGTCGCGCTGGTGTCGAGAATCTTGAGTCCCTGCGTCGCCGCCAGCGCCGCCGCGGCGATCGGACTGAGGCCCACCAGCGGATGCGCCAACGGGGTCAGCTTGTCGTGGATGATCTCGGACGCGGGGACCGCAACGCCCTCGGACGGAATGCCCGCCAGGTCATTGGGGCGCAGCTGGTAGTAGACGGCGCCATCCGGCGCGACCAGCACCGTCACATGCTGGGGGTCGAGAATATCCAGCGCCACCACGACGCCGCGCGCATCGCGCGACTTGAGCACGTAGGTGTTGCCCCACTGCAACTTCGACGCGACCCAATACTCAATGAATTCGTTACTGAGCTGGTAGCGATTCGGCCGCCGCAACACCGGGGAAAACGCCGGGCTCGACGCCTCCACCCAGATCCCCTGGTCGGTCAACTGCACCAGCCGGAGCCGCATCTTGCCGAGCGATTGCGCGATCAGCGTCACGCAGCTGTAGACGGTGGGATTGGTGATCGCGACCCGCGGCGCCAGGATTTCCGCATTCTGCTGCCAGGCGCCCGTGAACGGTTCGCGGACCACGCTGAACCAGCTGTTCGGCCCGCCCACGGCGACGCCCGCCGGGACCGTGGAGGATCCCGCCGGGCGTCGCGTCAGCTCGTAGCCAAACAACCGCATCCGTTACGCCTTCGCGCCGCGGGTCGGCGAGTCCGCGGCCATCACGCCGCCGGTCGGCGCCGGCCAGGCGGTCGCCGTCAGGTACTTCACCGCGTTCGTCCCCACACGGAGCCAGTTCGCGAACCGCTCCGCGCGCAGGCCGACCGTGTTGGTCTGCCACAGCGAGACGTACACGGTCGTCGCATCGGCGGGCGAGGCCGGCGCGCTGTCCATCTGCAGCGACGCCTCGGTGCTCGCGTCAATGGTCACGCCGCCGTCATCCGCGTAGAGAATCAGATCCGGCTGCAGCGCCACGACGTTCGTCCCGGCGACGGTGCTGGTGATGAACGTGAGCCCGCGATAGCTGCCGCCGCTGATCCCGACGCCGGGGAATTCCGGCGAGCCGTCGAGGTTCGTCCGGAACGACAGCGAGAGCGCGTTACTTGGGGACATCACGAACGTGACGCCGGCCGGCGAAATCCCCGCGGCGACGAAGTGATTGATCAGCCCCATGATGTCGGCCATCGGGTTCGTGGTCGCGGCGGCCGTCGCCGCGCCGTTGGTGATGCTGGCCGGGTTCACGCCCGCGACCGCGGCGACCGCGGGATCGAGAAATTGCGAATCGAGAAACGCGGCGATGCCCGCGACCATATCGCGCCGGACGAGATCCTCGGCCTTCGGATTCGACAGCCGGATCAACTCCTGCGTCAGCACCACGATCCCGGCGACCTTGGTGATCCCCAGGCTCTGCGAACTGAACGCGAGCTTCGTCACCGGCTTCGGCTTGCTCTCGCCGACCCACCCGTAGGTACCACCAGCGGTCTGGGTCGGCACTTTCGTATTGAACGGGACTTGCCGGAGGCCGGGAATCTTGTCGATCACCGTGGCCGCCCGCAACAGCTCGATAAATTCGCTGGAAATGTTTTGATTGACCAGCGGGGCGGCCCACGTCGCATCGGTCACCGTGCCCGGCGCGACCGCGGCCTTGAGCGCCAGCGCCACTTCGGGCGTGCTGTCATCCCACCGCTTCGCGTACTCCGCGGCCTCGTAGTTGTTCCCCTTGCAGATCAACTTGGCGCAGGCGAGCCGCACGAACGCGGTCCCCTTGGGGACGGTCGGCCGGACTTGCACGAACGGCCGCACGGGCGCGGCGATCGGGGTCGCCTGCGTCAGATTCAACGCGTCCATTTCGCGCAGCCGTGCCAGGTGCGTGTCCAGCGCCTTGACCTTGGCGGCATGGCTGTCGTACTTCGCGGACTGGTCGGCGTCGAGCGTGCTGCCATCGGCGGGCGCGGCCATCAGGTCGGCCATCGTGGCGAGCGCGGTCTGTTTCGTGGCTTCGTGCGCGGCAATCTGTTCGGAATAGGTCTGCTGCATGATGCGTCTCGGAAGTACGCCCGCATCGCCGGGCAGGGTGTGGCCGATCGCGGCCGATTTGATGTTCGTGATCGTGGCGGCGACGTTCATGGGGATCGTGACGGCGCTGCATTCGGCCCACATCCACCGCTTGATATGCGCGCCGCCCGACTTGAGCGGCACCGCTTCGAGCGGCCGGAACCCAATCGAGAGCCCGCGCACCAGCCGCGCCTTGACGGACTGCCACGCTTCATCCAACCGATCGCGCAGCGTGCCCGCCTCGGTCACCTGGGCAAATTTTGCGGTGATGTGAATCCCGTCGGGCATGACGCGCGCCGCGGTGACTTCGCCCACCGGGCGCCCCTGGTCGTGTTGCCACAGCAGCGGCATCGGCAGCGCAAACACGGCGCCGGCCGGCTCGACGATGTCCCCGGATCGGTCGGCGGCCGGCGTCGTGGCGAAGCCTTCGATGATGCGAGCCTCCGCATCGACGGACTTGATTTCGAGCAGCGCGCAGGCCCGATCCATGAGTGCCGCGTAGGATGCAGCACACTTTGGGGAATCCGTGAGAAAAGAGTTTTTTTCAGGAGTCGATGAAGGCCCGACGGATCACCAGCCGGCGCACATGTTCCGGCACCGTGCAGCGTGCCATCGTGGCTTGTTTGTAGAGCCGATCGTACTGCGTTGCCGGCAGCCGGATCGTCACCGACACCGACGCCCGGCCGGGTTCCAGGGGCCGACGCCCGCCGGGCTTCGGCGGTTTCACGGCGCCCCCAGCCACATCACCTCAAACGTCGGGGTCGGCGGCGTCGGCGCCTGCCGATCGCGCCGGTCGATCGCCAGGATGAGCGCAACCACCAGATCGATCCGATCCGTCGACAGCGCCTTCGACGGCTTCAGGTTCCCCGCCGCATCGGTCTCCACCGCGACCCGGTTGACATGTTCCCGCAGTACCGGATGGCCGTCATGCCGCAGCGTGCGCGAGAGCACCGCCGTCTCCAGCGACTTGGTCGGCGCCGACAACGCCGCGAACCCCTGCCGAATCGGCACGCACACGAAGCCGTCCTGGGTCGAGAGCCGCTGGATCAAGTCGGTCGCATTCCAGGGGTCATAGGCGACTTCGCGTACCTCGCTGTCGACCGACCACGCGCGCAACTCCGCCCGCACGCGCTCGTAGTCGATCACGTTCCCCGGCGTGACGTGAATCCAGCCGCGGCGCTGCCATTCGTCATACGGCAACCGCTCCCGCGTCACCCGATCGCGCAGCTTGGCCTCCGGCACGAAGCACGCGACCCGCACATCGAACCCCAGCCCGTCGGCATCGGGATAGACGCCCACCAGCGCCGTCGTATCGGTGGTCGACGACAAGTCGAGCCCGACATAACACGGGCGCCCGGTGTAAACCGGCGTCGGGCCGACGCACGCTTCCCACGCCGCCAGCGCAATCCACCGCGAGGCTTGCTCCGTCCACTGATTCAGATACAGCCGTCGAAAGCTGTTTTCCTGCGCGGGGATTTCCTGCGCCCGCTGGCACATGATGCGCATCTCTTCGAGCGAACGGAAATCTCCGAGCGCGGGATTCGCGACGCGCCAGGTCTTCTCCTTGCGCCAGTCGGCCTCGGCCGGCGCCTCGTAAATCACCGGCAGAAACGTCGGGTCGATCGACGGGTCGGCCAGGACGCGCTTCCCATGCGCATACAGCTCGTAGAGAATCGACTGCCGGTCGAACCCCGCCGTCGAAATGGCCATCATCAACGGCTGCGCCCGCGTGCTCTGACTCGTCGCGAGCACGTCCCACAACTCCCGCGTCGGTGCCGCATGCAACTCGTCGTAAATCACCACACTCGCGTTAAAGCCGTGTTTCGAGTACGCCTCCGCACTGATGGCCCGGTAGATGCTCCCGCTGGCCGGATGGACGATGCGTTTCTGGGAATCCACGATCTGGACTTGGGACTCCAATTTCGGATCGTTGCGGATCATCTGCGCCGCGACATGGAACACCAGCGCGGCCTGGTCGCGGTCGGCCGCCGCGCTGTACACCTCGCCGCCGACTTCCCCATCGTGCAGCAGGAAGTAGACGGCCAGCGCCGCCGCCAGCTCCGTCTTCCCGTTCTTCCGCGGCAGCATCAGCAGGCACGTCCGGTATTGCCGCGTCCGGTCCCGGCGCTGCTTGAACAGCCGCCGCACAATCCGCGTCTGCCACCGTCGCAGCTGAAATGTTTGCCGCGCGTGCGGCCCTTTTGTATGCGTGAGCGCGTTGATGTACGCAATCGCGCGGTCGGCCTGGCGCGGATGAATCGTCGGGGGTAAGAGCGCGGTCGGCGTCAGATCGTCGGGGAGTGGCCCCATGCGATCGGGGCGGTACGTCCCCCGTGCGACATGGTACGCAACGGGTTTCGCGTGGGGTCCAGAACGCCCAGGTTTACCGGCCATCGGCAAGATCGGGCCGAAATTCGCGGAAGACTGGGAGAGGGTTTGGGCATCGATCGTGCCTATACATCGGTCATGCCCCCGGTTTGAGCGGATGATACGACTCGAACGATTCGTGTTTCCATTTCATCATTCGCGTGCGCCAGCGTTCGCGCGCCATCACAAAATGCGCAGTCGTTTCGTATCGACACTCCGCGATCAACACATCGCGCGGCGACTCGATCCGGTAGACGTGCCACCACGTCGGACGCGTGACGCCAGGCAATGGCGGATAGTCCACGAAGGGATCGTCCGGTTTCGGACGAACGGCCGCGACTTCATCGACCACGAGCCGCGGGCGATTGAGCGCCGCCCGTGCCCCCTGCCGTTGCGACAGCTTGGCCCGCCAGGTGGGCGGCATCCCCCCCCCTCTTCCGGCGCCTATGCCCCCGCCCGCGTCTTGCGGGTATGGCACCCCCGACATAACCCCTGAAGATTTCCTGGATTCCAGAACCACTCCGGGTCGCCCTGATGCGGGATGACATGGTCGATGTCGATCGCCTCGACCAACTGCCCACGCTGCTGACACTGCACGCACCACGGATTCTCACGCAACACTTGCGCACGTAAGCCCCACTCCGGGTGCACCCACTTGGTCAGGTGGTACCACTTGCGCACCTCCCGATTCGTGCGTCGGTGTTCCTTCTCGAGCGCCTTGCCGCGGGCATGGATGGGACAGGGCACACGCTCAGGGCAGCCGGGCTGTGAGCACGGGTACGCTGGGGCCATCGGCATTAGCACAGCTCCAGCAGCGGGCGCACGTCCTCGCCACACTGCAGCACACACGTGGCCCGATGCTTCGCTGGCAGGCGCAACACCAGGCCGCAGTAGTAGCACCTCACACCAGCAGCCCGAAGTAGCGCAGGGCCAGCAGCACCACGAACACCACGGCGACGAGGTCGACGATGCGCACGACCGGCGCCGGATGCGAGGCCAGCATGGTCCGCACGATGTACCAAATCAGCACCACCAGCAGGATCGACACGAGAAACGGGATCATGACTCGGCCTCATCACCATCTCCGAATAAGCGCCGCCAAATGAGCGCGAGCTTTTTCGGGTCGGGCGGATTGCTCGACATGTCGGGCGGCGTCGCGTGCCCAGGCTTCACCGCCACGTCGATGTCGCCCTTACAGCGCAACGACGGCCCTTCCACGACCACGATCGGCAGGTTGATCGGTCCGTGCGCATGGAGCCCGTTCGCCACGAAGTCGTCCATCTCTTGGCCCATGTCCGCACTGACTTCCTCAAGCGCCGCCAGGCGGGCATCGGTCGCGGTCATCCACGCCTTGAGCGCGTCCACGTCGCCGCTCTCGGGGGGCGGCGCCTCGCCATCGGCACTGGTGACGGGGGCGTATTCGTGGCCGGCCACCCAGTACCAGCTCCACACCAGGCCGCTACTCTGCGGCGTGACGGTTTTCTTGCTGGTGCTGTAGGTCAGCGCCGCATCGTCGAGATACTGCAAGCAGCGGGTGTAGTAGCCGAGATCATCGGGCACGTCCGTCGGCAGGAAGATCCGCCCCTTCGGCCCGGATGAATACTGCTGCGTCAAGCCCCAGAACGGCGCATCGGGGTATTGGCGCTCGCCGGGGCCGACGCCGGGCGGAATCACGAGCTGGTGCCCTTGCCAGGGATAGGCGCGCTCCATCACGGCCTCCCAGTCCGTCGCCGGGTCGCCGTACGTGCGGCCGATCAGGGTGTAGAAGTACTCTTGAAATTCTTCCTCGGTCTGCGGGCAGCGGGTCAGGTCGTAGGCCATATGGATTCTCACTCTACCTCCGGCTCGATGCACTCGACCGGAATCATGCACTCCTCGAAATTCACGACGTTGGCGTTCTTCACAATCTCCAACGCTTCACTTCGCGCATACCGACCCGCGCGCAACACGTCGCGCACATACCCGCGATGGTCTGGCGCCCACCACGCGTTGTGCTCAATCGACCAGATGACAAACCACTTGATCACCGTTTCCCTCGCGCGGCCTCGACCCGTTCGCGGCTTTCCGTGCACGTCGTCCAGTGCACCGCGCGCTGGTCAATCACCGTCACGAACGTCCCGTCCTGGCGCTCATACACCCGGTCGATCGCCAGCGGCAGGTCGACGGGAATCTTCGCGCCCTTGCCCGTGGTCGTCACCCATTCGATCGGCGCCTTGCACGTCGGCGCCCGACAGGTGCCGTAGGCCGGCGGGCTGGAGCGGATGACCGAGAGCGATTCCCATTTCTGCGACATAGTGACCTACCTCGTCACGCTTGCGTGCTTGCGTTCCAACTCCTCGATCCGCACCAGCATCGCCCCACACGCATCGGCGGTCGCCCAGCCGACCTGTTCCAATAGGTCGACGCGGCCAGCGAGGTTGTCCACTTGCGCCTCGAGCAGGTTGACGCGATCTTCCAACCGGCTCAGGGTGAGCTTCTCCAGTGCGGTCATGCGCGCCTCCGAATATCCGCGAGATGAACCGCGTCGTACGCCTTCCGTACGAGATCGGCGTCGTAGGCCAAGCCACGCTGCGCACACAGCAGCTTGAAGTGTTCGCCGACGGTGCTCACGCTCAGGTCGCGGTCGACGATCGCCGCGTACCCGAACGCTTCCCGCATGACGACGCAGGCCAAGGCAAACGACGGGGGTTCGGGCTCTGGCATTTGGGGTCTCGCGAACGCGAGCCGGCGCGGAGCGTCGGTGCTTGTACTCTTCAAAGGGACACGAAGTGTCCCTGTACCTGGTACCTGGTACGTACCGCGCGCGCGCACGGGGGCTCTAGTGGAGTCCACTGGGGAGTCTCCGCGGGACAGATGCGAGCTTCGCCCATTGGCGGACGCCCGTTGCTCGGCTTTCTTCTCACGCCATTTCGCCCGGATCTCTTTGACCGCGGAGGCTTTCTTGTTGTAGTGGAAGTAGTCGTGAATCTGATAGCCGCCCCGGACCTTTCGCCAGAGTCCTACCCGACGCGAACACAGCACGTTCGCAACCGCTTGTGGTGTCAAAACGAGGCCACAAGTCTGCACGAACTCGTCGGGAATAAAGCCGTCGGTCAGGTGCTCCCGCGCAAATCCAAGGCCCGCGACATACAACCAGAACGCCCGCAGCGCGCCGAATTCGCCAGGGAGTAACCCGCCGGCAACGAGGATCTTGGGATGGGTCAATAATCGGCTCTCAATGTGAATCTCGGTCACGTTACTTGGGCCTCCACACAACAGCCAATCGCCCTGATCTGGTTCGGACTTTCTGCCCGCTATCCTCAATCTGCTCGCGCAACACCAGCCCGCGCAGTCGCGCACTCACGGTCTGATGCGAGAGCCCCGTCGCCACCTCGATCGCATCGCAGCTCCGCGGGCGCTTCGTGACGACGGACAGCACCAGCGCCTCGAGGCGACTGAGTTCCGTATCGCAGATGGTCGCCGCCGCGGCCGCACTGGTCGCCGACTGCCGCTCGAAGGGCACGTCCCCTTGTGAGCCATAGAGCGCGGCCTCGACGCGGCCCTGGCGCCCATCGCACACCCATTGATGGTTCGGCCCGGTATCGTCGCCGCCGCAAAAAAGACAGCGGTTCATTCAGGCTCTCCGTAGCGCAGGAACCCCGGATCGGTCGTCGTCACGCCTAAGCACGACTTCGCGAACGTGCGCACGGCCGTGACGAACTGCTCAAACTCGTCGGGCGTGAGCCTAGACGTGTGCTGCACCTCGCGCACGACCGTGCGCACGTCGCCGTCCGGCCAATTCGAGAGCTTGCGGAGTCGCGGCTTCGGCAGAAACCATTGCGTCATCAGGTCATGCACGTCGGTGACGTTGCGCCCGGTGGCCTTCGCGATCTCCTTGTAGACGACACCAAAGAGATACCGATTCATCGCCGCGCTGCGCGTCTTGGTGCGCATCAGAACGGCATCTCCTCCGGCGGCGCCGGCTTGCCGACGGCCCGCGCCCGTTCCTTGAGCGCGTCAAATTCGTCCCGGTACTTGGCGTGGGCGTGTTCCTTCAAGTCGCGGCCTGATTTCTGCCACGCCTCAAGCAGCGCGTCAATCCCGTCCTCGGCGACCAGCGCGAGCCCGGCCCACCACGAATCGAACTTGACCGGGGCGGTCGACTTGGGCGGCTTGGCGGCCTTCGGCGGGGTGACAGGGTAGGTCCCGGGCGCCGGCGCGTTGCGCGGTTCGGCCGCTTCGCCGTCGTCGTCCTCCGGCGCGATGCCCACCATCGCCGCGAGGCCGTATCTTCGGCCGTAGGTGATTGCCGAGCCGACGGCCTGCGGGGTGTTCTGGCCGGCGGTCAGCGTCAGGTCTTCGGCGATCCACTCGCCCGAGCTGTGGAGCAGCAGCGTCGTCACGGTGACGTGCGGCCCCTCGGCGCGGGTCGGCTGCAGATGCGCAATGC
>Ga0105347_1000326_pt1 | contig 23534 bp, 22 predicted proteins | sample EasRivMeERMLT890_FD_89677 | JGI IMG/M metagenome (GOLD analysis project Ga0105347, IMG submission 89677) | Soil microbial communities from meander-bound floodplain in the East River, Colorado, USA - East River MetaG ERMLT890 | ecosystem: Environmental > Terrestrial > Soil > Floodplain | place... | reverse complement strand
TAGCCCAGGGCTTCGGCGGCGTCCCTGAGTATAAGCTGCACTTCCTCGACTCCGCCGATTATCTCGAAGTCTGTGGCGCGGCTGGCGAGGTTGTTTTCCAGGTCGATCACGGCGTGGCAGAGCTCTTTGGCGAGGGGTTCATCCACCTCGCGAAGGGGTGGATCGACGCTGTGCGTGAAGTTGTGGACCGGGCCGTAGAAGGCGGCTTCGGCCCCCTGGCGGTCGCCCTGTTCGAGGAAGACGAGGACACGCGTCAAGCCCTCGTCCTTCTCGGCGAAGGCCTCGCCGTCGACGATGCTGGTGCCGAGGGGTGGGAGGGCTTCGTCACAGGCGCCGGCCTCGGAGCCACCGAAGGCACCAGTGGCGACGAAATAGCCGCCGACGAAGACGAGCACGAGGAGGCCGATGCCGGCGCCCCACACCCAGTCCGGCAAGCGCTCCTGCGAGGCGGCGCGGCGGCGGCGCGCGAAGTAGGTTCTGTTATCGAGAGACTGCAGGTGTTTCATCCGTTCCGAACTCCGACTTGAGGAAATTGACGAGGTGCCATCGTTCGTCCTCCGTTAGCTGCGTGCCAAAGGCTGGCATGATCTCGCCGAGACCATTAGTGATGACGAGGAAGAAGAAATCGTCCTGGTGATAGGGGACATGCTGGCGGAAGTCCGCGGGCCTCACGGGCAGGGACTCGGCCTGTGGGCCATCGCCGCGGCCGTCGTCGCCGTGGCACGTGGCGCAGTTCTGGGTGTAGAGCGAACGGCCAATGGCGATCGATTCGGGGGACGATGCAATTGGGTTGCCGGTGCCCTCGGCGTCGTCGTCCGGCAGGAGGCTGATGGCGAGGAGGCCCACACCGATGACGGTGGCGGAGGCGGTGCCGATCCGGAGCAGGCGCGGGGACCAGTCCGCGAGTCCGGGCCATTCGGCGAGCCAGACGGCGGCGATGAGGGCGAGGACGACGAGGACGACGGCAGCGATGGTCAGCCAGGTACCGGTCGCGAGGGGGAAGGCAAACTGGCCGCCGCTCGTGAAGTCGGCGGATTCCACAGGAACTGGGAAAGTGGCGGAAACGTCGTCGATGTCGGCGCGCCGGACGTCGACGTTGATTGTCCAGTTGCCGTCGGAACTAAGGAAGGGGCCGACGGCACGGTAGGCGTTGACGCCTGCCGGCTCCATTTCCACCTGGGAGACACCGACGCCCTCGTCCGGAGAGAGGAAGCGCAGGCGGACGCGGAGGACTTCGCCGATGTCGCCTCCGACCTGGGGGAAGAGGAAGACGCGGAAGGAGTTCTGACCCTCGGTGTTTGGGGAGACCGTTAGGTTGACCAGGACGTCGCCGGCGGGCTGGATCTCCTCGAAGCCGATTACCGCCTGTCCGGTGTCGGCCTCCGCCTGCACACTCTCGTTGTAGCGCGGCGTGGGCTGCAGGATCAGCACGGCAGCGGCGAGCAGGACTGCTGCCGCAAGTCCGACCTCGACTTTGACGGAAGTGGCGAGGCGGCGCTGAGTGTCGTTCGTTGGGAGATCGTCCTCGATGTCGTCGAGGAGGCGCGGTCGCAAGTAGAACGCGTTCAGGCCGGCGACAGCGAGGAGGAAGGCCATGACGGCGAGTTTGATGAGCAGAGCGCGGCCGTAAGCGGTATCGAAGAGGGCATCGACGTTTGGTAGCTGGGTGAGACTGTTCAGCACGCCGGTGGCGAGGAGGACGATGACGCTGGTGGCGGCGATGGTGGAGAAGCGGGTGATGTGGCCGATGATGAGTTGCGAGTTGGGAGTTGGGAGTTGGGAGTTGGACAGGCGGCGGAGGTTGAGCAGGAAGAGGACGAGCATCGCCAGCATGCCGACCCAGACGGAAGCGGCTACGAGGTGCAGGAAGTCGGCGCCCACGGCCCAGAAGGAGCCGGCGACGGCGTTTCCGTGGCTGACGAGAGCGACCAGTAGCTGGTAGACGACGATGCCGAGGAGCGCAAGCGAGGCCGCTGCGAGGGCGGCGGTAGGTCTGTCGCGGCGCGCGCTGACGAAGGCGACTGCCAGCGTGGCCACGATCCCCGCGAGCATCACCTGGCGCTGGATCCAGCGCTGGCCCCAGTCGTTCTTAAGGACGTCGCCGACGTACTCGAAGCCGCCGAGTTGGTCGGCCTGCAGGAGGAGTTCGGCGGCACCCGTGAGGGCGAGAACGGCAACAGCGGGCCAGGCGAGCAGGCGGAGGTGGCGCCGGGTGGTCGCACGGGACTCGTCGCGGGCTTCAGCGGTGAGCGAGTTAGTGGCAGGGCGATTCACTAAGAGGGTGAAGGCGAGGGCGCCGAGCAAGGCCGCCGCGGCGAGGAGTTGAGCCCACTTGACGAAGATGTTCTGGGGTTGCGAACTGACACTCCCGCCGCCGCCGGCTTCGAAGCGCGGGCCGGAGGGTTGGCTGCCGTCCTCGTTGAGGACGGTGAAAGGAAACGAGCCCTTGAAGAGGTGGCCATCCACCGAGGAGAGCGTCTCCCAGATGACGGTGTAGAAGCCGGGGCCAAGGTCCTCGGCGAGGCCGATCGACATTTCCTCGGCGGCCGGACCGAAGACGATCTCGCCGTTGTCCACGGTCTCGCCAGTGCCATCGACAACTTCGATGCTGGAGAGGCGTTCATCGAGGGCTTCGCTGTAGAAGGTGATGACCTGGTCCGGGGGGATCGCCAGTTCCGCGTTTACGGGCGGATCGGAACGGACGAGGATGGCGTGGGCTTCGGCGGGGCGTGGTTCGGCCGTGAAGATGAGTGCGCCAAATGCGAGGAACGCGGCTGCGATCAGTCCGATTGGCAAAGCGGGGAATCGGGCGCTCATTCGGCGATCCCCAGGCTGACCGCCGCGTCTTCCAGGATCTCGGCGGTTGTTAGTGACTCGGCGGAGATGATCGCGGGATCTCCCGCACCGGCGAATTCGCGCTCAAGGGCGAGGACGCTGTGGCAGAGATCAAGCGCGAGGTCCATATCGGCCTGCCGGAGAGGGCCATCGATGTCGTGGGTGAGGTTGTGGGCATCTCCCCCGAAGGTGGCGCGGAGATCCTCGATCGGCACTGTTCCGGCGTCGCGGGCGACGTCGCGATACGTCTGAGCGACGGTGGCGATTCGTTCGGCGGTGAGCGGGTTCGTGGTCACGGCGCCAACGGGGTTTGAGCAGATATCGAAGGTGGGCGAGGTGGATGGGGATGAAGCAGCGATCAAGGGTCGCGCGTCGTTGAGCATGGCTGCGATAGCGCGCGTCTCGCGTTCGATGACGGCCGCGTCAAGCGTGCCCGCCATCTGGCTCTCGAGGACGATGACGCGGCGGCAGAGGTCGCGCGCAGCCTCCGGATTCACGGCCCGAAGCGGAGCGTTGATGTCGTGCGTCAGATTGTGCGCGTCGTTGGAAAAGAACAGCGCCTGGACTTCGTCGATCCGGCCATTCGCAGCCGCGTCAGCCATTTCCAGCATGCCCTCCGAACCCTTGAGGATGCGGACGTCGGTCACTTCCTGGCCGGTGAGCGGCGCGACGGCTTTGTCGCAGCTTGCGGCGCTGGCAGAGTTGTCGTTGTTGCCCCCGCCGAAGAGGCTGGATCCCAGGAAGAGCGCAGCGGAAAAGAGGGCAGCGCCGGCGAAGCGGGGGAGCGAGGCTCGGGTCCACGCCGACAGCCATTCACGGCTGAACCGGCTTTGACCTTCGGGAATTGCCCCGAACGCGAAGCTGAGCGCGAAGACGAGGAAGAAGATGACGATGACGGACGTGAGAGCCGTGGCCGTGCTGGCGCCGCCGACGTGCAGAGCAATCATTGGGCTGCGGGAGTGGCCGTGCCTCCCGGCTCCCAGAGGTCGTCCAGCCACGCGCCGCGGTTGCACCAACCGATGAAGTAGGCGTCGAGATACGGGTCGACCTCAGCGCCGGGGTTCTGGCGCGGATCGGCCGTGATGGCACGCTCGTTCGAGCCGTCGGCGTTGAGCAGGAAGATGCCGAACTGGTGGAGCGCCCCCCAGTCCAACGACACACCGGGGACTGCGACAGAGCCCGTGTAGGCGATGGTGTCGCCGTCCGGGGAGTATTGTGCGCCCCGTTTGAAGATCTCGGAGTCTGTGACGGCAGTGTGATCGCCAGAATCGGCGGAGATTTCGTAGAGCTGGAAGCCGTCGGGGCTGCCGCCGGAGACAAGGACAACGTCGCCAGCGGGGGACCAATCTGGGTCGTACCACTGGAAGTCACCGGCGGGCGCGATCTCTTCGGGTTCTCCACCCTGAGTGGACACGGCCATGAGGCGGGACGCCCCGTCTTCAATCGTTTGGAGATTAAACGCGATCCTCGCGCCGTCTGGAGAGAAGGTCGTGGAACCGGCAAAGCCGTCGCCGGAGGTGAGTAGCGTTTCCTCGCCCGACTCCAGATCGAGCTGCGTGATCTTGTGGACCTGGGCCTGGCCGTCGTAGTCGGCGATGGCGATTTGCTGGCCGTCCGGGGACCAGGCGAATCCCTGGGTGGTCGAGGGAACAGGCAAGGGATCCGAAGGTGCGTCGCTACCACGGATGTCGAGAATCCGGTCGATGGTGTCGTATTCCTGGCGGAGGTAAGCGATCTTTGAACCATCGTCAGCGCATTGGGCGGCGATCACGATTTCGGAGTTGAAGTCGATCTCCTGGCGGTAGGTCTCGCCAGATTCCAGGTCCTGGGCGATGAGAGCGCCGGACGCCTCCCGGTAGAGAAGGAAGGCGTCCGGCGGTCCTGATTGCGTTGGTGAGGGCGTGGACGAGCCTCCGCTATCACACGCGGCGGAACCGGCGAGTATCGCCGAAGCGGCCAGCGGCAAGAGGAGCGCCCTCACGCCGATGAGCGCCTCCCGAGGAAAAGTCCTGCTCCGCCTGCCAGGCCGGCAGCAGCGATCAGACCAACTACGAAGATCGCAGGATCGATGCCGCCGGATTCGTCATCATCGTCCTCGTTCGGGTCGGGAGTGGGCGCAGACGTCGATGTGCCGTCGTCCGGGTCGGGCGTCGCCGGGGGTGGTGTCTCGCCAGGCCCAGCACCGATGAAGAAATGGAAGGCGCCCTGCGCTTCTTCGCCGTCTTCGTCGGAGAGGGTGTGCCATATGACGGTGTAGCGGCCCTCCGGCAACTCCGGCGGGAGATCGACGAACATGCGGGTGCGGTCGGCGTCGTCGAGCGTTGCGCCGAGGTCCACCTGGTCGCCCGACTCGTTCGTGACGATCATCGTGGGGAGGCCGCCGCCGCGCGCCACTTCCTGGCTGAAGAAGACTTCGACGAGAAGCGGCGGTTCGGCGACGACCTCCCCGTCAGCCGGCGTAGAGCTTTCGTAATTGGCGTGGGCGAAGGCGATACTGGCGGAATCGGCCCAGGCAAGGGCGATGAGGAGGGCCAGTGCCGCGGCGACCACCCCCCTTATCGTTGTTTCGCTACTGCGTCGCCTCAGGTGATTCCTCCTCACCTTCGTCGTCTTCGGTTGCTTCAGGGGATTCTTCGGCGTCGTCGTCGGTGGCTTCGGGAGACTTCTCTGTATCGTCATCTTCTGTCGCCTCGGGCGATCCCTCAGCTTCGTTGTCGTGGCCGTCCTCTTCGGCGTGTTCTTCGCCGCCGATCCAGGGCCAGGCATCGTGCTCCAGATCGTGGTAGGCATCGTGTGTGTCAGTTGCGAGGCCCTTGGAGGCCTGGAGGTCGTCGGCCTCCATCGCGGCGATGAAGTCTTCCATGGTTGTGTTCAGGGTCTCCGCCAGTTCAGCCAGTTCTTCTGGCCATTCAGTCGACGAAGAGACCAGGAGAGCGTTCTTGATCGTGGAAGAGGTGAACTCCGGGATTTCCGATGCAACCTGGAAGTCATCGTCAATGGCGTGGAACTCGCTGGCGTCCAGCTTGTTCATTGCCGCGAGGACTTCCACGCGCTGCAGGCGGGCGTCTGTGTCGGCGTCAGCTTCGGCGTCGTCGTCGTTGCAAGCAGTCAGGCCGAGAGCGAGCACGGCAACAGCCACGATGGCCAGGAGCCAAAGTTTTCTGAATGAAGTCAATTTGTTCATCCTCCGATATTCAAGCTGGTGGCGCGGCCAATGTGGGCCGCGCCCTATCTGCGGCATCAGGAAGATAGGGCGGCTTGAGGCGGGTGGAGGAATTTTACGGGAGATGGATCGAGGACGGTAATTGCAGTGGGCTCGCCAATGACGCGGACCAGGCCGGGTTCCGGCGGGAGATGGCTGTCGCCGATCCACGAGGTGCCAACAAGGCTCTGGGGACCGGCGCATTTGGCGGCGCCAACGTGGCAGTGCTGCACGTGCGCTTCCCCCGACGTTGAACCGACGTCTGCTGCGGCTGCGCCGTGTGAGTGAGGGGACTTGTGAGAAGGTTCGGTTGGGCCGTGTCCGATATAGAGTACGTTGGGCATAACAGCAGCCAAGAGCACGAAGACAGCTCCGGCACGTAGTAGTTTCTGGCCTCTGCGTTTGTTCATCGGCTAGTAGAGATTATACGTTCGGCGCTAGTAGCCGGTGTCTGCCAAATGGCCCTCATTTCGAGGGCTTTTGCTCTCCCACCAGGCGACGAGGGAGCCGATAAAGAGGAGGGCCATTCCCAGGACCGTCAGGGTAAAGAAGTTTCGGATGGGAAGTGACATGCTGTCCGAACCGATGTCCAGCATCCCGTTCACGAATTCGTCCGTATCCGTCTCCAGCGTGCGGAAGGCGAACCGTAGGCCAACGGCTGCGGCCAGAGATGGAAGAGAGGATGCGAGGACGACAAGTGAGAGGACAAGTAAGCGGGCCTCGCGTGGAAGCACTATCAGCAGGATTGCAGTCATGGCCAGGGTCATGATTCCGAACAGGACGGTCACGACGAGGAAGCCAGTGTGAATGTCGTCCTGGATGAGGCCCAGGCCGAGGTCGATGAAACCTGCGGCAGAGAGGCGGTCGATGTCCTGGGCTGCTTCTTCGTCGGTCGCAGCCCAGGCGGAGGGGCCATCCGCGTAGAGGATGGCCGCGGATTTATCGAGGATGCGGTCCCGCAGTTCGGCGCCGCGCAGGGTCCGTGCTTCTTCGACCGTGAGTTCCACGGCGAGGGGGAAACCGGGGACAAGGACCGTATCGGTGTCGGCGGCTTCGGTCGCTTCCGCGAGGTCTTCCTCGATTCGCGGCATGGATTGGTCAAGGTCCGTAATCGTAGCGACGGAACGGCGGAGTATGACTTCGCCGCTCTCCTTACCCGTAAGCTGAGTGGCGGTCAGGAAGAGCAGGAAGGAGGCGGCGACTAGTACGAGGGCAATCGCGACGAGCCAAACAGAAGCTGTCCGGAACGTGGACACGCTACGGGAGCTCGAGGACGACAGTGCCCGCAAGCATGTCGTGGAGTGCGCGGGACTCGTCGTCGAAGAGGATGGGGACGAGACCGAGGCCGAAGGGGATGACACTGAGGGGCCAGGTCATGGTGCGGATAATGGAGCGCCAGCCCGAGATGTGGTAGCCGTCGCGGTCGGTTACAGCGATGCGAGTGGCCATCTGGCCGATCGTCTGGCCGTGCCACCACCAGAGACCGATGAAGTAGATGGGGAGAAACAGCGCGAACATGGCGGCGATTGCCACCGCCGTATACCCTTGTTCGTTCGTGAAGTCGGACTCTGCGCCCCAGTCAGTCTGTGCGAGAAGGTAAAGGCCGGCGGCGGAGACGAAAAGGAGGAAGATCGAACCGAGGACGATCAGATCCAGAACGGCCGCAACGAAACGGAGACCGGCACTGGCGTAGGGGAGGGATACGTACTCTTCGTGCGCAACAGGCGTTGCGTCAGCCATGGTGCTCACCGAGGTCATCACGGAGAGTATAACGTTCGGATTCGCGCGGAGGTATCCCTCGGGGCATCACCTCTCAAGAGTAGCGAGGAGCCGCGCGGAGAGGAACGAGGACACGATTGCGCCGAGACGGTCGAACGATCCCCACCAGAAATGATCAACGCCCGGGACAGCCTCGAGGGTGACGTCCTGGCCCAACTGCGACCTGTATTCACTGAGCAGATCCACATCGCAGTACTGATCTCGGTCTCCGGCGACGATGAGTAGCGGTGGGTCGAGGTAGATTTCGACGCGGGGTCCGGCGACGGTCGGCTGCGATACGGCGATGACCGCCGCGAGGTCGGGGTGCGTGTTCGCGTAGTTGAGAGCCATGGTGGCGCCGAACGAGTAGCCGGCAAGGGCGACGCGTGCCGAGTCGATCTGCTGCAATGTCTCCAGGTGATCGACCGCAGCGCCCACGTCGGCGATCTCGCCAACCCCACCTTCGTACTGACCTTCGCTCTGGCCAACGCCGCGAAAGTTGAAGCGCAGGGCGGCGACTCCGGAATCCAGGCAAGCCTGGAGGACAGCTCCGACGACGCCGTTGTACATGTCGCCGCCGTACTGTGGATGAGGATGGCAGATGACGATTCCAGGGAATGGGGGCTCGCCCTGGGGCAGATGAAGGAGCGCTTCCAGCTTGAGTGCCCCACTTTCGATGGTCTGCGGCTCGCCGGGAATGACTGTCATGGGACTCAGACCCAGGGTTCGAATTCCGGGTTGCGTACGGCCTCTACGAGCGCCGGGAGGTGCACGGCCCGAATCGCCCCATCGTCCCCGCGAACCAGGGCAATTTTGACGGGCGGTAAACCATCGACTTGCACGTTGAATAGCTCCGGATCCTCCGGGCTGACAGGCAAGAGACGGGCGCCTTCCTTCCAGGCGCCACGCCGGGAGTACAGGACCAGTCCGGAATCTTCCTGGCGGAGTTGGATCCGGCCGTAGTTGAAGCGGGGCCGGAGGTCGGTCAGCGGTGTGTTTCCAGGTAGTTCATAGATCCCCGGAGCGGAGGCGAGGATGCCGGGATCGGTCGCGAGTCCGTCCGGGGCGGCATCGTCGATGCCCAGGAAGGCGTTGATCACGGTGGGCGTCATGCTCTCGAACGAATTAGACCAGAGGTTCATGTGGAAGATGATCGCGGCGTCGAGGTCCGGGAAGATGCCCATGTAGCTGTTCCAGCCACCGAAGGCGGCGCCGCCGTGACCGAAGCCGCGGTGCGGCCCGCGCTCCTGCACTCCAAACGAAAGGCCCCACCCCGGCAGCCGTTTGTCGGGCCTGTACTGGTCGGATGTCATACGCGCGAAGGTCTCGCGCCTCACGATTCCCTTGCTATCGCGGAGGAGGGCGCATGCGTAGGTGGCCATGTCGGTGACCGTCGACTGGACGCCACCGGCGGCGGGGTTGCCCCAGACGCGCGCGAACTTGCCCGGCATGTTGTATCCATCGGCCGCGTCGCGTGATTCGAGCTCGATGCCGAAGAAGTCGATCAGGCGCCAATCGTCCTCGCTCGCGGCCTGCGTGTAGCCCTGCGCTAGATCGGGGTGAGGGACGTCTTTGATATCGCTGGAGGTCATACCCAGCGGACCGAACACGCGATGCTGAAGGATGTCCTGGAGCGGCGCCTTCTCGGTACGCTCCAGGATCTCGCCAAGTAGCGTGAAGCCGTGGTTGGCGTAGGCCCACTTGGAGCCGGGGGGCACTTCAATTGTCACACCGTCGTCGTATAGCTCAGGAAGCGACTTCGAGGGGTCGGACTCGGCGAAAAGCTTGCTGAAGGCGTGAGAGAGGTCGTTGGGGCTGGGCGCCTCACCGATGCCGCCGGTGTGGGTCAAGAGATTCCATACCGTTAGCGATTCGGCCGGGCCGTGAAACGTTATGTCGGGCAGGAGCGCGGGCACTTTGTCCTCAAGGGAAAGGCGGCCTTCATCGACGAGGGCCATGACGGACAGGCCGATCATCGTTTTCGTGATCGAGGCGATGCGCTGGCGGGAGTCCACCGAGTACTCTTTGCCTGCTGTGATTTCCGCCTTCCCGAAGGCTTCAAGGTGGACGGGCTCGCCGCCGACAACAATGCCGAGGCCAACGCCGGGCATATGGTGGCGCTCGATCAGTTCCTGGACGGCTTCGCGAACGCGGGTGATATCGGGGGTGAATTTCGGCACGGACGTGATGATAGCATCCCCACGCTACACTGGCGGAATGAGCGCCTTGCCCCCGTTCAACCGGCGAGCGCCGACTGAGATCTCTCCGATCTATCTGTCGCACTACCAGGCAACACTGCTGTTGCAAGCGAAGAAGGCGGGGGTGAAGAGCGTTCGCACGTCGATCGACCTGAACCTGACGATGGTGCTGGCGGAGGTGGGTGACGCCGGGGTGGTCGTGCCGGATGGGCGGGTGATTGGCTGGGACGCGGTGGCGGAGGTGGAGGGCAACGAGACCGGGTGTTTCGTCGTGGAGGGGGAGGAAATCGAGAAGGTCCAGACCTACTCGGAGGTAACAGACCGGGCGCTGACGCTCTATCCGACGCCGGGGCCGCCGACGATGTTGATCTCCGGGGTGCCGATGCACCGGATTAAAGGGACGAACCCGCTGCAGGACACGCTGAGCAAGGTCAGGGCCGCGGCACCGAGCGGATGGGTGCTCGACACGTGCACGGGACTGGGCTACACGGCGATCCATGCTTCTCGCGGCGCTGAGGGGGTGGTGACGATCGAACTGGACCCTGCCGCGCACGAGATGGCGCAGCTGAACCCGTGGTCGAAGGAGCTGTTCGACTCGCCGAAGATCGAGATGGTTCTCGGGGATAGCTTTGATATCGTGTCGGCGTTCGCGGCGGAGACGTTCGACTGCGTGATCCACGACCCGCCGATGTTCTCGCTGGCGGGAGAGCTTTACTCGGGGGAGTTCTACCGGGAACTGCGTCGTGTGCTTCGGCCGGGTGGCCGGCTGTTTCACTACATCGGGGATCCAGATAGCAAGATGAGCGCCAGCGTGACGAAGGGGGTGGTTCGGCGGCTTGAGGAGGCGGGATTTGGGAAAGTGCAGATGGTGCCGGAGGCGTTTGGGGTGGTGGGGAGGAAGTTAGAAGTTAGAAGTTAGAAGTGTCTCTTACGTGCCGAAAGGGAGGTGGGCGCGGACGAGGTGCATGGTTGTCATGGGGCGTGTGGCGGTGACCCAGGCGAGGGTGGCGAGCGCGGGGCCGGAGCGGGCCAGTCGCAGGAGCACTTTGGATGGGTAGTCGATGTCGGCGTGTTGGGCGGCCATTGCCTGTAGCTTCGGGCCGCTGAGGGCATGGACCACACGCTCCACCTGGGCGTCGGTCATGCCGAGGCCGAAGTTGCGAAGGCGCCAGGACTTCTTAAGTTCGCGGCCGACTTCGCGCTTCCAGCCCTTCTCGTAGGGCGCGAGACTGGCGCGGCTGAAGTCACCAAGGGAGAAGGCTCGCTCGATGGCGTCTGAGGCGTGGCGCGCGGCGACGAGGCTCGTGTAGATGCCGCCGCCAGAGAATGGCTTGACCTGGCCGGCGGCGTCTCCAACGAGGATGACGTTGTCGTCGTATGTGCGGGGAGCAAAGGTCAGGGGGATCGTGCCGCCGTACATGCGGAGTGGCTCGATGCCCGCGAAGAGGGAAGGGAAGGCGGCCGAGAGGCGGCGGTAGCACTCTACGGGCTTCACGCCGTTGTTGGACCCGATGCCAACGCGGACGACATCGTCGCCGGTGGGGATGATCCAGCCGAACCAGCCGGGCGCAAGGTCCTGCCCAACGAAGACGTGCACGTAGTCGTCGCGCCAGCCCTCGCCTTCGGGCGGGTATTTCATGCGGCCCTCGATGCCGAGGTTGTAGGCGTACTCGGTGGGGCGCGGCATGCCGAGGGTGCGGGCAACGCGGGAGTGCGTGCCGTCGGCGCCGACGACCATTCGGGCAGTGACTGTGGAGTCGCGGCCGTCGGTAGCGAGGGTGAGGCTGACATGGCCGTTCTCGCGGCGCGCGCCAACCATGCGGGCCCGAATCATTTCCGCGCCTGCGGCCTGGGCTTGCTCGGCCAGGGTCTGGTCCCACTTGACCCGGTCAATCGCGACAGCCTTTGTCTCGCCGTTGCCCAGGGCAACGCTGGCGCCGGACTGGGTGTGGGCGAAGGCGCCGGTGATCCGGTGGAGGACCGCGTCCTCGCCGATCTCGGCCTCACGCAGGGTGCGTGGCGAGATCAGGCCGGAGCAGTGTGAGGGAACGCCGACGGCGCGGTGCTCTTCGACGAGCCGCACGCGGAGGCCGCTCCGGGCGAGGTTGCGTGCAGTGCGCGAGCCGGCGGGACCGGCACCGATGACGGCGACGTCGCAGTCGAGGGTCATACGATGGGGATTATAGGCGCGGTGCGGGTTAGAGGTTAGGCGGCGGTGAGTTCGACGCTTGCCACGAAACGGTCGGTGGGAGGTGTTTGTCCATCCTCCTCCATGGCTTCGACAAAGATGGCGATGGCATCAAGCGCATTCTGTTTGAGGTCCCCGATGGTCTCCCCCTGGGCAACGCAGCCCTGTAGTTCAACCACCTCAGCCCAATATCCACCTTCCTGGGCCTCGAAAACGTTCAGGTGGTACTTCATCAACTACCTCTCACAGCGCGTTCAGGAACTCATTCACCGTGAGACCGGCACGCTTTATCTGACTCTCGAGCAGGCCCACTTTGAGCTTTCCTGATGGCAATGATACCAGTTTTCCGTTCGGCATCTTGAGCACAGCATGCCCTCGTTTCGACTTCCTTAGTTCGCCACCAAGGCGCTGGAAGGCTCGTATCGCAACCTGCTGCGAGATGTCTGCGGGCAACTTATGAGGAACGCCAATACTCCCTGACTCGCAACCTTAGCCAACGCGATTGCGAAATCGAATGCCCTTATGGCACTACCAGCACCTGGCCGGGGCGGATGAGGTTGGGGTTGCCGCCGATGGTGGCGGCGTTGGCCTCGTAGAGGCGCTGCCAGGTGGCGAGGCCCAACTTCTGCGCGATGCCGGACAGGGTGTCGCCGGGCTGGACTGTGTATTGGCGTGGTGCGGACGGGGCCGGTGCGCCGCCTTTGAGCGACGCTACCTCAACGGCTAGCCGGTCGACCCTGGAGCCGACTATGGCGATCTGCTTCGTTAGCTGTTCGTATTCCTGGCTGGACAATTCTGCCTCCTCTCCTGCTGGCGATGCGGAGGCGACGGCCTGCCACATCGATTCGTCCATGTGTTCGTAGCTCCAGAAGCTCACCCCCGGCGATCCGCGTGCGGACGCCTGGCGGACGAACTCCCGGACTTCATGCGGTAGCGGGTACGTGACGTACCCCTCTTTGTAGACCCCGGCGACGGGGTGAATGAGCGATGGCGGGATTCCCATCGCGGCGTAGTCCGTGTAGGTCATATCGAGGGACTGTTCCAGCGGCCAGCGGAAGGCGTTCCAGTAGACCTGTGGCGCGGTGCCCTGGGTGCTGCGATGAAACTGCTCGAACGGGAATGCCCGGTGGTAGCGGGCGATGGCGAAGCTGCTGTAGTAGACCGGGTAGCCGGGAAGCGCCGACCGGATCCGGCCGCAGACGTCGCGGGCAGCGTCGGAGCGGCCCTTGAACTCGGTCTCGACGTCCAGCATCAGGAGGTCGGCCTCACCGTAGTTCGCGGTCTCGATCGCTCGTTGGGCTTCACCCGCCGGGTCGCGGCCGTAGAGATAGCCCCAGCCGCCGACGGAGATTCCGCGCGCCTTCAGTCCTCGGCAGATCTCGCGGAACGCCTGGCCCTGGTCGAACCAGTAGCCGCCGTCGAACGCCTTCACCAGGGCGCCACGGCAGCCCGCTGATTTCAGTCTCGCCGCGATTCGGTCCAGGTTGCCGCCTTCACAGCGGCGCAGGTTCCAGATCCAGACCCACTTGCCAGTTAGTGCTCCACCCATCGTTCCGCCACCTCCTGCGGACATGATTCAACGCAGACGCAGCTATCTCAAAGGGGTAAGTGGCACGGGGGAGTTGGAAGTTGGGAGTTGAAAGTTGACGCTCAGGTGAAGGCGCGGCGCGGGGCGATGAACGAAGAGAGGCCTGTGGGGGTTGGCGTGGGGGAGACCGGCGTTGGGGTTGGCGATGCAGTTGGCGTCGCAGGGGGTGTGGGAGTAGCCGTTGGTGGCGGCGTGGGAACAGGCGTCGGTGGAGATGTGGGGACCGGGGTGGGCGCCGGTGTTGGCGGCGGCACCTGGGACTGGATCCAGGCGAAGTAGGAGTGTATGCCGTTGGCGTACCCTTGTGCTTCCGCCTGGCGCATTCCGGGGTTGCCGAGCTGCGCCATGTCGAAGGAGTTGGTCATGAACAGGGCCTCGCCGATGATACCGGGCATCAGGCTCGGACGCGGGAAGCCGACGTTGGTGCCGAGGATCCAGGAGTGGGGGTTGCGGGGGTCGCCGCCGACGAGACCATCGTTCTTGATTCCGCGATCGATGGTGTCATAGCCGTTAGTCCGGATGGATGTGAGGAGACCAGACTGGACGAACTGGGCAAGGGCAAGGTTGAAGTTGCCGTAGACGCGGTCCGGATTGTAGTAGACTTCGGTGCCGCGGATGCTCGGAGCGCTGGAGCCGTTGTGGTGGATCGAAATCAGCACGTCGGCGCCCACGGAGTTGGCGACGTCCACACGAGCCTGGATCTCGTCGCGGCGCTGGATCGCATCAACCGTCGTGAGGTTCGTCAAAGAGTAGTCCCCGGTGCGGTCCATTACCACCTGGTATCCCATCGGCGTCAGGATTTGCTGAAGCCGGTGGGCGATGTCGAGGTTCATATTCTTCTCCGGCCACCCGCCACCGGACGTGCCAACTTCACGGCCGCCGTGACCAGCATCGATGAAGACCTTGTACGGGGGTGGGTGAATGAAAGACGAAGGGAGAGCCGAAGGCGGCACCCAAGGAGGAGGCGGCGCAGCGGGTGGCGGCGGAGGCGGCGCGTTGTCCGGGAGGTTCCAGGGCCCGTCGATCTGCTGCTGAACCTCTTCGGCTGGCTGTGGCTCCGGGGTGGGGGCAGGCGTCGGCGAGGCGGTAGGTGTGGGCGAGGCCGTCTTCTTGACGACAGCTTTCTTCTTCGCCGTGGCGCTGGGGCTGGTTACGACCGTCTCTTCTGGGTCCGAACCACCGAAGGCGGCCATGGAGACGCCCGCTACGATCACGATGGCGCCAATCCCACCCGCCGCAGCGAGCACGGCACGGTGGTTTGCAGCGCTGGACATCCAACGACGCAGCATCACTACATACTAACGCCGTGACTTGTGATCGAGTAAACAGCGCAAGGTTGCGGAATTGTGAAGATAAAGAGCGTTACTTCGCGACCGGCGTATTCGCCGACACGTGGATATCGCCGTTTTCGATTCTCACGTCAAACGTCTTGAGGGGCCGTGTCGTTGGGCCTTCAAGGGGCTCGCCGTTCTCAAGATTGAAGCGCGAAGCGTGGAGGGGGCACGTGATGGTGCAGCCATCGAGCGTACCTTCGACGAGGCTGCCATTCGCATGCGGACAGCGGTTCCCGACGGCGAAGATGCGCTCCCCGACCCGGAAGAGGGCGACCTGCTCCCCCGCAGCATAGACAAGGCGAGAAGCACCATCGGCAAGGTCGTCCATGGATCCGATGTTGGTCCAACCGGCCGCGCCGGGTGTGGAACCTGTCTCGACCGCGGTACCGTCGAGCGTATCGAGGGCGTCGCGGAGGGACATCGAAACACAGGTGAAAATCGGAGTGTCCCGCAGGGTGTAGAGGCTAGTCTTTGCTTCGCGCAGTTCCATGACGAGATCGAGGAAGTCCGCGGGCTCATCGGTCTCGAAAGAGACGACGAACTCCTGATCGTCGAGCCCGAAACTGTACGTCGTGTTGAGCTTAACCGACGGGTACTTGCGGCCGACACGGATGTGCTCGTTCATCAGCTCCTGGCGCTCCTCGGCGGGAAGCTGATACCACTCGCGTGTCTTCACGAACGGATAGACGAAGAAGTACTTCGAGTCCGCGGGATGCAGGTGCAGGCGCTCGCTGGCCTCATCCGGGCTGACGTACTGGGAGCGTCGCGTCATGGCGAGGTAGGAGTATGGCGTGGAGAGATGAGCGCCAAGAGGGGTTCCGAGGATAGCGGATTGGAGAGACTGGATGTCCTCCAGCCGCTCGCCGATCTGCCAGAGGAGAAGTTCGCAGTCGCCTCGCATGCCCACGACGGAGTAGGCTCGGATCTGGAGCCGATCCGAGTAGGCACCGACCGCCGACTCAAAGGAGTGCTTGCCGGTGGACCGTTCTTCGACTGAGAGCGCCCTCCACGCTGGATCGATCTTGAAGAAGGAGAATTTCACGACCTGGCGCCGCGTCGGACCGGTGTCCTCGGCTGTTTCGGGACGGCCGCTCATGACGCCTTTACAACTGGCTCCATGAGCCGTTCAACGCCGAAGTTCTCGGGGTAGAGCGCGGCTATCTGCGCAAACTCGTCGGTGGTGAGGGGAGCTACGTCCGCCCCCTCGGCGAACTCAATCAACTGCTCTTCGTTGTAGACGTTCGGGAGGACGGAGATGACGCTCGGCGACTCCAGGCAGTACTGGATCGCCGCCTGGGCGATCGTGCGACCGGTGCCTTCGGTCAGGAATGCCACCTTGTCCAGCTTCTGCAACCCCTCGATGAGCCATTCGCGCGGCCGGTGCGAGCGGTGGTCACCCTTCTCGAACTTCGTTTCGAGTGTGTACTTGCCCTCGAGCAGCCCGGACGAATGTGGAACGCGGACGAGGACACCAACATCATTTTGCTCCGAGGACTCGATGAGGGTGCGGCCCGGGTCCTGCTCGAACATGTTGTAGATGATCTGGAGGGCGCCGATTGAGCGGCTGCGGTTGAGCTCCAACCCCTCCGCTTCCCAGCCGTTCGCCGGACCAAGCGCTGCGGCATAGTGCCTTATCTTGCCCTCCGCCTTCAAGTCCTCCAGCGTCGCCCAGATGTCGTCGTCCAGGACGGAGGGCATGCGCGGGTTGTGAAGCTGGTAGATGTCGATGTAGTCCGTGCCAAGGCGCTTCAGGCTTTGCTCGCAGGCGAACCGGATGAACTCGGGGCTGTGATCCTGAGGGCGTTCTTGTTGGCCCCGGCGGTCGCTACTGTTGTAGAAGTCGTAGCCGAACTTAGTGCCGATGACGATCTTGTCGCGCCGGTCCCCCAGGGCTTCGGCCAGCATCGTCTCGCCCTTGCCTTCGCCGTACGTGTCGGCCGTGTCGAAGAAGGTTATGCCGAGGTCGAACGCCTTGCGCATCAAGTCGATGCCAACGCTGTCCTCGGTGATGCCCCACCACGTGGTGGCGACAGTCCAGAGGCCAAAGCCGACGTTGGAGACGCTAAGGTCCGTGTTGGGGAGATTTCGATACTTCATGGGGCGGTTTGCCGTTCAATTATAGGCGCGCAAACCTCGCGAGGTTCAAGGTAGATTTGGGCAGGTTACCGGAAGAAGAGTGCTACCGCCACCGTAAGGCCGAGCACGATGATGGCGCGCTTAAGCCACACGGGGCCAAGGGCTCGGGCGACGCCCACGCCGAGGTAACCGCCGGCGAGCGTACCGCCGCCCAGAGCGACAGCGGCAACCCATTCGACGGGGCCGAAGAACGCGAAGTAAATGGCGGCGACCCCGTTGACAACCAGCGACAGGGCCGTCTTCAGCGCATTGGAGTGCTGGATGTCGTCGGGAATGAGGATCATGAGAATGGCGAGGTTCATTATCCCGAGACCAGCACCGAAGTAGGCGCCGTAGATTCCAGTGAGAAATGTCCCCGCGTGGAGGGCAACGGGGATGTGATCCCCGCCCTGGGATTGGACCTTGTGGTGTTCGGCGAAATCCCCGAGCTGGCGCTGAAAAATAATGAGCAGGACAGCAAACACGATGAGGAAGGGGGCGATGGCGTCAAATGTATCCTCTGACGTCGCGAGGAGGATCGTAGCGCCCACGAGCGCACCGAGGAGGGACGGAATGGCGAGCAGGAGGACGCGGCGGCGCTGACCTCCGATCTCGCCGCGATACGCCGCCGCCCCACTGGCATAGCCGGGCCAGATGGCCACCGTGTTGGTGACGTTGGCCACCTTGGCGGGGTAGCCAAGAGCGAGGAGAGCGGGAAAGCTCACCAGTGTACCGCCACCGGCGACGCTGTTTACGGCTGCGGCGACGAATCCGGCAGCCAGCAGGAAGGCGATTTCGAGAACATCCATTTGTCAGCGAGTTTGGTGGAAGGGCGACCTTCCGTAAAGCGAAGGGGCGTCAGCGGGTCGTAACTCAATCTGTATGTATACTTGCTCGCAGGAACAGCCGGAATTGACTACTGACGAGGCCAAAGCCGCGGTACTCCAGATACAGGGTGTCACAAAGGCGTTCGGCGGCCTGCGCGCCGTCAATGACTGCTCGATAGAGGTTGCGGAGGGGAGCATCACGGGGTTGATCGGGCCCAACGGCGCCGGCAAGACCACCCTCTTCAACATCGTCACCGGCTTCATCCCGCCGGATCACGGACACATCTACTTCAACGGGCGAAGGATCGACGGATTGGCGCCCCACGACGTATTCAAACGTGGTTTGGTCCGGACGTTCCAGATCCCGCGCGAATTGAAGAGCATGACCGTGCTCGAGAACCTGATGATCGTGCCTGCCAACCAGGACGGCGAAAAGCTGTGGTACACGTGGTTCACGCCCTGGCGCGTGGGCAAACAGGAGGACGTTTTGCTGGAAAAGGCCGTGGACGTGCTCTCTTTCGTCGATTTATCACACCTCCGAGACGAATACGCCGCGAACCTCTCCGGTGGCCAGAAGAAGTTGCTGGAGCTGGCGCGCGTGCTGATGTCCGATCCGGAAATGATCCTCCTCGACGAACCAGCAGCAGGTGTAAACCGGACGCTGATGCGGCGCCTGACCGACGATATCGAACGGCTACGGCAAGAACTGGGCATCACATTCCTGGTAATCGAACACGACATGGACCTTGTCACCCAGCTTTGTGACACGCTAATCGTGATGAGCGAAGGAACGAAGCTGGCGGAGGGGCTGCCCGAGGATGTGAAAGCCGACGAACGGGTGCTGGAAGCGTACCTGGGAGGTCAGTACCGGTGACGGACCAGGCGACTGACCTTACTGAGACGCGGCCGGGGGAAACAGTGTCTCTGGAAACCCACGGCATGGTGACAGGCTACGGCGAGGTCAACATCCTCCACGGTGTCTCGGTGAAGGTGCATGAGAGCGAGATGGTCGCCGTAATCGGCCCCAATGGCGCGGGGAAGTCGACGCTGCTCCGGGCGGTGTTCGGCCTGCTTCCGGCGCGCGATGGGACTGTGCAGTTGCACGGCGAAGACGTCACGAACCGGCGACCGGACCAATTGGTGCAAAAGGGCTTGGGGTACGTCCCGCAGGTGGAAAACGTGTTCCCGAGTTTGACGATCATCGAAAACCTGGAAATGGGCGCTTTCGTGCGCCGAAGCGGCATGAAGGAGCGTACCGAGCAGGTATTTCGGCTCTTCCCCGACCTCGCGGGACGCCGCGGAGAGGTCGCTGGGCGTTTATCGGGTGGGCAGCGGCAGATGCTGGCGCTGGCGCGTGCGCTGATGCTAGACCCGACGGTATTGCTACTCGATGAGCCCTCTGCCAGCCTGTCCCCAAAGATGGTGGGGATGATTTTCGACCGAATCAAGGAGATCAACCAGGCCGGAACGGCGATTCTGCTGGTAGAGCAGAACGCCAAGGAGGCACTCTCTATCTGTCACAGGGCCTATGTTCTTGCCATGGGTGAAAACCGGTTGGAAGGCAACGCGAAAGAGTTACTGGTAAACGAGGAAGTAGGAAGGCTGTACCTGGGGGCGTAGATGGCGACGGTGCAAGCGCAACCCCTTACCCGCGCGGAGCAGTTCCGCGACTACCGGCGCGCGGCCGGCGTCTGGATGGCTGGCCCGGGACTCTGGGTGATTATCGGCGCCTTCCTGGTTTGGGCCATGATCGCGGAGCGGGACGGTGTCGTCACCGGGGTGGTGATTGGAGCGGTGTTTGCGCTGGGTGCCGTTGGAATAACGTTGATCTTCGCGATCCTGAAATTCGGGCACTTCGCACACGGCGACACGATGATGCTGTCGGCGTACCTCGGTTTCATGTTCCTGACCGGGACGATCGCCGGGGAACAGCAGAGTGACCTCGTGACCATATTGCCGGTCTCGACGTCCGACCTGCCGGGCGCTACCACCGACATATGGAATTTCTCGTTCGGCTACGGGCTTCTAGCGGCGATGGGACTTTCGGCGATCGCTACCGCCCTGTTCCTCGTGATCCTGAACCACCTGGTGTATGCCCCTCTGCTACGCCGCGGAAGCAGCGTCGTGACCCTCTCCATCGCGTCGCTAGGGTTGGCGCTAATGATCCGCAGCGCGATGCTCATGCTCTGGGGATCGGACCCGCGGTTCTATAGCCCGGGGATCCGACAAGCGGTCGATTTGCCGTTCGGCGTGAGAGTTCTGTACGACCAACTGTTCATACTTGCGATTGCCTTCGTGATGGCGGCCTTCCTCTACTTCTTCCTCTACCGAACGAGGTTGGGTAAGGCGATGCGCGCCACCTCCGACAACGCAGACTTGGCGCGAGTGTCCGGAATCGACACAGAGCGCATCGTGAGGTGGATGTGGATCGTCGCAGGCGTCCTTGTTGCCGTTGCCGGTGTCATGCTCGGGTTGCAGGCGCAACTTAAGCCTGAACTAGGGTTCATAATCCTACTGCCTTTATTTGCCGCGGCCGTACTGGGTGGCGTGGGAAGCCCACACGGAGCATTGGTGGGGGGGTTATTAATCGGGATAATCCAGGAAGTCGCAGTCACCTCCGGGATCATTGAGCCGGGATATAAGTTCTCGGTTGCGCTTATAGTCCTCATACTCGTGCTGCTGGTCCGGCCGCGGGGATTGTTCGGAGAACGGGCATGACCGCCCAGACCACACCCGCCTCGAACCCACCCGAAAACGCCCCAGCGCGCTGGCAGTGGCGGACCCTGCTGGCACCCATTTCAGTCTTACTGGTGACGGGCGTTATCCTGGGCATCACCTACGAACAGTCGGGGGACGTGGCTGCGGTGGCGCGGTTCTACGCCGCGTTCGTGACAGTGGCAGCGATCCTGGCAATTCTGGCGCTGGCCCTGAATATCCAGTGGGGTTACACGGGACTATTTAACTTCGGAGTAGCGGGGTTCTTCCTTGTTGGCGCCTACACTGCCGCGCTCGTGACGAAAGACCCCGACAATGACCAGTACGCCGACTATGTCGGCGGATTTGGGCCGGACCTCGACATTCTGCCGTTCTTGAGCAGCGATCAGTGGTTCCCGTTCCTCGTCGCACTGGCCGCTGCCGGAGCCGTGAGCGGCGGTCTGGCGTTCCTGCTATCGATTCCCACGCTCCGCCTGCGAGACGATTACCTGGCGATCACGACGATCGGCATCGCGGAACTCCTGCGGCGGATCGCGATCGAGGAGCAGTGGCTGGGAAATGGAACCCGCGGTCTCGGCGGCATACCTCGGCCGCTAGAAGACCTGGTCGGCGGCAGCGATTACCGGTACGTACTGCTCGTCATTGCCGTGATCTCCCTGGCGCTGGTGTATGTACTTCTGGAGCGTGGGGTGCGCTCCCCGTGGGGCAGGGTTTTGCGGTCGCTCAGAGAGGACGAGTTGGCAACCCAGGCGAGCGGAAAGAGTGTCCAATCATTCAAGACGCAGTCGTTCGTCCTAGGAGCTGTGATTATGGGTCTGGGTGGAGCTACGTATGCGTTCCAGTCGAGGGCGATCTCACCGGAGACTTTTACGCACTTCTTTGGCACGTTCTTGATCTGGACGATGGTGATGGTGGGCGGCAGCGGCAATAATAACGGCGCGATCGTCGGAGCGTACGTGGTTTGGGGATTCTGGCAGTCGACGCTGCTCATCCAGAGTTACGACCTGCCCGATCTCCTCGCCACGCGCATTTCGTTCATCCGAGACATGGCACTTGGCGCTCTCATCGTGATCGTGCTCCTGTTGATGCCTGCCGGTTTGGTGCCGGAGAAACGCGGGGTGAGTATATGGGCGGAGCGTGCGGCCCGACGGTCGGGACAGGCCCAACGCGCGCCACCGCCTGCTTCTTCGGCCGGCGGCGGGGGAGACGGCGTTTCCTAACGCAGATTGGAACGGGGCCGGACCCATTGTCCGACCCCGTTTGAGACGCTACCCTTCCCGCGCGCGCTCGGTTAAGCAGGCGGGAGTATCGTCAGCCGCCGACGCACTGCGTTATCTCGGAGACGTATGTCGGTTGCTCCTGTTCTGTGACTGACGCCTCGGAAACGACACCACCAAACTCCGCAAATGAGGTTGTAATCGCTTCTGCCAGTCCCTGTCCATAGGGGGTGTTCACGTACAACACGCAGATATTTGTGTACCCCTGGTCGTTCGCGATCTCCGCGATGACTGCACCCTGCGCTGCGTCCTGGATCGGCAGGCGGAACAGGAAGTCGTTGTCCGCTGCCGTCGTGATAGCGGCCGCTGTTGAAGCGGGGGAAATCAGGGTGATGTTAGCCGGCGACGTCACGTTTTCGGCGATTGCCTGTGTAACACCGCTGGAAAGTGAGCCTACCATCGCGTGTACACCTTCCACGTCGACAAGGCGCCGCGCCTCTGCCTGCCCTTGCTCCGGCAGTGTTCCGTCATCGGCCGCGGCTACTGTCACCGGCTGATCGAAGACGCCGCCCGCGTCGTTGGCATGCGTGACCGCGAGGAGGATACCCGCGTTAATCGGGGGTCCGTAGTCGGACAGATCGCCCGTCACAGAAATCACAGATCCCAGTTTGAGGGCCTCCGTTGGTGCGGCATCTGATCGAACTTGAGAGCCGGGTGGCACTTCGACGCCAGCTGTGGTCGCTAGGTCGGCCTCCCTGGTGTCCACCTGCTCAATTGTTCCCTCGTTGATCTGCCAAATGGCGACAGTGCCGGCAGCGAGGTCACCGTTTGCATCGAGGTCAGCCGGACCCGATGCTCCCTGGTAGTCGATGTCATCCCCTGCCGCGAGAAGTTCCAGCGCGCGGCCGAACTCCTCAGGGCCGATTCCGATTACCTCACCGGGGGGGTTTGCCACGAAGCGAAGGTTGTCACGGATAGCAGTCCCATCGGTGGAGTTGGCCGACGCCGCGGCGAGCATCAGCAACATCGCCGAGTCGTAGCCCTCTTTGGCGTAGGGCGCGTCGGGGTCTTCGGTGCTGGGCGCAAACAACTTTGCCCACTCGGCATTCGCCGCACCGGGCTGCGTTCCATACATACCCTCGAACGACTCCACGCCGATCTCGTCGAACATCGACTGAGACTTCGTTCCGTCCGTGAAAATGAACTGGTCGATAAGGTTCTGCTCGATGGCTTCGCGGAGGGCCACCCGACCGCTCTCGGGGAAGAACGCTGCAACCAGCGCCTCGACGGTCTTACTGACCTCGCCCCCCCCGTCTTCCGTGGCGCTGGGCTCGTCGGTGTCCTCGTCGTCATCATCGTCGTTGCAGGCCGCTCCGACAGCGAGCAGCCCGACAAGTCCAAGGATGAGAAGGTACCTCCAGGGGTTAAATGCTGGCCAACTTGGCATAAAAGCCTCCTTCCGTGTGTGTGAGCCACACGCTCGAATGACTGCCCGCATGTTAATGACGTGTTAAACGCCCGTCAACCACGATAACGCCGAGTCTGTGGAGAAGTTAG
>Ga0105347_1000325_pt1 | contig 23573 bp, 21 predicted proteins | sample EasRivMeERMLT890_FD_89677 | JGI IMG/M metagenome (GOLD analysis project Ga0105347, IMG submission 89677) | Soil microbial communities from meander-bound floodplain in the East River, Colorado, USA - East River MetaG ERMLT890 | ecosystem: Environmental > Terrestrial > Soil > Floodplain | place... | reverse complement strand
TCGAGGAGCACGCGCTTGATGGCTTTGATGTCCGTTCTCGATCGACCCAGTTGCTCCACCTTCTCGATCAAGTCGCGGGCGAAGAACAGTCGCCAGTGCGTCTGGCGGCAATGGATGAGTTTACCGGTTTGCTCCAGCTGGTTTGGCGTGGCCTCAAGATGAATACGCTCTTCCCGTGAGTCGGAGAGACCCTCGGCCCGCAGGACCTGAACCTGGAAGAGGAAAGCGCCGGACGATTCCTCCACCTGGACGAGCCGACCCTTCAGAACATCGTCCCCCTCTTCGAAGATGCACACGGCCCCTTCGAGCGCCTTCAGGTTCTGAAGCTTTCGACCTGTCGCGGGCGACTGTGGATGGCCGGCCCCCGGGCCAGCCGAACCGGACTTTTTCTGGCCCCTCTTGATGAAGAGGAGCAGGAGCAGCACCACCGCCAGCGCAACGACCCATTTCACGGCGGATTCACCGCTGACAGCACAGAGGGTTGGGATGGGTGCTGCGGAGGGGGCGAACCAGACCTGCTATCCTCCGTGACGAACTGGATCGTTGTCGGGCCAAACCACCTCCCTGTCGTCGAGGACTGGATGAAATTCTCCGGCTATATAGAGTCCAGGGCAGGGGCTGGCAATGCAAAGTCCGCCTTATCCTAACCCGATTGCAACCCCGGGGCGGTTCCAGTCGTACACGCGAATACGGAAGAGCCCGGGCCCTGTGGCCAGCCCGTCGACTGGGGTGCCTGCTCTATCCTGGAGGAACCGAATGCCGCGCATAGGAGCCGGCCTTTGGTTGTGTGCCTCGGTCCTGTCCCTGGGGCCCGACGCCATAGCCGAGGCGAAGACCGCAGTCCAGCCAGCCCCCGCTGCGGCTTCGGCCGCTCAATTCCACCCCGAGCTGCGCGTGTTCCGCGCCCCTGGCAAGATCAAGATCGACGGAGATCTTTCCGACTCGGGCTGGATCGGCGCCCTGCCGGCCATGAACTTCAGCGAACACTCGCCGGGCGAAGAGGTGGAGCCCCCCGTCAAAACGAAGGCCTTCGTGACGTTCGACGAGAGCCACTTGTATGTCAGTGCCATCTGTTATGCCGAGCCCGGGTCGGTGCGCGCCTCGGTGTGCGAACGTGAACAGATCTTCAACGACGACAACATCGGCTTTTTCTTCGACACGTACGGAGACGCCTCGCGCGCCTACATCATCAACCTGAATCCCTACGGCATCCCGTACGACGCCCTGTGGACTCCGGGCTGGGGCGAAGACGGTAATTTCGATCTGTTGTTCGAATCGTCGGGGAAGGTGACCGACTCGGGGTACCAGGTGGAGGCGGCCATCCCGTTCCGCAGCCTGCGGTTTCCCAACCAGAATGTCCAGGACTGGAAGTTCGACTTTTACCGCCATCACCTCCGGGAGGAGCATTACTCCATGTCGTGGGCCCGGTACGACCAGAATGAAGCCTGCTGGCCCTGTCGCTGGGGCACCGTGCGCGGGATCGAGGGCGTGAAGCCGGGCAAGGGACTCGAGCTCATCGGCAGCGTGGTGTCGTCCCAGTCCGGAGAGGTGACGGATTACAACGACCCCGACGCGTCGTTCGTAAACAATGATGTCATGACCTCAGTGGGTGCCGGTGTGAGATACGCTCCCACGTCCGACATCGCCTTCGAGGGCACGGTCAATCCGGACTTCAGCCAGATCGAGGCCGATGCCTCGCAGGTGGACGTGAACACCACGTTTGCCCTGCAGTATCCAGAGAAGCGCCCCTTCTTCCAGGAGGGGATCGATGCGTTGCGAACGAATTTCAATCTGGTGTACACGCGCACGATCAACGACCCCGACTTCGCAGCTAAAGGCTCGGCCAAGCTGGGCAAGACCAGCGTGACCCTGCTTTCGTCCAGCGACGCACATACCTTTGTGATCGTGCCATTTGAAGAGCGGTCCGAGACTGTGGAGATGGGCGAGAGCTACTCAAACCTGATCGCCCTGCGCCAGGCCTTTGGAAACGACAATCACGTTCGGCTTCTGGCCACCGACCGTCGCCATGAGGGAGGGGGTTCGGGATCTCTGGCCAGCCTCGACATGGGCCTGCGGTTCACACGGGCGCTGAAGTGGCGCGCCCAGGCGGTGTACACGAATACCGAGGAGGCGGAGTTGGGCGGGAGCTCAGACTCCACCACCTTCGACCACGGCAAGCACACTGCGGCGTTCGATGGCGAGAGCTTCTCGGGATCGGCCCTGCTCACAGGTCTGGAGTACGACGGCCGTCGACTCTACGCCGACTTGTCGCTCTACGGGCGGTCTCCCACGTATCGCGCGGAAAACGGGTTTCAGCCCCGCAACGATGACCGACAGGCGAACTTCAGCACAAGCTATCTCTTCCGGCCCAACGGTGCCGTGTTCAGCCAGATCGAGCTGGGGGGCAACGTGGGCACGATCTACAACTCCGACGAAATCAAGAAGGACGAGTGGCTGGTGCCGTGGATCTGGACCAGCCTGCCGTTCTACCAGGCCACGTTCTCCACAGAAGTGCTCTTGAGCGAGGAGCTGTTCGGCGGGGTGTACTTCGACAATATCTATCACTGGTCGACGAACTTCAGCCTTACGCCGGGGAACATGGCGTCGTTCGGCGGCGGGTACACCTACGGCCGACGCATCGCGCGCAACTTCCTCACCATGGGGAACGAGACCAACGCCGAATTCTGGCTCAACCTGCGGCCGCTCTCACGCTTGCAGGCTGAGTACACCCTGGAGTACAGTCGCAGTGCCGACGTGGAGTCGGGTACCGAGTATTTCGCCGGCTACATCAGCCGGCTGCGCCTGTCGTACCAGTTCACGAAGCGTCTGTCGCTACGGCTGGTGAACGAGTACGACGCCTTCAGCAATGCCTGGGGCATCGATCCGCTCATTACCTACCGGATCAATCCCTTCTCGGTGTTCTACCTGGGATCCACGTACGATTATCTGCGCTTTGAAGAGCTGACCACCCCCGGCGCTCAGCCCGGCACCCGTCTTCAGGCGCGGCAGTTCTTCGTGAAGCTGCAGTACCTGTTCATGACTTGAAGAAAAGTGGGGTCAGACTCGACTTTTGAAAAGTCGAGTCTGGCCCCACTTGTTTTTCATTCCACCGACGGGCGATTGGGGAGTTCGTTGGTGTCGTCGTGGGGACGGGGGAAGTGCTCGGCCAGTTGTGCGCCGATGTCGCGCACGGCCTGGATGATTCCCTCGGTCTGGCGTCCGGCTTTGAAGCCGTCCACGATGGTGTCTCTGGGGCCGTCCCAGTACTGAGCCGACACTTTCTCTGCAATCGCGCGGTCGGCCACTACAGCCACCTGCCGTTCTTCAAGCGAAATGTACAGGAGCACGCCCGTCTTTGCGCGCGTGGGCCGCAAGCTCTCGAATCGCGCCAGGGCCTTCTTCCACACACTTCTCGAAGCTCCCGAGCGCGCCCAGGGGAGCCGCCACAAGACCAGCGTCACGGCAAACGCAAGACCTCCGGTCACCGTGGCAAAGAAGGTGTCGTACGAAGTTCCCCAGCCGGAGTCGCGCGTGATGAGCAGCCAGACCACTGCCGCTGCCAGGCCGACAGCGCCTGCGGCCAGCCACCCGTCCTGCCACAGGGAAGACGAGCGGCGGGTGATGACCAGCGCGATTTCGCCTTCGGTGCCGCTCTCCGCCTCGGTCACGGCGGCTTCCACGCGATCCAGGTCGGCCTTCGAGAAGTAGCGATCGATGTACTGTGTCATACGTTCACCAGCCTCCCGAGGCGCCGCCGCCTCCGGAGGAGCCGCCGCCGAAATGAAATCCACCGCCCGACGAGCTTCCACCTGACCCGCGGCCCAGGCCGCCGAGCATCCCGAAGCCACCGAGCCCTCCGAGCCCGCTTCCGCCCCACGAGCCATGGCCCCAGAGGCCGAGGCGGCGGGCACGCCTGCGTTGCGCGGCCGAGATGAACATCACCAGCATCATCATGACAATAAACCCGAGGAGCGCCACGTTGGATGTCTTGCCCGACTTGCGCGCCGGCGGTGGATCATAGTCGCCGGCCACCGCCGCCTGAATCCCGGTGAGCACTTCCTCGAATCCTTCGCCCACCCTCCCCGCGCGAAACTGTTCCGCCATGGGCGACTGCCTGGAGACGATGCGACCACACTCCACGTCGGTGAGGGCGCCTTCGAGACCGTACCCCACCTCCAGCCGTGCTGCGTGATCCTGCCAGGCCACGACGAAGAGCACGCCGTTGTCGCGGGCGCTGTCACCCACTCCCCAGGTCTTCAGCACGTTGTGCGCGAAATCCTCGATCGATCCGCCCTCGAGTGAGGGCACGGTGAGGACACCGACTTCGATTCCGGTGGAATCTCGATAGCGTTGAATACGGGACTCGAGCCGGCTCTCCTCCGACCGCGATAGGATATCCGCGAGGTCATTCACGGCGGAGCGATAGGGGGGAACCTCAAGTGCGAACACCGCCGCAGCCTGCAGCAGCACCAGCAGGGCCGCGCCCCTGACCAGGCCACGCGCGAAGCCACCCGACATCACGTGTGTTCCCCCCGTGATTTGCAGCCGTCCCCGAGCGTCACGGGGTCTGGAAGACCTCTCTCACGTCGGGCGCTTTCTGGGCGTCGGCGTCGGCCGCGAAAAACTCGCGCTGGTACGGAAACCCGAACAGCGCCCCCGCCGCCAGTGTCTTGAGATGTCGCTGGCGGTACGTGTTGTACTCGCGAACCGTTTCATTGAAGACGCGGCGTTCCTGGGCGATCCGGTTCTCCGTGCCTTCAAGCTGGGTGAGCAGATCGCTGTACATCTGCTCGCCTTTGATATCGGGATACCGCTCGACCACCACGTTGATGAACGAATTGAGCTGACGGGACAGGAGGTTCGAAATGGAGTCGAGCACCACCGGGCTGCCCGAACCAAGCGCCGCATCGGCCTGGCTCTTGAGATCGATTACCCGCTGGCGCATGCCGATCACCTCGGTGAGCGTGGACTGCTGTCGTGCCATGAAATTGTCCACGCTGGCCACGAGGTTGGGCACCAGGTCGAACCGCCGCTGGTACACGTTCTGCACCTGCGCCCACTTCTCGTCCACGGACTGCGTGCGATCGATCAAGCCAGCGCGTCCCGACCAGAGCCAACCGAAGGCCACGAGGGCCAGTACCACCAGAATCCCCAACACGATCAGTACAGTCTTCATCATCTCCTCGGGTTACGGAGTTCGTTGCGATTTCAGCGCGGCCAACATAAAGGCAGACGCACCGCGGGTCGAGAGCAGACTCAGACCGCTAGCGGCCCACCGCGATCAGGAGTCCCAGGGCCGCGGAGCCTTCAAACTTGTTGTCTGCCTCTCCCACCCGGGCTGTGGCCAGAGCGTCCAGGGTGCGGCTCAGCCGGAAGCGCGCGTGCTGCGCGAACCCCGGCTGATCGTAGAATCCGACAGTAAGCGCCGAGTACAGGTCCACCCTTGAGCCCACCGGAAAGCCAACGCCCGCATCGAGTATCCCGCCTCCGGAAATGAGCGGCGATTGTTCCGCCATACTCAAGCGAAGGTAGAATGTTCTTGGATTGCCCAGACGTAGATGCCCTGAAAACCTCACCGGATCCGGGTCCGAATAATTGCCGAAATCCAGAGGGACGTCGCCCCCTACATAGCCCAGGCCCACGCCGACCATTCGGGTTTCGAGGCTCACGTGGGGGTTGATCCAGGTATAGTGGAAGTCTGTGCCGCTGGCAAACCAGGCGCCTCCACTGAGGCCAAACACGAATGGCGACCCGGGGATGGGTGCGGTCACAGAACCGCTGACGTCCGTGAACTCCTGACTCACGCTCGAGATCGCGTTGTTATTGCAGTCTCGAAGCACCGTGACCACGTTGCCGGCCCCTCCGTGCACGCCCAGATACACGTCGGTCGTGTCCGTCGCTTCGGGGACATAGCCTAGTGGCAGCGTAAGCAGGAAGGTGGTTCCGGCGGCGCGCGTGATGATCTGACACAGCTTGCCTGCACCAGTCGAAGGGCTCGGTTTCACGGTGTGTCTCCCTGCCAGGAGTTGAGACTGTCCACAACATACCGGGCGCCCTGGGCGAATCCGAGATTCGAATGTCGACCCCAGCCCAGATTGGCCATAGAGGCCAGCTGTCCCTGTGCCAGCCATTGCGCAAGCGAGGCACCGAACCCCGGTCCGTCCTCCAGAGGCCGTGCCACGCCCTGATCCAGGAGAAGGCGGCGGTTAAGCGGCGCGAACGGCCCCACGTCCGGTCCCACCAGAAACATGGGGAGACCCAGGCCGATGGCCCAGTGGGAACGTTCATGGGGAGGCGCCACGACGTAGTCGAACGCATGAAACTGAAGGGCGGTCAGTCGATCGAGTTCGCCCCGGGAATCAAAGGAATGCAGCCGCACTCGTTCGGACTCTTCACCCGACATTCGCTTTCGCTGCCCAGTCACGACGGCGGCGAATCGTCCGCCGCGGGACACGAACACATCCGCCGTGCCGCCGGAATGGACGGCGCTGCCCAGGGCTCTCGCGAGGGTCTCCACATGCGGGGACGGTTCGGCTCCCGAGGAGAAAAACGCTCCGGTGAGGGAGCGGCCCGAGTCCAGTCGCGAAACGCGATCGCGAAAACACACCTCGGCCTGCGCCACAAGCTCAGGCTCGATGCACAGCCCGGTGATGCAAACTGTCGAAGCGTCGTAGCCGGCCGCGAGAAAGGGCGCCGCCGCTTCGGGCGTGGGCACGAGCACGCGATGTGCGCCGAGGACCACAGCCTCTCCCGGAGTCACCAGCTCACCGTGCTGATAGATCACACATGGATGTGGTCGCAGCGCGGCGACCAGGAGCGGATGAGACACCACGATGGGCCCGCGTCCGGCGCGCGCCACCCCGGCACGCAGGGCGGAGCGGAGAACGCGAAGCGCCTGTGTGTCGCGATCGTAGTCGTTGTTGCGGCGTAGTCGTGCGTAGAGGCCCGACCACAGACCTGGCGAGGAGCCCCGGAGGTACATCTGTCGAATGGCGAACCAGGCGAGGCGGCCTGCGGGACCCGACAAGTCAGGTGCGCGATGGGATTCCAGCGGCACGCCCGGGGGCAGCAGGGCTCCCAGCTCCTGCCTCAATCCATCCAGGTAGAACGGGTGTCCACGACCGATGTCGGCACACACAAAGATCGGCCGCGGAGCACTCACTGCGTGACCCATGTATCCCCAGAATAGCAGATCCGCTGCGACCGCGTAAGGCCGCGTGAACTCCTCCTGACTGTGCGGGAATTGAACCGGTGGACATTCGAGCACAGCCCTGACCCCCTCCCGGCGGGTGTGGCGAGCGCGCCAAAGGAGCCAACTCCCGCGACGGCAAGCACTAAGGCAAGAGCCCGTCGGCTGGCACGTCAGTTGTTATGTAATGGGACTGTTTGGCTAATTGTGGTGCCTCAATTCGACCGGCGCATCAGCCGCCAGTCGTGCTATTAACGCAAGGGGGAGGACACTGTAGCATGAAATCACTTCGAGTCACCATGGTCCGTTTGATCGGACTCTGCATGATCACGTTCACTCTGCCTGCAATGGCAGAAGCTGCCTCGGTGACATTGAACTGGACTGCGTCGGGCGACGACGGCAGTGTGGGCACCGCAGCTCAGTACGACGTTCGCTACGCGACGGCGAACATCACCGGCGCCAATTTCGGATCTGCGACGCAGGCCACGGGAGAGCCTGCACCCAAGGTCGCCGGCTCGGCGGAAACGTTCACCATCACCAATCTGGCGGCTAACACCACCTACTACTTCGCACTCAAGGCGGCGGATGAGGCCACCAACTGGTCTCCTCTGTCGAACGTGGTGTCCGTTACCACGGGTGATGAAACCGCTCCCGCGGCCATCGCCAACCTCACCGCGACCGTTCAGTAGCGCTTCACGATTCGGTGTGAACGGTCCCCCTTCTCCGGATTCTCCGCTCACGCGGAGAACCGGGGAGGGCGGGGCCGATTGTTTTTGAGCCCGTCGTTATTGTCTGCACACGTACTTCCACCCGCTGCCGGAACAATGTTTTAAACCCTTTGTCAGAAACAGGTTACGGGCATTTTGGAACTCCCGCCTCGGCAATTCTTCACTCAAGAATAACCTACCGCATCGGTGGGTCGATTGATGCGAACTTGAAATTCGCACACCGCTCAATCTGTCGAACAGTGCAGAAAGGCGGTGAACCAATGTGCCTTCGCAACCAAAGATCACGCACGGATGGCGTGAGTGTAATACCGATTCACTTCTCAGGACATGGATACCGCGTGCGAGTTTCACGCGAAGGATCGTTCAGGAGGGGAGAACGACTTTTGCAGGTCATGCGGACCATAGTTTCCCAATGGTCATGATGTCGATTGATGAGCGGGGGATGCGCCGCGGCGAACTGGAGATGTTCGCCGCGGAACTGGCCGAGTGCGAGCCGGCGCTCACCGGCTGTCGTGCCCTGCGGCTCACGGGAGTCGTGGCGGCGCCCCTGGCGGCGGCCCTGTGGTTGCAGTCGGGATGGTTCGTGGGGCTCTGCTGGCTCGTGGCGCTCTGGCTCTTCTTTCCTCTTCTGAGAGGCTGGGGGTATTCCTACCTGGCCGTGTTCCTGGCCGTGTTGCCCTGGTATATTCTCACGTACCTGGAGCAGCCTCCCGTGTGGGCCGTGCTTGCAGGCTGCGCCATCACGCTCGCCATGCTTCGCTACATGAAGCAACGGCTCGACCGCATTCACCTCTACCGCCTGGCTCTGAGCTGTGAGGAGCCGACCTCCAGTGGGGGCCGCTGCTCCCGGATTCCATTTTGAGATACGCCGCTTGCCTGGCCGCCACAACGGGTCGTTTTATTGCTAATCATGTTGTGGACTAATGGCCCGGCCGGCAGGCGGCGTCCATGAAACTCGCGGTGGTCCAATTCGCTCCCGTCCTCGGTCGCCCGCAGGAAACGCGCGACCGGGTTCGGGAGTTGTCGAGGGACTTCGCGGGCGCCGACCTGGTCATCCTTCCCGAACTCGCCAATTCAGGCTACGCATTCAGCACGAGGTCGCAGGCCGTCACGCTCGCAGAAGACCCGGAAGCCAGCCCCTTCGTGGATCTGCTCGTGGCCCTCTGCCGCACGCACGGCCAGCATGTGGTCACCGGCTTCTGCGAACGCGATGGGGAGGCGCTTTACAACTCGGCGCTTCTCGTGGGTCCGGATGGCGTACTGGGAACCTATCGCAAGCTGCACTTGTTTCTCGATGAAATTGACGTGTTCGAGCCGGGCGACGTGGGGCTGCCCACGTTCACGGTTCAGGGAGTCAGGCTCGGCATCCTGATCTGCTTCGACTGGCGATTCCCGGAAGTGTGGCGGGCCCTGGCTCTGGCGGGTGCCGACCTGATCTGTCATCCTTCAAACCTGATCACGCCCGGGCTGGCTCAGCGGGTGGTGCCCGTTCACGCGCTGCTCAACCGCGTGTACGTGGCCACCGCCAATCGTGTGGGCCAGGAGGGATCCCTCACATTCACCGGCGTCTCTCAGATTGTGGATCCCTCGGGCAAGGTGATCGCGCAGGCCGGAGAGGTGGAAGAAACCGTGCTGAAGGCCGAGGTGGATCCGGCAAAGGCGCGGGACAAGGCAGTGAATGCCCGCAATGATCTGTTCGCCGATCGCCGGCCGGAATTCTACTCAGGCCGGCCGACGTCAAACTGACTCAGTCGGCGCGCAGGGCTTCCACAGGATCGACGCTCGCCGCACGTGAGGCGGGCACATACCCCGCCACCAGGCTCACGCACAGCCCGAGGGCCAGGGCCACGAGTACCAGCCACCAGGTCACAGCGAACAGTTCGATCACGGCAGCGCCCTGGCGCTCCATGATTTCCTGCGCTATGGCCGACCCGATCCTCGAGACGCCCCACCCGAGGATCACGCCGCACAGCGCACCCAGCGTTCCGATCGCCGCGGACTCCACCAGGAATAGAAGCCGGATGTCCTGTCTGCGCGCGCCGAGGGCCTGAAGGATGCCGATCTCGCGACGACGCTCGATCGTGGCCATGAAGAGAGTGTTGGCGATTCCCAGGGCAGCCGTCACGAGTGCCACGAGGCCGATGGAGCCCAGGGCCAGATCGAAGTACACGAAGAATTCGCGGATTTCCTTGAACTGTTCGGCGTAACTGAACGCGTCGAACCCCAGCGCCTTTACGGAGTCTTTGATGGGTTGGTACGGCATCGTGGGATCCAGATCGAGCGTCACGCGCCGGTAGTCCCGGGAGGAGCCGTCCGTCCCGGCCCACGGGATCCGGCCGCTTGAAAGAGTCGAAAAGAGATCGGCCGGATTGTCGGACACGCCTCCCTGGGTGAGCCTTCTCACCATGCCCACTGGGACGATCAGTTCCTCCTGCCCGCGCCGGGTCATGTGCTGCGTTTCGAGAACGCCGACAATCGTCAGCGTTTCCACCACGGTGGCGCGGTGGCGCAGGAGCCCCTCGAGAAATCTTTCGAGGGCGAGTCCGGCCTCGTCACGCACGGCTTGTTCCCGGAACGCGCGGCTGCGGAGAGAGTCCAGTCGAAGTGCCGCCACGCGCCGACGCAACGAACCATCGGGATCGGAGAACACTGCGCCCAGGGCCGAATCGAGTGTCGCGAGCCGGGTGGTGACGACCAGTTTCGATCCCGGGAGGTCTGCGCTACCCGTGGAATCGAACCGTCTGAGAAACCGGTCGGTGACGACCACCTCGGCCGCGCTGTCGGAGGTGAAGAGTCCCCCGTGCGTCAGGTGGGAGAACAGTTGTGTCTCCAGTGCGGAACGGGGAAGTCCCTGGGCGCGCGCCGACATCACCGTGTCCGCGAAGTTCGTTTCGAGAGTGACGGCGTCGAGCGGATACGCCAGCCTCACGCCCGGAATCCCCTGCAGGAGAGCGAGAGCAGAGTCATCCAGCGGCAGTGCGGGAAGCGAATCGGGGCGCTCATCGTCGGGAAACACCTGCATGGTGTACAGGAGTCCGAACTTTTCATACTGCTCCTGCACCCGCTTCTGATTGCCCGCGCCGAACGAGAGCATGGCCACGAACGCCCCCACCGCGATAACCACGCCGGACACGGTGAGGAACGTGCGCAGTCTCAGCCGGGTCAGATTGGACAGGGCGATCTCGAGCAGGTCGCGCTTTGTCATGCGGCGTCCTCCGGGATCACGCGACCATAGTGCAGGCGCACGATTCTCCCTGCGTATTGACGTGCGAGTTCGAGGTCGTGAGTCACCAGAACGACGGTGATACCGTCACGATTCAATTCGCGAAGCAGCTCGGCAATCTCGTGGGCGTTGGTCTCATCCAGATTGCCGGTGGGTTCGTCGGCCAGAAGCAGCTGCGGTCGCTTTACGATGGCCCGCGCGATCGCCACCCGCTGCTGTTCACCGCCCGACAGATCGGCGGGCAGGTGGTCCAGACGCGCGCCCAGGCCCAGGCGCTCCAGAGTGGCACCCGCCAGTTCGCGCCGCCGGGACTTCGGGGTGTTGTCGAAATAGAGCGCCAGTTCGACGTTCTGAAGTGCTGTCCGGTGGCGAATCAGATTGAACGATTGGAAGACCATGCCCACCCGGAGCGACCGGTGCGCCGCCAGTGTCCCCGGGGATCCCGTGAAGAGAGGCTGGCCGCCGAATTCCACCTGTCCTTGCGTGGGTGTGTCGAGCCCCGCCAGGAGATTGAGCAGCGTGGACTTCCCGGAGCCCGAGCTGCCCACCAGAGCCACAAACTCGCCGGCCCGGATCTCGAGTGAGACCCCGTCGAGAGCGCGAATTTCCAGCGGCCCCGGACGGTACACGCGCGAGAGGTCGGTGGCGCGCACCAGAGGCTCGCCCGCAGGCGTGACCACTCGGGGCCTGCGGGCGTGATCGGTCGTCATTCAGATTGGAGGGTCAATGTCGCCCGGGCGCGACCGCCCACCGGGGGAAGCACTCAGGCGGAGCGGGGTTTGTAGATGAGCGCCGCCAAAGCTCCCGCCAGCATGAGAATCACGGTCTCTCCCACAATCCACGACACCACCCAGCTCCGGGGACGCGGAAAGACGGCGTAATTGATGAGGTTGGTGGACACGGAAAACGCGATGCCGGCGTACAGTCCGAAGCGCAATCCCTCGGCCATTCCCTTGCCTTCGTAGCCCTGCACAAAGATGAAGGTGAAGCCGAACGCCAGGATCACAAACCCGAGCGCCATGAAGGGCATGTACGACATCTGTTCCGCTGACGGGCGCAACAGTTCCGCGTGCGCCATGTACGAGTCGGCCATAAAGAGGCCATGAAAGAGGAACTCGAGCAGGTACACGAACACGAACACAGCCAGGCTGGTGAGGATGTAACGCTTTACGTTCATGGGTGTCTCCCTTTCGCGGCCACTGGATCTGTGGCGACGGGGCGCATGGTAGACGGCCCGGCCCCGCACAGCAAGGCCAAATCCGGCCTCCCGTCCGGGCTCGAAAACGTACGGGTCAGGCCAGACCCGGCCGGCCATTCTCAGCGATAGGCAGTGCGCAGGTTTCCTTGTACGACTCCAGGACGATCGTGGTGCGCGTGGCGACCACCGCTGGAATCCGCCCCACTTTTTCCCGCAACAGCTGACTCAGGCTCTTGGCATCCCGCGTGCGCACCTTGATGAGATAGCAATCCTCGCCCGCGATGTTGAACACCTCCTGAACTTCCGGGATACGGGCCAGCACATGCCCCGTTTCGGAACCCGACGTGGGCTCGCTGGTGCGCACAAAGACGAAGGCCAGAAGCGCGAAATCCACGCGCGCCGGGTCGAGCCGCGCCTCGATGGAGCGGATGTAGCCGCGCTCACGGAGCTTCTTGAGTCGTTCAGACGTGGCGGACGGGACGAGTCCGACGTTGGCTGCTACTTCCTTATTGGCCATGCGGCCGTCCTGCTGCAGCAGGGAGAGGATCTTGCGGTCGAGATGGTCGAGCATAGGGCTCCTCCGGCGAAAAGTATTCTTACGTATGATAACGCTACAAACAGCCGGAGTGTTGCATTAAAGACGATAATTCTTGTGTTTTGCGGAACCGGATGGGTCAAATCGGCTGCTGGAACGAATACAATTCGGAACGCGGAGAAGCGCTTACGGGGCGTTTCAGCTGACCCAGCGTTGAAACACCGCGTCGTCGATGAGGAGTTCCAGGACCCGGCGGTCGCCGTCATCCAGTGAGAGAATCTCGAACCCGGTGGCGTAGTAGGTGGGGTCCACCGCGCGCTGTGACCACAGGCTGTGCGCCTTGAGGTTCAGTTCCGAGCGCCCGCCCACTTCATCTGGAAGCTTGATCTGAAGCGCGAAGGTGTGATCGATGTCGAGCGCCTGATCCGAACAGAGCATGAGCCCTTCGATCGACAGGTTGCCGATCCGGCCAAGCACTTCCCCTGTGTGTGCATCAAGCACCACCGTAAGGGAAATCAGGCGCTGGCGATTCAGCCTACGACGCTCTTCCATGGTCAAACCTCTGTCCCTAGAATTCGACCACGGACGCCTTCGCCCTAACAACGAATTTTCATGACATAACGCTTTGCGGGATGTCGTGACGCCCTTGCTAAGAACATTCCCACACGGACGGAACCAGGTCACAGGCGTCGCACGGAGCCGGGCCCGCCTTGAACACGTGATTCACGAGGTGAATTACATCCGCTGACGTCACGCTCTCATTGCAATTCACGTCGCCCGCGCCGGCGCAGGGCAGGGGCACCGCACCGCCTTTGAACACGTAGTTTACCAGGGAGATGATGTCGGCCGAGGTGATGGCGCCGGACTCGTTGATGTCTCCGGTGAGAACAATCTGACAATCGCACGCATCGCCCAGTCCGTCTTCGTCACCATCGTCCTGTCCGGGATTGGCTTCGCCCGGGCAGTTGTCGCAGCCGTCGCCCACTCCGTCGAGATCGAGGTCGGCCTGGGGAGAGTTGGCCAGAAGCGGGCAGTTGTCACAGTCATCGCCCACTCCGTCGGAGTCGGTGTCGAGCTGGGACGGGTTGGCAGTCGTCCGGCAGTTATCGATGCAGGTGGCGCCGTCGGAATCCTCGTCCATGCACACTTCCGTCACGTGGTACAGGCTGTCGGAGGCCAGATTCACAAGCGCCGTGCGCCCGCCGGAAGGCCACCACACCACAAGCGAATCCGCGAGAACGGCGTCCGCCAGACCGAAGTAAACCACCAGGTCGTTGTGGCTCATGAAGGCATTTTGAGCGGACACTTCGCGCACCTGCCACACGGGCACGCCGTCCACGGTAGCCAGCACCCACACCACCGCGCCGATCGCGGCCCGATTTGAGACCGTGCCCTCGCAGCGGACTTTGAGCCAGTGATTGGTACCCGCGAGAGTGTTGCGAAGCAGCTGACGCTGCGTCGCCCCGCCCGCAACGAACAGATCGAGGTCTCCGTCCAGATCGAAATCTCCGGCACTCGCCCCGTAGTGCGGCCCGGCGGACTGCACCGCGTCCCCGGTGAGGTTCTTGACGAACGTGCCGTCGCCCTGGTTCTCATACAAGTTGTTGAACTGGGTCTGGTCGTTCGTGACAAAGCAGTCCAGGTCGGCGTCGTTGTCGAAGTCGGCCCACACCGACGAGAGCGAGATCTGCGCATCCGTCACGATCGCGCCCGTGGTGACCTTGATCATGCCCGCCCCTTCTCGCCTGTACAGATTGTTGCGCCGTGAGGGGGGGCTGGCCGCACCCCAATTGGTGCGATACATGTCCAGGTCGCGATCATTGTCGATGTCGATCCAGTTGATCACCTGGCCATCCACCGAGTCGGTGCACCAGGGGCTCTCGAGGATCTTTTCGAACCCGGGCGCTCCCGTTTCCTTCAGGAGGTTGCGATAGTGGAAGTCGGGACGTGGCGAAGCCGACGCCGGCCCCGACGCCATGAAACAGTCCAGGTCACCGTCCAGATCGTAGTCGGCCCAGGTGCCCACGGTGAACGGCTTGAATTCGGAGACGACGATGCCGGTGTCGAGGCTGGTGAAGGTGTAGTTCGGCGGGCCATCGTTTCTGAAGAACTGATTCGAGCTTGCCGGAGGGAACATGAATCCCGTCGGATAGGAGATCACCACGTCCACGTTGCCATCCAGGTCGTAGTCGCCCCAGGCTCCACTCCAACCGCGGTTGTCTTCGGTGACGATCTCACCCGTGGTGACCTTGGTAAACGTGCCGTCGCCGTTGTTCTTGTAGAGCACAGAAGGGATCCCGGAGACGAAACAGTCGAGGTCGCCGTCGTTGTCGACGTCGGCCCAGCTCGTGCCTCGTCCCGCCACCGGGGCATCCGCCACGAGGATCTGCCCCGTGACCTTTGTGAACGACACGCCGCTGTTGTTGTGGTAGAGAAAGTTGGCCCCCGGATTCACCACGAAGAGGTCGGGCCAGCCGTCGGAATCATAGTCCACCCAGGCGCAGCCCGTGTACGAGCCCGAACTCAGATCGCTCACCACGGGGTTGAGCGGGTTGATCTCCTGTGAAAAGCTGATCGCGGCGTGAGCGACTGGCGCGCTCGCGAGAATCCCCAGGCCTGTGGCCAGCGCCCGGGCGAGACCCCGGATTCGATTCGGAACGTTCATGGCAGAACCCTCATTCAGAGTGTGGACGGACCTCCGAGCACGGGTGGCCCACATAGGACCTGATCTCGGGGGATCAGGACAAAAGACGCGGGAGTGTCCCACACCATCCGCCGGATTTCGTGAACGGGTCGGATCGTTCGCCAAAGGCAAGGGGGCACCCGCGACGGGCTTTGTGGATCAGGCGTCACCGGGTAGATTGAGGGCGTGACGGCTCCACAACCCGGTCCCGCCCCGGAAGGCGTTCGCGATCCCTCCGCCGCTCCGCAGCTGAAGGAGGAATTCGGGGCCGGCGTGCGCTGGCTTCTGGCCACGCGTGCCCGCCGGCGCGCCGCGATCGTGGCTGGCTGGACCGCCGTGGGCCTGATCTCGTCGGCGCACTGGCAGCTCTTCTACCTCGGCGACTCCCCGTACTCATGGTGGCAGTTGCTGCGCATCAAGATTGTGCTCTGGTACCTCTGGGGAGGGTGCACACTCTGGATCCTCTGGGCGTGCAGGCGCTGGCGGCCGGAGGGCCCTCACTGGGGCCTGCGCCTGGTGGCGCTTTTGGGATGGAGTGTCGTTCAGGTGGGTGTGTACCTGGCAGCCTACTCGGTGGCCATCTGGGCGCACCTCCGCTGGATGGGAGCGAATGCACAGCTGGAGCCCATGGTCCGTTTCGTGCTCGATCATCACTCCACGTTTTACTACCTGGCCTTCTGGGCCACGGTCGGAATCGAATACGCCTTCGAGTATTCACGACGCCTGCGCACACAGGAACTCTCGGCCTCTGAACTACGGGCTCAGCTTCTGGAGGCGAGGTGGCACACGCTTCAGGCGCGCCTGCAACCGCACTTTCTCTTCAACGCGCTCAACACGATCGCGTCCATGGTGAGGGACGGACGGGCGGAAGAGGCGCACGACGTCGTGGTGCGACTGTCTGAACTTCTGCGCGAAAGCTTGAAGAAGAGTCAGTTGCGGGAGGTGCCGCTGGCTCGTGAGCTGGAGTTCTCGGGTCACTATCTCGAAATCGCGCGAGCCCGGTTTCCCGACCGGCTCGCCTATCGGATCGAGTGTCCGGAAGAGTTGGCGAGTCGCCCCGTGCCCGCGCTCATTCTTCAGCCGCTGGTGGAGAATGCCGTCGTTCATGGACTGGCCGATCCCGAGGTGAAGCTCGAGCTCAACATCCATTGCAAAAGCGACCACGACACCCTGTGGCTCTGTGTCTCCGACAACGGGTCGGGCCTGCCCGAGCGGTTCGAGACGGAAGGACGCGACGGGTTCGGCCTCGAGAACACCCGGGCCCGACTCGCCACCTTGTTCGGCGACAGAGCCCAGCTTCAGCTGGAGCGTCAGGTGCCTCGCGGAGTGATCGCACGAATCCTGCTCCCGGCCTCGAACGTGGGCGGGACGCCATGAACCGCCCTCCGGTGGTGCGGGCGCTGGTGGTGGACGATGAAAAACCCGCGCGCGACCTGCTCGTGTCGATGCTGTCGGAGTTCCCTGAAGTGCAGGTGGTCGGCACGTGCGCCCAGGGGGAGGAAGCGCTTCTGGTTCTGGCCTCGCGAGCCGTGGACCTCCTGTTTCTCGACATACAGATGCCCGGTCTGGGTGGATTGGAAGTTGCACGCCGGCTCGGCGACGGTGCGCCACGCATCGTGTTCGTCACGGCCTTCGACGACTTCGCCGTGGAAGCATTCGAGCTGAACGCGCTCGACTACCTGCTCAAGCCCTTTCCGAGGCACAGGCTGGAACAGACACTCCAGCGCGCTCGCAACGAACTTGCCACGGACCAGTCGCGGGAGTACGCGCGCCGCATGCACAGGCTCCTGTCGGCCGCCGGTCCCGACGGCTCAGGCGCCTACATCGAGAGTTTTCAAGTGCAGACCGGTGGACGACTCTTTCTTGTGCCTTCCTCACGCATACAGCTCATCGAAGCGGCCGACCACTACACGAGGCTCTGGTCGGACGGCCTGTCGCACCTCATCCTGCGCGCCATCTCCTCGCTCGAAGACGAACTGGATCCGGAACGATTCGTGCGCATTCACCGCACCCGAATCGTGAACGTCGACTTCGTAAGCGCCGTACGAACCGGCGCCCGTGGCCCTCAGGTGGAGCTGAAAGACCTCTCCCGGCATGCGATCAGCCGCGGGCGAAAGGAAGCCGTTCCCCGAATCCTGGCCGCTCTCGCCCGGCGGGGAAGCCCGCCCGCATGATCGTTGCAACGGTCCGCCTCGCGCTGTAGGTTATTCGCTCACCCCGCCCCCGTTGGGGCTTACGAGGAACCCACGTGAACAGAAGAGCGTGCTCTGTTTTGATCGTGCTGGCCGCACACTTCGGCTTCGCACTCCCTGCCTCCGCTGACATCCTCCGCCTGGGCGACGAAGTGGTCCCCCAGTTTCAACGGATCGAACTCACGGTGGACGCGCGAAAAGACACCTATGAGGGTCGAACCACGATCGAACTGAAGGTCGGCAAGCCCACCAAGTCGTTCCGGATGCATGCGGAGCGGCTCGACCTGCAGTCTCTGTCGATAGTGCGCGACGGTGAGGTCTACGGCTGTCGCTACGTCGCGGAAGACAGCGCCACGCTCCGCATCGAAGCCGACGCGCCAATCGAACCCGGCATTGTGACCCTCGAAATCGTGTTCGGCAACGACTTCGATCGGAAGGCCCAGGGCCTGTTCAAAGCGGAAGTCGAAGGCGAGAGTTACACGTTCACGCAGTTCGAAGAGGACGATGCCCGCGAGGCGTTCCCCTGCTTCGACGAACCCTCATTCAAATTCCCTTATCAGTGGGTGCTAACGGTCCCCACGTCGCATCTGGCGCTCACCAACACGCCCATCGAAACCGAGTCGATAAAGGGCGACATGCGCACCGTGACCTTCCGCAAGTCGCCGCCCTTGCCCTCTTATCTGCTCGCACTGTCGACCGGTCCGCTCGATACCGTGCCGATTCCGGGCCTCAGCGTGCCGGGTCGCGTGGTCACCACGAAGGGCAAGGCCGGTCTGACGGCCCTGGCCGTGGAACTGGCTCCCACACTGCTGCGCGGCATGGAAGAGTACTTCGGCGCTGCCTATCCGTACGAAAAACTTGACCTCATCGGCGTTCCGGAGTTCTGGCCCGGCGCCATGGAAAACCCCGGCCTCATCACGTTTGCGGAGGGGGTGCTCCTGGTGGACCCCGCACAGGCGGGCGTGGGAGACAAGAGGCGCCTGGCCACCACCATGTCACACGAGTTTGCGCACATGTGGTTTGGCGACCTGGTGACCATGGCCTGGTGGAACGATCTCTGGCTCAACGAAAGTTTCGCGGAGTGGCTTGGCGAGAAGGTCGCACATCAGCACTATCCCGAGCTTGGGCTCGACATCGCGTCCGCGCAATCCGTGGGGCGCACCATGGACTCGGACGCGCGCCCGTCTGCACGACCCATCCGTCAGCCGGCGACGGTTTCGTCGGATCTCACGGGCAATCTCGGCTCCATCTACTCCAAGGGTCAGGCCGTGCTCGACATGTATGAGCAGCATCTGGGTGAAGAGACGTTCCGTCGCTGCATCCGGGCCTACATAAACGATCGCGCCTGGTCGAACGCCACCGCCGACGACCTGTTCGGCACGTTCACCCGGGAGGCCGGCTGGGACGTGGGCGCTGCGCTGGCCACGTTTATCGATCGCCCGGGCGTTCCGCTGGTATCGCTCGAAGTGGAGCCGTCAGGCAAGGTACAGCTGCGGCAGTCGCGCTTCTCCAACTACGGAGTGGAATTGGTGGAGCCCGAGCCGTGGTATATCCCGCTGTCTGTCCGCTACGCGCAGGGCGGAGAGGTGAAGCAGCAGACCATCGTGCTCTCGGAACGCGAGATGACCGTGGATCTCGAATCTGATGGTCCGCCGCTGTGGATCATGCCTCACGGCGACGCGCGCGCCTACTGCCGCTGGGTGGTGCCCTTCGACATGATGAAGGCACTGGCGGAGAACGCCGAGTCGGCGCTCACACCGCGCGAGCGCGTGGGCTACCTGGGCAATCTCTCGGCGCTTCTGGATGCCGGCGCCTTGTCCGGCGACGAGTACCTGACGCTCGTGTCCGGGTTCCGCAACGATCCTCATCCGCAGGTGCTGTCGGCGGTGTCCGGCGCCGTGGGCAACGTGAAGACGGCGTTCATCGCCGACTCCCTGGTGCCGCTGTACGACCGCTACGCACGTCACGCGCTGGCTCCGGCACTCGAGCGGATCGGGATGGAGCGGCAAGAGGGGGAGGATCCTGCGGTCACGCAGTTGCGACCGCGGCTTCTGGGGCGGCTGGCCGAAAGTGGCGAACCGGCAGTGGTTGCCCACCTGCTCGGACTCTTCGAGCAGTATTGGACGAAAGGTGAACCTGTCGATCCGGAGCTTCGGTCTCTGGCGATTCAGGAAGCCTGCCGAAACGGCGACCGTGCACTGTTCGATTCATGCAAGGTGCGCTTCGAGTCCGCTCAAGTTCCTTCGGATCGCGACGACTTCCTCACGGCACTGTCGTCGTTCCGGGATCCGCAAATCCAGAACGAGGCGCTCGTGTACGCACTGGCGGGCCCGCTGCGGCCGCAGGAAGTGTGGGACATTCCCTCCGGCATCGGCTCCATCTCCGAAGCACAGGCGGAGCGCATCTTCCAGTGGTATCTCGATCACTATGACGAACTGGTCGACCGGCTGCCTCCCATGTACCGTTCGTACATGCCCATGATCGCCGGCGGGTGCTCACTCACACGCCTGGAACGGGCGCGTGCATTTTTCAGCGAGCCCGGACACGCCTCGCCCGGTGTGGAATCGCGGCTGGCCCGTGTCACCGACGCCGTGAACGAATGCGTGAGCCTGCGCGAGCGGGAAGGGGCGAAAGTGGCGTCATACCTCGCCTCCGACTTTGAGGCCTCCGCCGGGGCCGCGGCAGGATCGGGAAGTGGCACCACAGGCGACAGCCGCTAGCTTCACCCCTCCGCCAGGCGGCGGAAAACGCGCATAGAAAGCCGGAAGGCGGGTGTTAACACCCCGCCTTCCGGAAGCGTCTATCCCCCAGGAAACGCCCGCCCCGAAGGGGTGGGATGAATCACCCAACACCTGGAGTGGAGCGCAGAATCACGGACACTGCCACCCTGTCGCTTCCGAGTGCGAAGCGGCCCATTGACTGGCCCGGGGTGGTCGGCCACCTTCGACGCGTGGGCTCCCGTGCACTTTCGTCGGAACAGCTCGCCCGCTGGGTGGGAGAGGCCCAGGCGGGACGCAGGGAAGCCTTCGATCATCTGACGCGCCACTACGCATCCATGGTTCACGGCGTGCTTCTGGCCCATGCACCGCGAACGGAGGTCGACGATCTGCTTCAGGATGTGTTCCTGAAAGCGTGGCAGTCGCTGGCAGGACTTCGCGAGGCACAGTCGTTTGGAGCCTGGCTGGCCACGCTCGCGCGCAATCGTGCCACGGACTATCAGAGGCGGAGGCGCCCGGAAGTACCGATCGACGAGCTGGACATCGCGGATGCTAAGGCGGGTCACCAGGCCGAAGCCGTGCGCATTCTCGAACTCATACGCACGCTGCCCGAGACCTACCGGGAAGCCCTGGTGTTGCGCCTCGTGGAAGGGCTCACCGGACCGGAGATCGCGGCCCGCACGGGGCTCACTCACGGATCCGTGCGCGTGAACCTGCATCGCGGACTCGGACTGCTCAGATCCAAACTGGGGGTAGACTCATGACGAATCACGAATACTGGTGGGACAAATCGGGACCGCCCGATCCCGAAATCGAGTCGCTCGAGCAGGCGCTGCGACCCTTGCGCTACAACTCGCCGCGCCGGACTCAGGTGGGGCTGTGGCAGGCGGGGCTGGCGCTGGCGGCCGCCCTGATACTGGTGTGGGCCGCGGGTCCGTCGGACATGCTGCGGCCGTCCGGGCTCACCGTGAAAGTGCTGGCCGGAACGCCACTCGCGGGGACACTCCCGCTCTCCGGCGAACATCTTCTCAAGGTCGATCAATGGCTGGTTACCGACTCTCAGTCGGCTGTGCTCATCCAGGTAGGTGAGGTGGGGCAGGTCCGGGTGGAGCCGCGCTCACGGCTGCGGATCGTGTCCACATCGCCGGAGCTTCATCAGATTGAGTTGAAGGAAGGAATGATCCACTCCGCCGTGGGGGTTCCCTCGGGCCAGTTCGTTGTGGAAACGCCGGCCGGGCGTGCCGTGGACCTTGGCTGTGAGTACACGCTCGCCGTGGATGAGCGGGGCCAGGGAATGCTTTGCGTGGAGACCGGCTGGGTGTCGCTGGAATCAAAGGATCGTACAACCCTTGTGCCCTCGGGCGCTCAGTGCGAATTGCGTCCCGGGATCGGGCCGGGGACTCCGTATCTGGCGGGAGCTTCACCTGACTATGTGGATCTGCTGCGAACGTTCGACTTTGAGCCGGGCACGGGCCAGCACGTCAAGGATCTCATCGACCTGGCCTCGCCGTGCGACGCCTTTTCACTCGTGTATCTCGTGGACCGCGTGGAGCCGCATGAGCGCGGTCGGATCTTCGACCGCGTGACCGAACTGTATCCGCCGTGGGAAGGCATTACCCGCGACGGCATCGTCGCCCTCGAAGCCGCCGCTGTCACTTCGTGGCAGGACCAGTTCGAGTGTTTCGAAACCGAGTTGTGCCGCGCATCCTGTTTGCCGGAGTGGCTCTAGCGCGTCTCCGAACCGCCACCTACAACTCCTGACGGACCCAGAGGGTCTCCTCGTCGCCGTCGGGCAGAAGTACCTTCCAGACGGTACCGAAGCCGGATGTCCAGTACAGCCCCGGATGGACGGACGCTCCGATGTTCGGCAGATCGAGAGCATAGGTATTGCCGCCGCGAAACGCCACCAGCTGTTCCGGACCGTCGGGCGTCAGCCGGATCGGGCCCATGATCTCCGTGGGCTGAAAATCCTCCTCTTCTTCCACGTAGGCCATGGCCGATCGCGCCAGAAAGTCGACTCTGGGCAACGACAGAAACTCCCGCAACACGGCTGAGCGCACATCGGGATCCAGGCCGTCCCAGCACGCGGCTACGTAAGGCAGGCAATCGTCTGTGGGTGTGTTGGTTTCCTGGCCGTCACTCGACGTTGCGTAGACGAACAGAAAGCAGAAAACGGCAGCCAGTATGTTGGCCGACAGGCGTGAGTACTTCATGTCCCCCCCAACCTTCCGGCCCCAACAGCTTTGTACCAACCGGCCGCGCGCTGGTTCGCAGCTTTCGGCGTCTGGAGGCCACTCTCTCGATGCTTGTCTCCGCCCTCGCCGAACGCATCATTCCCTTCGTCCACGGCGACCATTCGCCGGGCGGAAAGGACTCATCCATGTTCAGGTGCGTGGTGGTGCTGGGGCTGCTGCTTGCGGCTGTTTCTTCAGGCGTTGCAAACCCCGAGGCGAGTTCGGTTCACTTCTTTGGCCGCGGTCCGCAACCCCTGGTGGACCTTGGGTCCGTGGATCCCGGGGTGCCATCGCCTGAGGCGTGGCTCGGGTTTCCGCTCGGGGAGCGTCCGGTCCGCCACGCGCAGGTGATCCAGTATTTCCGGCAGCTCGATTCCGTGTCGGACCGGGTGGCCGTGTTCAGCATGGGGGCCACGTACGAAGGCCGCGAGTTGATCTACGCCGTGATTTCGTCTCCAGAGCGGATGGCCAAACTCAACGACCTCAGAGCCGACCTTCAGTCGTTGCGTGATCCGCGCGCACTTTCCAGTTCGCAGACCGACGAACTTGTGAAGCGTCTGCCCGCGAGCGTCTGGCTGGCGTACTCCATCCACGGCGATGAGATCTCCGGCGTGGATGCCGCGCTGGGGGTGGCTTATCGCCTTGCGGCGGGCACCGATTCGGTCACTGCGCACCTGTTGAACGAGTTGGTGGTGGTCATCGACCCGATCGAGAATCCCGATGGCCGCGAGCGGTATCTCGCTCAGATGGAAGCCTTTTCATCGGCCGTGCCGTTTGCCGACGGGCAGAGTCTTCAAAAAGGCGGGTTCTGGCCGTGGGGACGCGGGAATCACTATCTCTTCGATATGAACCGCGACTGGTTCTCCCAGGAGCT